>Ga0209007_1000110_pt1 | contig 48724 bp, 32 predicted proteins | sample JacPinW_OM1H0_O2_FD_187961 | JGI IMG/M metagenome (GOLD analysis project Ga0209007, IMG submission 187961) | Forest soil microbial communities from Algoma, Ontario, Canada - Jack Pine, Ontario site 1_JW_OM1H0_O2 (SPAdes) (version 2) | ecosystem: Environmental > Terrestrial > Soil > Boreal... | reverse complement strand
ACCTCCATGGACCCGTCCCGTCCCGGAGACATTTACGCACCTGCCGGTGCTCGACTGGAACCCAGGCCTCGCCGGCCGTTTCGACATCGTTCATACTCACGGGACATCCGGATTTCACAATCGGATGATTCGGCGCTCGTCGCGCAAGCCGATTGTTCACACCTACTACGGCACGATAGCCGGGATCCAGATCGGGATGAGATGGTTCCCGAATTTTATCGGATGGAACGGGAAGTCTGTGCCCGTGGGTATCTGGTACGAGATTGCGAGCGGCCACTCTGCCGATGCGGTGATCGCAATCAGCCCGAAAATCGACCGTGAGATTCGAAGATACTACGGAATTTCCCGGAAGATCATCACGGTGATTCCGGGCGGCTATCTGCGGCAATCCGGGATCGCATCACGCGAATCCCTGCGGCAATCGCTGGGCCTGCCCGATTCGAAGTTTCTTTTCGCATTTGTCGCTCGTCGTGATCCGATGAAGAATACAGACGCGGTTTTCGCAGCGTTCCGCATCGTTCAATCGGGATTCCCGGGAGCAGCACTTGTCGTAGCGCCGAAACAAGACGTTCCGGCTAACCTCGATATTCGGAGCATAGAGTTGCCGCCGCAAAGGATCAATCAGCTATATCGAGCTGTGGATGTGCTGATTCATCCGAGCGTGCACGACCCCTATGCTCTGTCCGTGCACGAGGCGATGGCCAATGGGCTGCCCGTCATCGTCAGTCGCGGTACCGGCGCTTCGGATTATTGCACGGACGGAAGGGATGCTCTGGTGCTGCCACCCGTTCGCGGCCAGAAGTTCGTGGACGCACTGGCCCGTGCGATGTCTGTGCTGATTGAATCGAAAGAGCTCCGGGAGAAACTGGGGCGAGAGGCGGAGCGAAAGTTCGCGCCGATGGATTGGGATTGGGTGGAAGCGGAAACCGCGAAGGTGTACGCGCGGCTATGAGCGCGAAGATCTCGGTCATCATTTGCTCGTACAACTATGCGCGCTTCCTGCCGCAGTGTCTGCAAAGCGTGATTTCGCAGTCGCGCCCGGCGGACGAGATCATCTTGATCGATGACGGGTCGACGGATGAGACTCCCGCGATCGCGAAAGCTTTCCCACAGGTACGTTACTTCCGCCAGAATAACGCCGGCAAGGCAGTGGCCTTCAATCGCGGGTTTTGCGAATCGCACGGAGACATTCTTTGCCACCTGGACGCCGATGATTACTGGCTGCCGGAGAAACTCGCGAGCGTCACCGACGCGTTTGGCCGCACCACGGCGGGCGGTTTATTTCACGACGCAATCTACGTGGACGGCGAGGGGCGAATCTTGCCTCGGACCAAAACGTCGCAGCGGCCGGACATGCTTGAGCGCATAATTTCACTTTATGATGCATTGGTTTGCTGTTTCATTTATCCCCCGCCGAACGCTGTTCGCGGCGGTTTCGCGGTGTCGAACACCATCTGTGTCCGCCGCGAGGCTGTGGAGGACTGCTTTCCTTTGGCCGCAAGTCTGGGACTGGGTGTGGACGGGGCGCTCATCTTCAGCTCCGCGCGACGCGGCCTGCTTTGTTTGCCCGGCAAGCTATCCGCCTATCGCCATCACGGTGGCAACAACTTCGTCTCGGACCCAAAGAGCACGGAGTATCAACGCCGGTTGTATCAATGGTTGTCGACTATGTCCGGCGTTACGCCGAAGGATCGCAGGCTTCTTCACGCGCTCACCATGGAAATGGACGCGCATCTCGCGGCTTACTTGCGGAGAAATCCCATTGGCGGGGCCTTCGAGGCGGCACGGCTGCTCCCGGAACTGATCGGCCTAGGTCTCGTGCCGCACTGGAAACATTTGGCACTGCCAGTGGCAAGCCTTATTGGGTGGCGTAAGATTGGCCGCGCGCGGCCCGCGATCGCGGCCGAGCGCGTTTGAAAATGCATGCTGTTTATCGGCGGTTTGGGACTCTGCTAGTATTCGAATAGCGAAGGTGAATCTAAGAAGGGCCAGCGCAACCATGTCTTCTTCGTCCTCTTCCCGGGTCATGCGTCCAGACGAAATCGCTCTGGAGGAGCATCGCGACTACTACTCAGCTGGCGGGTACGACGAAGATCGCCTTCGCTGGACCGTCGCCACGTTCTTGCCCGATTGTCGCGGGAAGCGCGTCCTGGAGATTGGTTGCGGCGACGGCAGGCTGCTGGCACTCCTGCGGGAGGCGAACGAGGTTCGCGGAATCGAAGCTTCCGCCACAGGCATCGAAAAGTGCGTGGAGCGCGGGATTTCAGCGCAGTGCTTGGACGTCAGCAGCCAAGCACTTCCGTTTCCGGACGACTACTTCGACGTGGTCATCATTCTTGAGACCATCGAGCATCTGATGAATCCGTATTACGCGCTCCTTCAAATCCGTCGCACCCTAAAAGAAAACGCCGAGTTGATTTGCAGCGTGCCGAACCCGGCGACCGGACATCCTTATCTCTATCCTGGCTTGTTCACTTTCCCGAATTTCACTTCCTTCCTGATCCAACTTGGTTGGCGGATCGAGAGAGTCGAGCCGTGGCAATGGGCTCCGCGGGAATCGATTTTGCCCGCGCGGTTCCGGGGCAATTCCTTTCTCGGGAGCCGTTATGTCGCGGGTGTGGCGCGCCGCGCGATTGAACTGCTTTGGCGGCTTACGGGGCATTTCCCCTGGTTCTGCTACTGGCTTTGGACGTTCAAATGCGTGAACGAGGGCAAACATACGCCGACGATCCTGCAACAGCAAGTGCAGGCCACAAGACCCAAAAACGAGCCTGCATAGATACAGCATTCACTGGTTGAGGATTCATCTCGCATTTTTTGACGATGAACTTACTTTTCTTATGCCGCCAGAGAGACATGGGATGGGGCCAGGCGGCCTTGGCGCGTGCTCTCGAGCGGCGCGGAGCTCACATTTCCTATGTGGACGACAACGCGCGACTGGACTGTGACGTCGGTTCACTCGTAGCTGCATGCTCCGAGCGACCTTCGTTGATTCTGCACCCGGAGCTGGATTTCCCGATGTTGCCGCGCGGGTTGGCGACGATAAATATTCTCACCGCCTGTTTGCAAATCGATACGTACGCGTTCACGCGACGCCGTATCCGGTGGTCGATGCTGTTCGATCACCCCGTGGTCTATCACCCCGGCTACCGGGAGGTATTTCGGCGGGCTGGCCATCCGGGCGCTGTCGAATTCTTTCACGCTGCGGACCGTGAGCTGTTCGATCGGCCGCCTGTGAAACGGGTCTTCGATGTCGGCGCTGTGGGGCGCACTCATTCGAAAACTCAGGTCGCTCGCCGCCAGGTCCTGCAGGCGCTGGCAAAACGATTCAAAGTCAACGAATGGGAGCGATTCTACGCTTTCGAAGATATGGCAGAGATCTACCGAGCATCGAAAATCGTAGTGAATGTAGCACGGGACGACTATCCGCAAGACGCCAATATGCGCGCTTTTGAAGCGATGGCCGCGGGCTGTTTGCTGATCACCCGAGTTCCAACGGAGCTCACGACCGCGGGATTTCAGGAGAACGTTCATTTTGTGCCTTTCCTCGATGAGGGCGAGATTCCCGATCTCGTAGCGAAGAACCTCGCCAGCGATCGTAACGGGCAACGAATCGCACAGACGGGGCAGGAAAAGGTACTGCGTGAACACACATACGACAATCGAGCCGAACAGTTATTGCAAATCATCGAACGAAGCAACGGCAAATTTCCTGCGCCGGCGCGGCGATGGCCTGATGAGCGTGTCAGACTTTCGTACCTCGACTATTACGCGGCGAATTGCAATCTCGAATATGCCCGAAACGAGCTGATGCATATCGCCGGGCGCAGTTTTCTGACGGCGGTTCAGGGAGGTGCGATTGTGGCTCGCGGCCTCGCAAGCATGGCGCGTAGTCGGATCAATTTGCTTCTCGGGCGTACTTAGCTGAACATGAAGAGGAGCCTGTTAATGGATGCCCGGGTCCGAGGTCCGCTAATGGTGCTCATGGTCGATTTTGACCGACTGTCCACTCGTTGGGGCTGGATTCCGGGTCGGCTCCTGTGAGCAAGACGGTACTCGTACTGACGCCGACGCCGCCGCAAGCTCTCGGTGGTATGGAACATCTCGTACGCGAATTGATCCGCGGGCTGGAAGCAAGAGGGTATCGAACCGAGATATTTCACCGGGGCAATTGCGAACCGATTTGGCTCTCGAAAAGACGAAGTCCGCTTGGCAGGAAAATCGCCGGGACGTTGCTCGGGTATTGGATAGGCAGGAAAGCACAAAAACATTTGACACGGGACGTAGTCGCCGTGATTTCGAACAGTGATGTCGGTTACTATCCGCTTCGAGGAGCATCACACGTCAAAAGGATTCACTTTCACCACGGGACATATCGTGGCCAAAGTGAAGCGATCCGCCCGTTCATCAAGTACACCGGATACCTGTATCTCAAATGGTGGAATTCGATGGTGCTCGAGCGTTTGAGTGGAAGAGGCAAACTCACGCTCACGTGTTCGGACCAGACTTCAGCGGAAGTGTCAGATTTTTTTGCGCACGAGTCGACCGCGATGTGGTGCCCGATTGACACCACGAGGTTCACAGTCAGGGACGCTGCGGCAGCCCGCACTGCTCTCAACTTGCCGAAAGAGGCGACAATCGGCTTGTTTATAGGAAGCGTGCACCCCATGAAGGGCTTCCCAATCGTACAGTCGTTAATCGCTCGTTTTCCAGGGATCCATTGGATTCTTGCGCTTCGAGGAGGATTGTCGAATGTCAAGGTAGCGATGCCCAACGCGACAATTCTAGTCGACGTTCCGCACGACCAGATTCCCCTGCTCTGTAGCGCGGCCGATTTTTCCGTGTGTCCCTCGCTTTACGAACCATTTGGATATGTTGTAGCGGAGGCCTTGGCTTGTGGTACTCCGGTGATCGCTTCGCCCGGGGGCGCGAGCCGGCTCTTCCTGAGCGATCCTCCAATTGATCGCCTCCTGGTCTCGACCCCGGAAGCAACAAGTGGTTTCGTAGACGCCGTGCGAGAGTTTTTGCGTGATCCTGAATTCTACCGGCGCGTGGTGGTCGAGCAAGTGCGTCCTAGATTACAAGAAATCATGACACCGGAGAATTGGTGGCGGCGCTTTCTTGAAGTGACCGGTTTATGAGAGGAAGAACTGGCTGTTTTTTTCTGACGGCACTGTCCGTCTCAATCGCACCGGTGTGTAAGGCGATGAGACGAGCACGGGCAAAGCCGCCATTGACCCCGAAGGGACACAAATGTCTTCAGCGATCGCGTTGCTGGGCCGCTTAGACTCTCCGACTGATGGAATACAGGATTACTGCACGTTTCTGGGTGAGGCATTGAAACGCCATGAGATCACGCTGACACAAGTGCAGGTTCCATGGTCCCAGAAAGGGTGGATCGGAGCGCTTCGGAAACTGTCGCACCAGGCCAACGCCTGGAGGGGGAAATGGGTCATCTTGCAGTACACTTCGCTCGCATGGTCCCAGCGCGGGTTCCCGCTGGGAGCGCTTGTTGCGTTCTGGATCCTTCGCCGCAAAGGGGCGCGGGTCGCGACTTTGTTTCACGACACTCTTCCGTTCGCTGGAGCCGGATTTTACAATCGGCTTCGCACCGGCGTTCAAATCTGGGTCATGCGAACACTGGCCATTCGCAGCCTCCGGGCCATCTCGGCGTTGCCCATTGAGCGGATGCCCTGGGCCCAGGTGGATGGATTGCGCACGAAATTCACGACCATCCCCATCGGCGCAGCTATTCCCGAAGTGAATATGGAGGATAAGGGGCGCAGATCGGTTGGGGCTCCCATTCCGACTCTCGCTGTTTTCGGCATCACCGCACGGGACTCGCAATCGATCCAGGGCGAGGTGTCGGACATCGCCTACGCCGTGAAACGCGCGGCTGAAAGCACCTCGCCGCTTCGCCTGATCGCTTTAGGGCGAGGATCGGCCGAGGCCGAGAGTGCTTTGAAAGAGGCGCTGGCAGAGGTTAAGGTTGAAGTCTGCGTGCTCGGGCTGCAACCGCCAGACAAGATCGCCGAGGTCCTGGCGGCGGCGGATGCCATGTTGTTTGTTCGGGGTTACATTTCCGGCCGCCGTAGCAGTGCTATTGCGGGCATCGTGTCAGGCCTGCCCGTGGTCGCTTATGCTGGACCGGAAACGTGTTTCCCGCTCACGGACGCAGGGCTGGAACTTGCTCCCGAAGGTGACCGGGAGGCTCTCGCGACGGCATTGGCTCGCGTCATGTCCGAACACGATTTCCGGCAAGAGTTGCGCCGGCGCAGCTTGCAGGCACGAGCAGAGTATTTTTCCTGGACGAAGATCGCCCAACTGTATGCCGCCGACGTGATTACGCGTTGATTCGTTTGGGGTGCACTGGAAGGACTTACTTGGATCCGCTGAACGAGTTTCTGCTTCATTTCGGCATGCGCTTCTCTCGACTGAGAGGCATTATTCGGCCGCCCGCCGATTTCATGGCGGCTTACAAGCGCAACTTGGAGCAGCTATCCCGGGATCAAAGCGAATTTCACGTCTTCAAGGATTTGCAGTACGACAGCGGCGATCATCCCGAAAGCTACATCGACCACGAGTGTACGTTCGCCGCCCAGCAAATCGCCGCGCTAAGACCTAAAACGATTCTGGACGTTGGATCCTACCGGGGGTTTATTCTCGGCCTCCTCTCGCACTTTGACGTGACGACCGTGGACGTGCGCAGCCGGCAGCCGATATCAGAGAAAGAAACGGTCGTCACGTGCGATGCCAAGAAGCTCACTTTTCCCGGTAATACGTTCGACCTCGTGGTGTCTCTCTGCACCGTGGAGCACATTGGCCTGGGGCGTTACGGCGATGACTTCGACCCAGACGGCGACAAGGCTGCTATGAGGGAAATGATCCGAGTGCTCAAACCAGGCGGTCACCTGATCTTTTCGACGAATATGACCCGAGCTCAGCCCTCCATCGCTTACAACGCTCATCGAATCTATAGTCACGAAATGCTGAGGAAGCGCTGCGAAGGACTCACGCCCGTCGAGGAAAGAGTCTTCAGCCCCAGTTTAGGCCGGTTTTGCAACTTTGATGAAGTGACGACGGAACCGGAAGTCTGGAACGTTTACTGCGGCTGTTGGGCTAAACGCTAAGGCCGGGGAATCGATTGGTTCGCCGCACCAGCCATTTGCTCGATTGGCAGCGGAAACTGCAGGTGCGATAATCCAACCGGCACTCCGGTGGACCCTTTCCAGTCATGATTCGCATCAGCCACGACGCCCAACGCAATCGGACGCTTGAGGGCCTCGCCTGGCTCTTGGGCGCGCCCGTTCTGGCATGGTTCATCGGCAACTGGATTCTGGGAGAAGACGTCGGTTCGGTGATCGCCGGCGGCATGATACTGGCGGGGATCATCCTGGCGATCGCCATCCTCTCCCGCTGGCGCCTCGGTTTGTATCTTTTTCTTGTTTGGATCGTTTTCGAGGACATGGCTCGAAAGTATCTGGGCAACAGCATCTACGCCTTCTTCGGTAAAGACATTCTCGTTGGCTTCGTCTATGCGGCATTTTTCTTCCGCCGAGGCCCTCGCGCCGAGAAACTCTTTCGCCCTAGTTTCTGGTTACCCCTGGTGGCTTTCTTTCTATGGGCAACGATGGAAGCGTTCAATTTTCAGACCCCCAGTCCGCTCTACGGACTTCTGGGCCTGAAACTGTATTTCTACTATGTGCCGCTAATGTTCGTTGGCTATGCATTGGTGCGCACGGAATTCGAGCTGCGGCGATTTCTTGTTTTCAATTTAGCCATTGCCGGCGTAGTGGCGCTTCTCGGGGCTGTGCAGGCGATTTGGGGACAAAGCCTTCTCAATCCCGCGGTGCTGGATGAAAACCTTCAAGAGCTTGGAGACTTGAGCCGTGTAACGCCGATATCGGGCCTTATATTCAATCGGCCCACATCCGTTTTCGTCAGCGATGGCCGGTTCGGGGCGTATCTGATTCTCATGTTGATCTTGAGCCTCAGCGCCATGGGCTATTTCATTCAGCGGAAGTGGGTCTGGAGCAAGATCGTCTACATCGCGTTCGGCCTGATTTTTGTCGCGACTCTTCTCTCGGGCGTGCGAACCGCTCTTATTTTTGGGGCGATTACGACCATCATCATGCTGACGGCGATCTATCGGGGATCAAAGTTCGGATTGGATCAGCTTCGCCGAATATTCAGAACGATGCGGCGTTTGTTGTTGCTCGGCGCAGTCGGCGTAGTTTGTTTGGTCTTTTTCTTTCCCAAAGCATTGGGCAGCCGCTGGGCGTTCTATACGGAGACGCTCACACCCAACAGCCGGGGTTCGGAGCTTCACAATCGCCTTTGGGACTACCCCCTGATCAACCTCGAGATCGCGACCTCGTCTACAGACTCGTTATTGGGCCGCGGTCTGGGTACGGCCTCCCTCGGCACGCAATACGTCACCCGGTTCTTGCACGCTCCGGCTCCCGGACTTGCCGTGGAGAATGGTTACGGACAAATGCTGCTCGAAATGGGTATTCCAGGGCTTCTGCTTTGGATGATTTTTTCGTCAGCTATCGTTTTTTCGTGCTGGTCTGTGGTCAAGCGCCTTCGCCACACGCCCCTCTATGCAATTGGCTTTGGAATATTCTGGTACACGGTGTTGGTACTGTTTCCCTTAACCTACGTGGGCCTGTCGACATACCAGAATTATTTGGTCACGGCGTTCCTGTGGATATTGATCGGAATCCTATTCCGACTTCCTTTGTTGCTGAAACCGGTGCCCGCGGAGCAGCTTGCGGCCCAGCAAGCAGGGTTTCGATCCTCCGTCCTCGACCAATCGCTGCTTCCTGTTCACAGACCAATGCCGCAACCACCCCCCAAATCGATATGACGCGGGTGGTCCAATCGAACCAGGCCGGATCCGGTCCTCAGACATGCCCTCCGCCCTGTCGGCCTGCTTTGTCGTCATCCGAGGGGCTAATGATTCGGGATTCGCCGCGCACCCTCAGAACTGAAATCGAGGAAATTAGCTTGTGAGTATTCGCAGCGTGCTGAAGAGGACAGGCTCAGCTTGTATACGCGCCGGCTCTTACCTCATTCCCGGTTCGATTTTATTTTACTGCCTTGTTGAAGTCCGCAGGGCCGACAATTTCCTCCGCCGGCACGGCTCTCCAAGACTCATGCGAAAGGCGATCGATCACTTTTATTACAGCCTGAGGCCCGCATTGATCGAGACGCGGCTGGACGGCCTGCGATTTCACATGCGCTTGAACGATCCGTTTCATTACGATCTGGTTCTCGGCGAACACGAAAGAGACATTCAGAACTGGCTGCGCGAAAATGTGAAAGAAGGAATGGTCGTGATCGATGTAGGCGCCAATGTCGGCTCATACGCCTTGTCCTTGGCGCGGCTTGTGGGACCCACGGGTCGTGTTGTCGCTATCGAGGCAGATCCAGATATTGCCGCCCTTCTGGTCGCAAACATGCGCGAGAACAATCTCTCTCAAGCCACGGTTGTGCAGGCCGCAGCCTATCGTCAGACGGGAACGGTCCGCCTCGGGCGCGCTAGGGCGAGCACGAGCTATTCAGGCCTGTATAACCAGGGTGCCGCTGAATGGGTCGACGTGCCCGCATTTACCCTCGATGCAGTGGCCCAGAAGGAAGGACTCACGCGACTCGACCTGGTGAAGATTGACGCGGAGGGCGCGGAAGACGACGTGATCGATGGCATGAGCGATCTCCTGGTAACACTTCGCCCCGAAATACTCGTCGAACTCCACGAATGGCACGGCCCAACCGCTAAAATTCCGTCTAAGCTGGAAAGCGCCGGGTATCGGATCGAAATGTTGAGCTCCATACACGCCCTTGCGCGGCCTCGGTAACTGTACGATCTAGCATGCGCGTACTCCTAAACGCGACAGCCAACGAACTCGAACAGCTCGGCGGCGATTTCACACTCTACCGCGATTATCGCCGGCTGCCCGACGACGGCGCCACTTACGAACTCATCCCGCCCCACCGCCTGCGCCAGGCTCAATCGTTCCTCCGCAAAGGATTCGAAAAGTCGTGCCGCACGTGGGAGCCCACCGCCCTGCGGCGCCGCCTCTTCCTGGCCTCGCGTTTTCTTTACGTCCCCTCCGAAGCCACCACAGGTATCGATTTGATCTTCTCGCACCTGCTTTTTCCCGCCGCCACTGAAGCAAAAGTGCCGATCGTCTGGAGCTCGCAAGGCATCTCCCCGGCCGCTTACTACGACCGCTATAACCGCGGCCAGTGGACCATCGACGACGTTGCCTGGATGTATCGTCAGCTGGGCCGTCGGTCGGATGCTCTCGTGATCTCCACGCGAGCGTGCGCGCGCAACGTGGTTGCCCTATGTCCAGAACTTCAGGACAAAATTCACTTCGTGCCCGGGCCGGTTTTTGGCGGCGCTGGCTCGCCCTCTGCTAAACCCTCCGAGCGAGACGGAATCATACGGCTCCTCTTCGTCGGAATCGATGCGGAACGAAAAGGACTGCCGGAAGTCGTCGAGGCCTATCGCGCGGTCCGCGAGCGCTTTCCCTCCGTCCGTCTCGATATCATCAGTCGTCCCTCGGCTGATTTGCAGAACAAGATCGCCGCATTGGAGGGCGCTCAACTTCTGCTTTCCTCCCCCAGCATCGATATCAAGTCGCTGATGGATCAGGCCGATATCTTCGTGCTTCCGACGCGCGCCGATACCTACGCTCTTGCAGCGGTGGAAGCCATGGCGCACGGTTGTGCCGTGATCATCTCGGACCTGGAGCCGCTGCCCGAAGTGGCCCCGGACGGGGAAACCGGTTTTGTCGTCCCGGTTTCCGACCCGCGCGCAATCGCCGCCAGTTTGAAAAAGCTTCTCTCCGATCGCGAGCTTCTACGATCGTTCCAGGAAAATTCCCGGCGGCGATACAGTCGGCTTCACGCGCCAGATGTCATCGCCGCGCAATTGCAGCAGATTTTCGAGCAGGTCTTGCGGTGGCGATCGTCGCCAAAGTTCCAAGCGGAACGAACTGCCGCGGGCATTGAAGAAGCGAAAAATCACAGCCCTTCCCACAGGACACAAATCCCTCCGGCCCGGCGCAAAGTGCTGGTCCTCACGCCTTCCCGCGCAGGCGTCGGCGGCGTGCAGAACTATTCAAGCGTCCTCCTGGAGGCCCTTCGCGAAGTCCTGGGTAGAGACCGCGTGCGCTGCGTGGAAGTTCCGGAGGACGCCGCGCCTCGCGCTGATGGTTCTTCAGCCCTACGCGCCTCGGCAAAAATACACTTCGGCATCGCTGCATTCCTCGCGGCGTTCGCGTGGCGTCCGGATTTCATAATTTGCACGCACGTTGGAGTGGCGCCTGTCTCCCGGTACTGCCAGCGCCTCTTGCGTATACCCTACTGGGTGGTGATCCACGGCATCGAGGTTTGGGGCGAGCTATCCCCGGCGAAGCTCGACGCACTGAACGCTGCCTCGCACATCATCGCCAATTCGAGGTTCACTTTGGACGTTACCCGCAGCCGCCACAAGCTATCCCCACTCACAGCCTCGATCCTGTATCCCACCCTGCCGAAGCTTCCTCTTTCGTCGGCCACCGTCCATAAAGGCTCAGCTGAACCGAGCCGCCCGATTGTTCTCACGGTCGGCCGCATGGCGTCCACCGAGCGTTACAAAGGTCACGAAATTGTCCTCGAGGCCTGGCCGCTAGTTTTGCAGCGCGTAAGGGATGCCGAGTACTGGCTCGTCGGAGACGGCGACGATCGGCAGCGCCTCGAATCGCGTGCCGCCGAATTGGGAATCGCCAAATCTTCTCACTTCCTTGGCACGCTCACTTCCGACAAGCTCGCCGTTTGCTATGATCGTTGCTGGGTTTTCGCCATGCCCGCGCGAACGGAACTCGATGGCCCCGTGCCGCGCGGCGAAGGTTTCGGAATCGTGTACCTGGAAGCCATGGCGTTTGGAAAACCCGTCGTAGGGCCGCAGCTGGGGGCTCCGGCCGAATTTATTCGTTCCGGTGAGCACGGTTTGCTTGTGAATCCTGACGATCCAGCGGCGGTCGCCGGCGCGATCGTGGAATTGTTGAGCGATCCGGCGCGCGCTTGTGAAATGGGAAGCGCGGCCAAGCAGTGGGTAAATAGCGAATTCAGCTTTGAGAGCTTCTGCACGCGCCTGCGCGAGGCGCTCGCGAAATAATTCGTCGGCATGGTGGCAACATCGGGAGGAATCGGTCGTCGTGCGAATTCTCGTCACCGGGGCAACCGGATTTGTCGGCAGCAGGCTGCTTGAGCGCCTAGCGGAAAGCCGCAGCCACGAGCTGCATTCGCTCCAGCGCTACGTCACGGGACGCCAAGAACCTGCCGCCGGCCAGGACGTCAAGACCCTCACAAGTGTCGCTGTCTGCGATCTCCGCGATCAAGCCGCTGTCAAATCCGCGGTGCGCGAAATCCAGCCCGAGGTCGTCTTCCATCTAGCGTCCATCAGTCCCGTCTCCTACAGCTACGACCACCCGAACGAAGTGATGGACGTAAACCTCGCGGGCACGATTAACGTTGCCGAATCATGCCGGCGGGAAATCCCGCACCTCAAACACTTTCTGTTCGCTTCAACATCGGAAACATACGGCAATGGACCCCTGCCAAAGCGCGAAGACACGCCCCAGTCCCCCAACAGCCCCTATTCGGTCAGCAAACTGGCCGCCGAAAAATATCTCCTTTATATGTGGCGGGCGTGCAAGTTTCCGGCAACGGTCCTGCGCGCTTTCAACACCTACGGCCGGCGCGACAGCTCGGACTATCTCGTCGAACGGATGATTGTTCAGATGCTGCGAGGTGACGTCGTGCGCCTGGGAGATCCCACGCCGGCGCGCGATTTGCTCTACATCGACGACCACGTGAACGCTTACCTTGCGTGCCTCTCGAATCCGCAAGCGAGCATCGGCGAAGTCTTCAACTTCTGCACCGGCGAGATGCTCACAGTGCACTCGCTCGCCGAAAAACTCTGCGACATGACCGGCTTCCGCGGCCAAATCGTTTGGAATACGATTCCTCCCCGTCCCCTCGATATACACGTCATGTACGGCGACGGCGGTAAGGCAAGATCCGCACTGGGATGGGAACCGAAAACGAAGCTCGAAGTGGGCCTTTCGCGGACTATCGAGTTCTGGCGACAGAAGATCGCGGGCCCGAACCACGCCACACGCGTTACAACTCCGTAGGGCGGACTTCGATCACACCCGGACGGAATTCCGATCGCTCTTCTCCGCAGCGCGATCCCGATAATCGCGATACGCGTGCCGCAATCCCTCTCGCAGCGCTTCCGCCGGCGGAGGATTCCACCCAAGTTTCCGCAGCCGGCTGTTATCCATCAGTTTTCGCGGCGTGCCGTCGGGCTTTGACGTGTCGAATTTCAACCGGCCCTGAAATCCCACAACCTCGGCAACCAGCTTGGCCAACTCGGCAATCGTGACGTCGTCGCCGCAACCGATGTTCACGATCGGGCATGTTTCATCATCCTGCGTTAATTCGTTGAACTGCTCTTCGGACAGATTCAGCAAGAAGACGCAGGCGTCGGCCGCGGCATCGCTGTAGAGAAACTCACGGCGGGGACTGCCTGTGCCCCAGATGACGACTTCCGTCGCACCCGCAATTTTCGCTTCATGCATCTTGCGAATCAGCCCGGGGATCACGTGCGAATTATTCAGGTCGTAGTCGTCTCCCGGTCCGTACAGATTTGTCGGCATCGCGGCCAGAAATGCTGTGCCGTATTGCCGGTTGTACGACCAGCACATTTCAATCCCCGCGATTTTCGCCAGCGCGTAGGGACGATTTGTCGGCTCAAGCGGCCCCGTGAGGAGATATTCTTCTTTCAGCGGCTGCGGTGCCAGCTTCGGATAAATACAGCTCGAACCGAGGAGGAGCAGCCGCCGCACGCCCGAGCGGTACGACTCATGAATCACGTTCGTCTGAATCATCAGGTTCTGCGCCACGAAATCGGCGGGATAGGTGGAATTAGCGAGAATGCCGCCAACTTTAGCTGCCGCTAGAAAAACATACTCAGGCCGTTCTTTAGTAAAATAGCTCGCAACAGCCCGCTGATCCGTCAGGTCAAGCTCGTCGCGCCCGCGCAGCAGTAGGTTGTCGTGGCCGCCGGCTTGCAGCCGCCTCACCAGTGCGGAACCCACCAGGCCGCGATGCCCCGCCACAAATATTTTGGCGCGGAGATCCACGATCTACTCCTGCCGCTCGTAAACTCGAATTCCGCTATTGGTCATCATCAGATCCCGCTCGGCGTTCTGGAGGTCGGCGGTGGACATCTCTGCCACCAGTTCGCGGAAACCGATCCTCGGTTTCCATCCGAGCTTCTTCCGCGCCTTGCTCGCGTCCCCCTGAAGGCTAGCCACCTCGGCCGGCCGGAAATATCGGGGGTCGACCGCAACGATGCGCCGCCCGCGCTCGTCGACTCCTTCTTCGTCGACGCCCTTGCCGCGCCAGGAGATCTTGATCTTCATTTCTTCGGCGGTAGCGTTCACAAACTCCTTTACTGAGTACTGTTCCCCCGTCGCGATTACGTAATCATCTGGCTGGTCCTGCTGCAGCATCAGCCACTGCATCTCCACGTAGTCTTTCGCATGTCCCCAATCGCGTTTTGCGTCCAGATTGCCCAGATAGACGCAGTCCTGTATCCCCACTTTCACCCGCGCCAATCCTCGCGTGATTTTCCGCGTCACAAATGTCTCGCCTCGAATCGGAGACTCGTGATTGAACAGGATACCGTTGCACGCATACATTCCGTACGCTTCGCGATAGTTGACGGTAATCCAGTAGGCGAACAGCTTCGCCACTGCATAGGGTGAGCGCGGATGAAACGGAGTGGTCTCCGTTTGAGGACTCTCCTTGATCAGTCCGTAAAGCTCCGAGCTCGAGGCCTGGTAAAAACGCGTCGACTTCAAGCCTTGCGCCCGCATCGCCTCCAGGATCCGCAGCGTTCCGAGCCCATCGACGTTGGCCGTGTACTCCGGCGTCTCGAACGACACCGCCACGTGGCTCTGGGCCGCGAGGTTGTAGATTTCGTCCGGTCTGACGGCTTGCATGATTCCGGCGAGGTTCGCCGAATCCGTCATGTCGCCGTAATGCAAAAACATGCGCCGCCCCTTGTGATGGGGGTCCTCGTAGAGGTGATCGATTCGTTCCGTGTTGAACGAAGACGCGCGCCGTTTGATGCCGTGAACTTCGTAACCCTTCGCGAGAAGAAATTCCGCGAGATACGCGCCATCCTGTCCCGTGATCCCGGTTACCAGCGCTTTTTTCATTCCCTGCCCCACATCGGCCGGTCTATACGTCCCAAATTGTAGAGCCACAGCAAGGGAAACAGTTTACCCTAGAGTCGGTCCATTTAACCTGCTTGCATGGCGTTAGGGCCACGGCTCGATGCGGATCCTGAAAGTCGTACAAGCCTATTATCCGTTCCAGGAAAAGGGCGGCCCCGTCGTCAAAGTACGCGCTCTCGCGCGAGGTTTGGTCCATCGCGGCCACGAAGTGACGGTTCTTACCGCTGATCTCGGCCTCGCCGGCCGTACCACCGACAGCGGCGCAAAATTCGACCGCTGCAAATGGGGCTGGTGCGCCGAACAGGACGGCGTCAAAGCCATCTATCTATCCACCGTCGCAAGTTGTCGCTCTCTGACCTTCAATCCTGGTGTGATAGGATTCTCGCGTGTCCTTGACCGGCAATTCGATGTCGTCCACGTCTATGGCCTCTACGACTTGATCGGACCCATCGTTGGAACCTTTTGCAGGAATCTCGGAATCCCTTACGTCATCGAGCCCATGGGGATGTTCCGCCCGATTGTTCGCAGTATCCGGTTGAAGAGGCTCTATCACCGGGGGCTCGGCAAACAGCTCATCGGTGGCGCTCGCTTCTCGATCGCAACTTCGGGGCTGGAACGGCAGGAGCTGATCGACGGTGGCATTGCAGCTTCCCGGATCGTAGTCCGCCGAAATGGCGTTGACGTTCCGGAGAAATTGCCTGAACGCGGCCACTTTCGCCTCCAGTTCGGTATTCCAGAGAACGCCAAGATGGTTTTATATTTGGGTCGCCTGGTCTCCAAGAAGAGCCCGGATCTTCTGATCGAAGCATTCGCGCAATGGCGAAAGAAGTCTGAGCTCGCGACCGATTCCGTATTGATTTTAGCGGGCCCCGATGAAGGAGATGGATACCTGTCGCGCCTCAAGAAAATGGCTGGTGAACTCGGGATGGCCGGCGCGACCCGGTTCGTCGGCCCGCTGTATGACGACGCTAAGTGGCAGGCATATCGCGACGCGGATCTCTTCGTGCTGCCGTCCCAGAATGAAAATTTCGGCAATACCGCTGCCGAGTCAGCGGCTTGTGGCACGCCGGTCATCGTAACGGATTCGTGCGGCATTTCGTCCTATGTGAAAGAAGGCGGCATGGTTGTGTTCCATAGCTGCGAAAGCCTGGAACGCGCGCTGGCCACGATGCTCGGTAATCCCATGCTTCGCGAGCGCCATCGGCGGGGTTGCGAAGAGATGGTCCGATCGCTTTCCTGGGCCGGTCCGATTGCTGAAAACGAACAGCTCTATGAGCGGTGTATCGCCGAAGTGAACGCGAATTGACGCGGCCGTTGCAAGCCGCGCCGTTCGCTCAGGGTATTCCTACTACAGAACCGGCGGGCACATGAGCAAGTCCGGCAGTCTAGGAAAATCGAGCACCGAATTACTGGAGGTGGAAGCGGGCTCGCCCGTGCCAGGAGACTCCCTAACCGAAGCCATCTCGCTCGAGTCGCGCAAGCCCTCGATCGCTCTGTACCGCACGGTTTGGTACGCCGGTAACCTCCTCTTGATCCTGGCGATCGTCCTGGCGGGATATTCGGCGGTCTGGGAGTATTCGACTCGCAAGTATCTGAAGGGATTTTCGGACGCAATCGTTCCAGTCTCGGCGTCGACTGACGAAAAAGCCGAAGCGATTCTGCACTGGATGGCCAACGGCCCAACGCGCCATCCGCAAGGTCCTGACCCTTCCTCACCAGATCGTGATCCCACCGATACGCTGAACTACACCTCCCTGTTGCGCGTATGCGGTAACGCAACGAATGCTTTCATTAACCTCTCCGACAGCGCCGGCCTCGCCGCGCGCCGCCTGCTGCTGTTGGATTCGCATGGCAGCGCCAAGCACGTGGTCGCTGAGCTCTCGATGAACGAACGCTGGGTCGTGGTCGATCCGACTTTTCATCTGATCTTTCGCGGGCCGGACGGCGTCCCGCTCACACGAGAGCAATTGACGGATCCAGCCGTGTTTTCCGCGGCGACGCGGAATGTCAACGGGTACAGCTCGAACTATTCATTTGAGAGAACCACGCACGTACGAATGGGCCGCTTGGGGTGGCTGGGGTTGCCTGTTCGAAGCGTGGTGAACCGGTTGTTGCCGGGCTGGGAGGATTCCACGGCGGTCAGTCTGCTGCTCGAGCGCAAATCACTAGCCACTTTGGTTTTTGCGCTCACGCTCCTGTTTCTGCTCGCTCTGCTCCGCGTGGGCCTGCGCTGGTACGGCGAACGTCGACTCGGGCTTCATCCGGTACGGATTCGCCAGCAATTACGCCGAGCCTTTCGCGCCTTCGTGGATGCCGCGGGCTAGGGCAACTCGACTGGGAAAAAGTCAACCCTCGAATCTGACTCCCGAACAGCGGAGCGCCAGCGGACGGAAGGCTGCCCTTGCAAGGTGGGCATAGGAAAAGAGGAATAGGTAATCTCTGAGCAGGCGGCGAATTTAGGGGGAATCGACTTTTCCTGACGAGCCACGTGATCCAACTGCGGCACTGGATTGGGCGACGCTCCCATAATGCAATTTGGCAATTCGCCGCAAGCGCACATCGGGGTTGCCCTAGGAGCAAGTCCGAGTCCTGCCGCCGCAATCGGCGGGATCGGCCCCTCAGACATGACCATTGAAAACCCGGGGATTGATGGATACAAAGAGGCTCAGGGCAGGGCGCGTTGACAATTCTCGTGACGGGCGGCGCTGGCTATATCGGGAGTGCCACAGTTGAAAGGCTGCAGGCGAAGGGTGAGCGCGTGGTCGTCCTCGACGATCTTTTTCGCGGGCATCGCAGAGCGGTGGACAAGCAGGTGCCGTTCTATCACGGGAGCGTGGGTGACAGGGCGTTGGTTGAGCGCGTCGCCGCTGATCACAAGATCTCAGAATGCGTTCACTTCGCAGCGCTTGCTTACGTAGGCGAATCCGTGCTCGAGCCGGCGAAATATTTCGAGAACAACGTGGAACAGGGGATCTCGCTAATCGGTGCGTTAATGAAGGCCGGCGTTCGGCGAATCGTATTTTCATCTACATGCGCCACCTACGGCGAACCGACACAGGTTCCGATCCCCGAGTCGTGCCCACAGTGGCCAGTGAATCCATATGGCTGGTCGAAGCTGATCGTGGAGCGGTTGCTAGCAAGCTACGATCCTGCGTACGGCCTGAAATCGATCTCGTTGCGTTACTTCAACGCGGCGGGTGCTACCGAGCGCTGCGGCGAGCTTCACGAACCGGAATCTCACCTGGTGCCGAACGTCTTGAAAGCGGCGGCGGGCGAGCTGCCTCATGTTTCCGTCTTCGGAACGGATTACCCTACGCCGGATGGAACTGCGATTCGGGACTATGTCCACGTTGCAGATCTCGCCCAGGCCCATGTCCTCGCGCTTGAACATCTGCGGCGCGGCGGCGAATCGGATTTCCTGAACCTTGGGGCCGGAAATGGATATTCGGTGATGGAAGTGATCGAGACGGCCCGAAAGGTGACCGGTAAGCCGATTCCTACCAAGATTGAGGGACGCCGCGCCGGAGATCCTCCCAAACTGGTCGCCGATGCTACCAAAGCGAAAAAGCTTTTGGGTTGGGAGGTCGCGATGTCGGACCTGTCTACGATCGTTCGGTCGCAATGGGAGTGGCGACAAAGCATTGGCACATCTTGAATCGCCTTCAACCTGGATGGAAGAATTTCACGGGTGGCAGTCTTCTTCTGGAGCGCAAATCGCTGGCCACACTGGTCAGCGCACTGATCCTGATTTTTTCTTCTTGGGCGTCCTGTCTCCTCTCGGCTATTTGGCGAAACAGTTGGTCCCGTCGCACCACACATCGTAGCCCGTGTTCACGGCGCGGCTGACACTGGCGGCCCCGTTGATGGTGCCACTGTCGGGTTGAATCGTCACCGTTCCCGAGCCTGCATTGAACACGTGCCAGATCTGGTTGCTTTTTGCGTGCGGCGCGGTAATCGTTGTCGTCCCTGTCACCTCTATAGTGCAGTCGTTAGTCGTAAGTGTGTATGCGGCAGACTTGGTGGCGAGCGCGCAGCGGATCCCTCCGCTCACGTCGAGGGCCGCTTGGGGGCTGCTCGTGCCCACGCCTATTGATCCAAATTGCTCGGTGACAAGATTCGTGCCGGAGATCGCCGGAGAAAAGAACGAGCCATGGTTGATAACCCCGTAAGGGGCGGCCCCCGTCCAAATCCCAGCCCCAGCGCTGTAACTGCCGCCATCGAACTCTAGACTTAATATGGATGTGCCGAGCGTGTTAATCAGATAGCCGTTCGTTTCTCCTGCCATGTAGGAGCCCTCGAACTTCAATTGATTCAGACCGCTATTCGACGTAGGGAGCGTTTGGATGAAGTTGACGTCCGTCGATCCACTATCAGATTCCTGGCCCGCGCGAATAAGCATCGACTGAATCGACCCCAGAATCATCCGTGCGCCCACGGGCGTATTCGAAGCCACCATCCAGTTGCCCAGCGGCCCTTCCCAGAGGCAGTTGTCGAACACTAATCCGCTGGTGTAGCCAATCGTGTTGAACATCCGCACATCGTGCCAGGTACCGTTCCCGACACCACTGAACCAACACGTGTCCATCTTGAAGCCCTGGAGGGTGGCCGCTGGACTCTCGTCGACGCACCAATCCTGCGTCTGACACAACGTATTTCGCATCGTGGTCAGAATGGTGTTCGCCGACGCCCGATGTCCGATGTAGGACTGAAACATGACATTTTCAGTGAAAAAAGCTTGCATCCCGCCAGGGCTAACTGAGTCGATGCCGACGCGGCCTCCGGTAAGCAGCACATCCGAAACCTTAATCCCCGCTCCTTGCGCTCGGAAAATATCCGCCGCCGGGTTTAGCTGAAAAAGCTGGCAACTTAGGAATGACCACGGAACTCCGGGCCCCTCCAATGTAAAGCCGCTTGAAACATTCAGATCAGACGACAAAACGTATGTTCCATTAGAGCAGTGTAAAGGTGCGACATGATTGAGACCGGGAGCAGGAGCGGAAGCAGCAGCGGCCGTGATCACAGCTTTCCATGCGGCGGTGTCGTCGTGATATACCTTGGCGCCGGCTTCGGTCTGAGACGGTGCAGTTGTCAGTGTGAGGGTCGTCGTCCCCGCACCGCTTGCGATGGAACTGACAAAGATATCTGGCGTGGCTGAGGATCCGACGCCCGCATTGTTGGGATGCGGAAACGTAGTGCCGAAGTCGAAGAAGGTCGGGTCCACAGTGACGGTGCATCCGGTGGCTGTCGAGTTCGCCGCTGTCTGGGAATAGCTAAATGTGCCGCCTCCCGAGCCGGTCGTATTCGTAACTTGAAATGTTCCATTGAAGGTCGGGTCCGAACAGCCCGTAAGAGTGACAAACCATAAAGGGTAAAACACCAAGCCTGCGCCACCGACATTTATGGTCACGAAGTTAGTTGTGCGGGTGGCCATCGCGCCCCTATAGCTCGTGGTGGTTTCTTCCCACGGCAGGTATTGCAGAAGCGTCGGAGAACCGTTCGTTCGCCCGATCAGCGCATAGGCTCGGGCCCCCGCCACGGGCGAGAAATAGATCGCGTTATAATTCGTACCGCTGAGCGTGGCATTGCCAGCCGCAGTTGAAGCCGAGAGCGTCCCGTAGCCGGAATTTCCTCCTCCCGCATCAAACGTCGCAACCGAGTAATGATAGGTAGTCGAACCGGTTGTCCCTCGCGGTACCACGCTGATGGTCGATGGCCTGGTCACCGTAGGGGACGGACCGCAGAGTGGGATGGCGACGCCCTGCCCGTTAACGAAGTCGATGCCGCCCTTAGCGCTAAGACGAAGGGTCGTCGATCCATTCATACAAGCACCCGTTGTGCTCAGCGAGCTTCCAGACGCCCCGTAGCACATTGGGTCAAACCATGGAGTAGGAGTGTTGAAACACGTATTCGACGAGGACTTGGCGATTGTTTTGCTCGCTACCGTTTGAGCGTGGACCGAAAGCGGTAAGGCCAACGAAAGCATGATCGCTGTCAAAGCGAACATGAATCTCATCATCTCTCCTGATAGTTCAGTGTAGCTCTGTGCGTGATGTGAACTACTCTAAATACCTAGGAAATTAATTTCGCACGACGGACGGCCAATTCTACCGCCGGTTGAGGAGTCGGTTCCGTCAGAATGATCATTTGAGCAGACTGCTATCGGGCCCATGGGGCCATTTCAATTCGGGCGCTTCAGGACAGCTTGTAAGCCATCCACGTGGCCGTCAATCGCTCCGATCTTCAGTCCCAGAATCTCGGCGATGAATGGATAGACATCGATATTTTCGAACGGAGCCAGTTTCGCACCCGGCACAATGTCCGGACCTTCCGCGTAGAAGATCGCGCGCATTGATTTCATCTGGCTGGGATCGTAGCCGTGTTCTCCCTTCACATTCGGCTGCACGATTTCCGGCGTTTCTGAAGCGTGGGCGCGAATCATGTAGGGACCCGTGGGAATTACCACCGGATCACCCTCGCGCGCATTCTCGTTGAAATGCAGATACGCGGGCACGTCCGCCCGGCGGTAGACGACGAATTTGTCGCTCGCGCCGTTCAGCTGCTGGTACGCATGCGCTGCCGCCTCTTCGCTCGGTGGGTAGATTAACGATCCAATCGTCACGAACTGCGAAAGGTCCGTGAATTTATCGAGATCGATCCAGTTTCCCTGAACCGTTTCCATGCCGTGGTCCGACACGACGATCAGGTCGATCGGAAGGCGGAGCGCCTTGAGATCCGCGGCGAGCGTACCGACCAAACCATCGACGTGACGCACCACCTCCGCGGTTTCGGGGCTGTCCGGGCCGTTCTCGTGCCCGGAGCTATCGGGCTGCGAATAATAAAGCGTAATGAAGTGCGGCCGCTGGGCCGCCGGCAGCTTCAGCCACGCGATCACCTGGTCGATGCGCTGCTCGTCGGGAACCTTGCCGTCGTAATGGAGGTAATGCGAAGGACGCGTGCCGTCGATTTCAGCTTCCGAGCCCGGCCAGAAGAAGCACGCACTGCGCATGCCCTGTTTTTCGGCCAGGATCCAGAGCGGGACGCCGTGGTACCAGGTGCCGTCCTCGACGGTGGCGTCGCGCGACGCGTATTTTTCCTTGCGCGCAGGATCGTAGAAATTGTTCTCGATGATTCCGTGATGCTCGGGATAGAGGCCGGTGACCAGTGACAGATGGTTCGGGAACGTAATCGACGGAAAGGATGGAATCATTCCTTCCGGCGCGCTCGCGCCATCGGCGGCGATCTGTTCCAGATTCGTGGCACCGTATTTTGCGGCGTAGTCGTAGCGGAAGCCGTCGAGCGAGACGAGGACGACGTAGTGCTTTTTCTGTTGCGCTGGAGCGTTCGGCCCATGGTCGACGTCGATGACCTGATCGACGGTTTGGGCCGCCAGGGGCAGGCTCAGCGCGAACAGAAGGGCGACGGTGGCGCCCATTCGAGCTTTCAATTTGTGTGTCACTTGGTGGAACCGCTTTAGTTTGTATTCAGCTAGGTAGAAAGCAGCGAGGGCCAGCCTCGCTTGAAACAGCCAATTCATCTTTCACACTACGGGAGCAGGCTAGCACGATCGAGCCGAGCGGCGCAGCTGACCGAGAGTTTAAGAAAACTGCAGGACACAACAACCTGTACTTTCGCGAACTGCTCAGGATTCGACAAGCTTGGAGCGCAACGTGCGCGAACGACATCTTCTGAAGCGGTGCGCGGTCTCGGTTGCCAAACACCGAAACCGCCTCGGACGGCAAGAGTCGTTCGCCGACAGCGGCGCCTAGAACGTCAGGTGCAGCGACATCTGCAAGAATCGTGAGCTGCCGATCGTCCCGCCGATAACGCCCCACCCGTCGGTATTGCCGGTCGACGTGGGAGTCAGGTTATAGCAGGGCACCGGGTTAAAACAGGAATTCAGCTCGAAGTCGGTGTCGGGAGAATCCAAGCTCGGGTGGTTGAAAACGTTGAACGCATCGGTCTCGAATTTCAAGTTGAACCGGTCGTTAATCTTGAAGTTCTTGAAGATCGAGAAATCGAAGCGTGTTTCAAACGGCGCACGGAATACGTTGCGTCTCGTGGAGCCGAAGCCGGTTTCCTGCGTGTCACAGACATTGAAGCCACCCGTCGCCGCATCCATCTCGCACGGTGGAACGCCGTCTTGACCGGGCATGAGCAACGCTGCGATAAACAGGTCCGGATTCACGTAGGGCTGGTTGTTGAAGCCGACTTTGGTGCCGCCGCCGTCCGCTTTGGACTCCGCCTGCTTGGGAGTGACCCCCGGGGCAAGCTGCAGAAGCGGGTTGGTCACGAAGTCGTCGGCACTGTAGAAGAGAGAGCCGGCAGTCCCGGAGAAGTCGACGACGCTGAACGGTTCGCCACTTTGAAGTATGGTGACACCCGTGACGCCCCAGCCGTTCGCCAACAGGCCCACAAGCCTGGACGCCTCTTTGATGGTGGGAAGGTTGTAGAGGTAGCTTATGGTGAATACGTGGGTGCGGTCGAAATCGGAGGACGCGTACGAACTCCTGGGGTTCAGCGGGTTATTGCCGTTGAAGAACAGTCCGGCGCCAAGACCGCTGCCCTCATCCAGTGTGTGCGAATACGTATAGGAAGCAAACACCTGCAATCCATGGCTGATTTTCTTCGTCAGACCCAGTTGGAGGGCATTGTAGAAGGAAATCCCATCCGCAGTCCAAAGGTCGGCGTTGGGATTAATTCCGATGAACGGCGAACGCAAAGCCGTGTTGCCGTCAGAGAACGAGAACTTTCCAATCTGTGTCTGCACTTCCTCCGCAGGAAGGTCGAAACACGTCTTACCAGGCGTGGTCGAAGGATCGTTGAATTCGTCGCAATCCTCACCGTTCGCGGCCAGATAACCGTAGGAGTAAATCTGGTTATTGATTGGATTCGTCGGCGTTGCGATTCCGGGCTGGTTGAACGGGATCGGCAAAACTTCATGAACGCCGCGATTCCCGGTGTATCCCAACGTCAGAACGAGGTCATTTTTCGGTTGCCACTGGAAGTCCAGGCTCCAGTTTTCCGTGTACGGCAATAGGTTCTTGGGGTTATAGCCGCCAAACAATATTGGCAACGCCGTGGTTCCGGAGTTGACGTTGCAATAGGGCTTGTCCGGCTGTTGGAGACCCGGCGCGGTAGCCTGATTGCAGGCCGACATTTGGCGCATATTGGGAATCAGATTCTTCACGGCTTGTAGGGTGCTTGGCGGCGCAGGTAACGTGGTGCCAAAAGGCGTGCTCGAGAGGCACTTGGCCGAAGTCGTGCAGCCAGTCGAGCAGGTCGGCGAAGCGGCGCCGCAGTCCGCCATAAGCGGGACCGTGAACGGTTCTTGCGTGGTGACGCTGAAGGGTCCGCTGATGCCCAAACCGGCGCTCGCCGAGAGTTCGGTGAAGTACTCTCCTCGGTCGTAGAACATTCCGAAGCCGGCCCGAATGACGAGGTTCTTCTTGGGACTCCACGCAATGCCGAGCCGCGGCGCAAATCCCCACTGGCGGGCGGTCAGAGTGGAGTCGCTCACCCCCTTCGTGCCGAGGGTACTGTTGTTTCCGGCAACGACGATGCCGATGCCCAGAGTGTCGCCCACATTATTGAAAGTGTCGGTCGCCAAATCGTAGCCGAAGTCCTTCGGGTAGAAGTTCGTCAGGAGCCCGTTGGCCTCATAGAGCGGCCCGTCCCAGTCCCAGCGCAGACCGTACGTAATGCTGAGATGAGGCGTGACCTTGAACTCGTCCTGGGCGAAGAGACCCGCCTGTCTCGAACGGAAATGGCGGTTTGTTTCACCGTCGAGGAGTTCTCCGGTGCTCTTGTCCGAATTCAAGGTGCCCGTCAGGAAATCCGTCGGGTCGTTGAAATCGAAGATGGCCGCATTGTTCTCGCGATTCTTCACGTTCAGCTGCGTGTAATCGTAGGTAAGGCCGAATGCCAGCGTGTGCTTTCCACGAACCCAGGTGTACTTCGTCGAACCCTCAAATTGGTTCTGAAAGATACCCGCATTCGCAAAGTTCGTCGCCGGTCCGAGGGTCATCTCATGCCCGTTCAGCGGAGTGATGGGCGAGGAGGTCGGATCCGGATTCGATTGGGAGGGTGGAGTCTGCTGAAACTGGGCTCCCATATCCATGTTGAAAATCTCGAACCCGGGGAAAAGCTCTCCGGCAGGAAGGGTCAGGCCAATCGACGATGGCGTGAATTGCTGGCCGGTCGTTGCGTTTGCAATCTCCCGAATAAATCCGAATCGCTGCTCCCACGTGGCGTTGGGCGAGACGACGGTGGTGTTGTCGAGTGAGAATACCTGGCTGCCCGCCTGCATCGTTTGCGGAAAGCCCACGGTTGAGCTGACGGCGAAAGGGCTCGACGTCGGATTGTCCTGGAAGTAATACTTCGCGGCGAGCCGGTCGCTTGAACTGAAATTGTAGTCGATGTTTCCGTTGGCCTGGTTCGCGTCGAAAGTGCTGGGCGGACCGGTAACCGCGGAATTGAATTTCTGGTCTGAGTTCTCATCGAGATTCTTCAGGCCCGCGCCCGCCGATGGAATGACGAACTGCCCCGACTTCGTTTTTGCCTGGAATATCGCAAGCGCCACCGGATCGACAGCAGAGGGCGAGGTGATGCACTTCACTTTTTTGGCGCTGGTGCAAGGCCCGCCGAGAGTTGTCTCCAGGCCTGCGTCATAATTGACCAGGTTGACCAAATCCGCCGCGTCGCGGTTGGAGTCGGTGAGACCCGGAAGGGTGGGTACACCGCTGAACGCGCCGTTTAGCGCGTCGCTGATCCGCTGACCTTGATACGAGCCGAAGAAGAACAGCTTATCCTTCTTGACCGGGCCACCGAAGGTCCCGCCGAACACATTCCTATGGAGCGGGGGCGCTCCCGTAAAGAACGCATTTTCTGCAAGGAATGTGGGTGCGGCATCAAAGATGTTGTTCTGAAAATATTCGTACAGCTGCCCGTGATACTGGTTTGTGCCGGAGATCGTGGTTAATTCGATGTGGGCTCCACTGTTCTGTCCCATCGACGCGTCGTACATCGACGTGGTGACCTGCAACTCCTGAATCGTTTCGGTGGGCGGCGTGGGCAATCCCTCACCAATCGCATCGAAGACCGAGGTGTTCGTTTGCACCTGGCCGCCGGCGCCGAAAATCTCGCCCGTGTTCAGCGTGAATCGGCTGTCGGAAATGTTGCTGGTCGTGTTGCCGTTGAACAAGTTATTTGCGTTCACGGAGTTAAAGGTGAACTGGTTGCTGTTGTCCCGCTGTCCGTTGGCCACGATACCTTGGTTTCCAAGGCCCTCATTGCTGCCGGACCCGGAAAGGAAATCGGCGCTGGTGCCGGGGGCTAGAATCGCAAGCTGGGTGAAGCTGCCTGTGCCCAGAGGCGCAGACTGGATTACATCGGTGCCTAAAGTGTAGCCGTTGGCGGTGTCCGTTTCGTTAAGCAGCGGCGTGGATTCAACCGTAATACTAGTACTGACCGCACCGGCCGTTAGAGAGGCCGCTACGGTTGCAGTGTGATTGCCCTGGACAAGGATTGTGGGGTATACGGCGGTCTGGAATCCGTCCTTCGTGAACGTGACTTCGTAGGTGCCGATGGGGAGATCGGCCGCAAGGAACGAGCCGTCGTCTTTGGAAATCACAGTGACGATCAGGTTGGTCGCTATATTGCGGACCTTGATGCTCGCCTTTTGGATAATCGCTCCCGAGGAGTCGGTTACAGTACCGTCGATCGAACCCAGCGTCGCCTGAGCGTGGGCTGCGACTGGAACCAATAGCGCCAGAACGAAGAGGACACAAACACTAATCCTGATCCATGATTTGACCACCACCACACCCCCTACACGAGAGTCTAAACACCTGCCGGAGGTTTTACCGCCGCCCCACCGCGCAGTCAAGATGCAGATTTCAATGACTTCAATAGACAAGACATCTGACCGTGTTTTTTAGACGAATGCTATTCAACGCAGTAAAAATGCAATTTGAATACCGCGTTAAAGGCGCTTATTGACGCGTGCCGCCCCAGCCTTGTCGCGCTGCGATGCGAATAGTAGACTGGCTCGGACGAGCACTCAGGAGGTTTTCCATGCCGCGGATCGTGCGCTGTGGTGTTATCCAGGCGACTTGCGAATGGCCGGCTGACAAATATTCGCTGGCGGATATCAAGGAGAAGATGATCGCCAAGCACGAGAAGCTGATCGCGGCGGCGGCGAAGAAGGACGTGCAAATTCTCGGATTGCAGGAGCTTTTCTACGGCCCCTATTTCTGCGCCGAGCAAAACGCCAAGTGGTACGAGCTGACGGAAAGCGTGCCGGGCGGTCCCACGCTTGCGCGGATGCAGAAGCTGGCGAAGAAATACAAGATGGTGCTGGTGATTCCGGTTTACGAGAAGGAAATGGCGGGAGTATTTTTCAACACCGCGGCTGTGTTCGATGCCGACGGCACCTATCTGGGGAAATATCGCAAGCACCATATTCCGCACTGCCACCCCGGGTTCTGGGAGAAATTTTATTTCACGCCCGGGAATGCGGGGTATCCCGTGTTTCAGACGCGTTTTGGAAAAGTCGGCGTCTACATCTGCTACGACCGGCACTTTCCCGAGGGGGCGCGGATTCTGGGCTTGAACGGCGCGGAGATCGTGTTCAATCCGTCGGCTACCGTGGCCGGGCTTTCCGAATACCTGTGGGAGCTCGAACAGCCGGCGCATGCGGTGGCCAATCAGTATTTTGTGGCGGCCATCAATCGCGTGGGCACCGAGAAGCCGTGGAGCATCGGTGAATTCTACGGCAAGAGTTATTTTTGCAATCCGCGCGGGAAAATCGTGGCGCAGGCGAGCCGGGACAAGGACGAGCTGGTGGTCGCGGACCTCGATTTCGACGAGATTCAAGAGGTGCGCGCGACGTGGCAGTTCTATCGCGACCGCCGGCCGGAAAGTTACGACGAAATCGTGCGCACCCTGCGGCCGGGGGCCGCGCAGGCTGCGGATTAAGAATGGAGGGTGCTTGGATGACGACTGCTACTGCTACCGCTCCACTTTGCCGCAATTTCATCAATGGCCGCTGGGTGGAATCGCGCTCGGGGCAGACGATCGAGCGCCGCAATCCGGCCAATCTGATGGAAGTGACGAGTGTTGCTCCCCTTTCGACGCGCGCGGAAGTGCGCGAGGCGATCGCCGCGGCGAAAGCGGCGTTTCCCGGCTGGCGCGGAACGCCTGCACCAACGCGCGGGAAAATCCTCGCGCGGGCGGCGGCGTTGATGGAGGCGCAGAAGGAGGCCTTGGCGCGGACGCTTTGCCGCGAGGAGGGGAAAACTTTCAAGGAAGCGCTGGTGGAGGTGCAACGCTCGGTCAACATCCTGGAATTCACCGCGGGCGAGGGGCGGCGGATGGGCGGCGAGACCGTTCCCGGCGAGGCGGGGAAGAGTTTTAATTACACCTTCAAGCAGCCGCTGGGAGTGGTGGGTGCGATCACCCCGTGGAATTTTCCGGTGGCAATCCCGGTATGGAAAGCGGCGCCGGCACTGGTGGCCGGGAATACGATGGTGCTGAAGCCGGCTGAACTGACGCCGGAATGTGCTGCGAAAGTGGTCGAGATATTTCAGGAAGCTGGATTGCCTGCCGGCGTGCTGAACATGGTGCTGGGGCTCGGCGAAGAAGTCGGCGACGAACTGCTGCAGGATGCCGAGGTGCGCGCGATTTCGTTCACGGGATCGAACGAAGTGGGCAGCCTGATTTATTCGCTGGCCGCGCAGCAGATGAAAAAATGCCAGTGTGAGATGGGCGGGAAGAATCCGGTGGTGGTGCTGCGGGATGCGGATCTCGGGCTGGCGGTGGAATCGGCGGTGATGGGGGCGTTCGGGTCAAGCGGGCAGCGCTGCACGGCCACGAGCCGCGTGGTCGTTGAAGATGCGATCGCGGATCGTTTTGTGGAGATGGTTGTGGAGCGGGCGCGGAAGTTGCGCGTGGGCAACGGGCTTGATGCGGATACCGATGTGGGGCCGCTGGTCGACGAGCAGCAGCTGAAGACGGTGCTGCGCTATCTGGAGATCGGGAAAAGCGAAGCGAAATTGATGCTGGGCGGGTCGCGCATGTCGGGCGCCGGGTTTGATGATGGTTACTTCGTGGCACCGACGGTGTTCGATCGCGTCGCCTGGGATAGCGCGATCGCGCAGGAGGAAATTTTCGGGCCGGTGCTCTCCGTCATTCGCGTGGCGGATTTCGAGGAAGCGATCCGCGTGGCGAATTCGGTAAAGTATGGCTTGTCGAGCTCGATTTACACGAACGACGCGCGAAAAATGTTCGAGTTCATCGACCGGATCGAGACGGGCATGACGCATGTGAACGCGCCAACGGTGGCGAGCGAGGCGCAGATGCCTTTCGGTGGAATGAAAGCAACTGGCGTGGGGCTGCGCGAGATCGGACGCGTGGCCATCGATTTTTATACCGAATTGAAAGCCGTCTATATCGACTACGCGCCGCCGAAGAAATGAGCGCCGCGTGATCGCCGATCCGCGATGAGCGAAACTACCCCGCCCCCAGCCGGCGCGCAAGCCAGCGACAGTTTCGACGCGCAATCCCTTCGCGGCAGCTCCCTCTACAACGAAGACCTCGCACCTGTGCCGGCCGCACGGCGTGTCTGGGGCACCTACAATTACGCCGCGCTGTGGATCGCGATGAGCGTCAACATTCCCACGTACCTGCTTGCGAGCTCGATGATCGCCGGAGGCATGAGCTGGAAGCAGGCGATTCTTACGGTGTTTCTCGGCAACGTGCTGGTGCTGATTCCGATGCTGCTGAACGCGCACGCCGGCGCTGAGTACGGGATTCCGTTTCCGATTTTCGCGCGGTCTGCATTCGGCGTGCTGGGCGCCAACGTTCCTGCCCTGCTGCGCGCGCTGGTGGCGTGCGGATGGTTTGGTATTCAGACTTGGATCGGCGGCGAAGCGATTTACGCGATGGTGGTGGCGCTGGATCCGGCCTTAAAAACCGCCGTCTGGGGCGTGCCGGTGTGCTTCGGGGCTTTCTGGTTGCTCAATCTGATCGTGATCGTGCGCGGCATTCAGACGATTCGCTTCCTGCAGGGAATTACGGCGCCGTTTCTGCTGCTGATTGGTCTGGCACTGCTGCTCTGGGCGCGCGCGAAGGCCGGCGGCTTCGGTCCCATGCTCGCGACGCCCTCGAAATTCCAGACCTTCGGCGAGTTTTTCCGGTTTTTCGTTCCGTCGCTGACCGGAGTCGTCGCATTCTGGTCCACCGTGGCGCTGAATATTCCCGATTTCACGCGCTACGCGCGCGGCCAGCGCGAGCAGATGCTCGGCCAGGCGCTTGGCCTGCCGACCACGATGACGTTTTATTCTTTCATCGGGATCGCCGTTACGTCCGCGACGGTCGTGCTCTTCGGCCAAGCGATTTGGGATCCGGTTTCGGTTCTCTCGCGACTGGGCAATCCGCTGGCGGTGGTCGTGGCGATGATTGCGCTGCTGATGGCCACGCTCAACGTCAACGTCGCTGCGAACGTCGTCTCGCCTGCCAATGATTTCTCAAATCTCTGGCCGCGGCGCATCAGTTTCCGCACCGGCGGCATTCTCACCTGTCTGATTGGCGTGCTCATGCAGCCGTGGAGGCTGCTCGCGAGCTATGGGAATTACGTTTCTGGATGGTTGGTCGGCTATTCCGGATTCCTGGGGCCGGTTGCAGGAATCCTGATCTGCGATTATTTCGTGCGCCGCAAGAAAATCCTGATTCCGCTGGATTTGTATCGCCGCGGGGGCGTTTATGAATTTTCTAGCGGCGTAAACTGGAAGGCGATTCTAGCACTGGTGGCGGGATCGGCCGTCGCCTTCGTTGGCTTGATCTATGCGCCGCTCCGCGCCCTCTACGACTACGCCTGGTTCGTGGGCTTTGGCGTCAGTTTCGTGGTGTACTGGGCGCTGACGGTTCGCGAAGCACGCTAGTCCCCGCTCGGGAACGGCAGTGTCAGCGTGGAGTCCGATTGGCGGACGCGGTCGTTCCAGCTCATGGGCGGCTCGCCGATATCGATCTGCTGCATGGTGATGCAATTCTCCACCGGGCAAACCAGCGCGCACAGGTTGCAGCCGACACATTCCTCCTCGATGATTCGCGGCACGTGCACGCCGAATCCGCCGGTGTTTTTCTTCTCCACATCCTTGTAGGGCTCGATCGACTGGTGCGCGCCGTCCTCGCACGCCACGTAACAGAGCTGGCAGCCGATGCACAGGTCCGAATCAATTTTGGCGACCACCTTGTAATTCAGGTCCAGGTCGCCCCAGTCCTTCACGTTCGGCACCGCGCGCCCGCGAAAATCCTCGATCGTGTGAAATCCGTGCGCGTCCATGTACTCCGACAGCCCGTCGATCATGTCCTCGACGATCCGGAATCCATAGTGCATCGCCGCCGTGCACACCTGCACGGTCGAAGCACCCACCGCAATATGCTCCGCGGCGTCGTTCCAGTAGCCGATCCCCCCGATTCCGCTGATCGGCAAGCGCGAAGTCTTCGCCACGGTTGAAACCAGATGCAGCGCAATCGGCTTCACCGCCGGGCCGCAATATCCGCCGTGCGAAGATCTCCCGCCGACCACGGGCCGCGGCGAAAAGCTTTCGAGATCGACGCCCATCAGCGAATTGATCGTATTGATCAGGCTCACGGCATCGGCGCCGCCACGTTCGGCCGCGGCGGCCATATGCGCCACGCTCGTGACGTTGGGAGTCAGCTTCACGATCACGGGAATCCGGGCCGCTTCCTTTACCCATGCCGTGATCATCTCCGTATATTCGGGCACCTGCCCGACGGCGGCGCCCATGCCGCGCTCGCTCATCCCGTGCGGGCACCCGAAATTCAACTCCAGTGCGTCCGCGCCGGCATCTTCGGCGCGCCGGACCATCGCGTGCCAGGATTCGCGCCGCGATTCCACCATCAGCGAGGCGATCACCAGATTTTCCGGATACCGTTTCTTCACTTCGTAGATTTCGCGAAAATTCGTCTCGCTCGGCCGGTCGCTGATCAGCTCGATGTTGTTCAGGCCCATCATCTTCATGCCGTTCAGGTCGATGGCGCCGTAGCGCGAGCTGGTGTTGACAATCGGCTCACCGATGGTTTTCCAGACCGCGCCGCCCCATCCCGCGTCGAACGCGCGCATCACTTGCCCGGCCGTGTTCGCGGGCGGACCCGAGGCAAGCCAGAACGGATTCGGGCTGGTGATCCCTGCGAATTTGACTCTTAAATCAGCCATCGTTCACCTCTCGACCTAACCGCGCGGCACGCCCAGGAACTGATCGAGGCCGCGCGCCGCAGCCATGCCCTCGGCCACCGCGTCCACTACCTCGCTGCCGCCGTTCGTGCAATCGCCGCCGGCGAAGTATTTCTCGTGGCCCGTTTGATGGTGTTCGTCGATTTTCACCGTTCCGTTTTTGCGGATCTCGACGCCTGGGATCGCCTTCAAAAATTCGGTTACGGGCTTCTGGCCCACCGCCCGTACCACCATGTCCACTTCGATCTTGAATTCGCTGCCCTTCACCGGAGCCGGGCTCCGCCGGCCCTTCGCATCCGGAGCGCCTAGCTCTGTCCGCACACATTCAAGTCCGCTGACGGCACCGTTTGTGCCCAGCACGCGCACGGGCTGCGTCTGCCACAGAAAGCTTACTCCATCCTGTTTCGCCAATTGATATTCGTAGGCGAAGGCCGGCATTTCCGCCTCGCCGCGGCGATAGACGAGATAGACGATTTCCGCGCCGAGCCTCCTCGCCGCCGTCACCACGTCGATCGCGGTATTGCCCGCTCCGATGCACGCCACGCGGCGCCCGATTTCCACGTCGCGGAAGGGCTGCACCTTGGTTTTCTCGATGAACTCGAGCGCGCCATACACACCCTGCAAATCCTCTCCGGGCAGACTCAGAGCCCAGGTGTCGCCCAGTCCGACGCCGAGAAAAATTGCATCGAATTGTTTCTCAAGTTCCGCAAAAGACACCTCGCGCGGGATTTCCGTCCGCTGCCGGAATTTCACTCCGAGATCCTTGATCAAATCGACTTCGCGCACCGCCTCGCTGGCGCGCGATTTGTATGCGGCGATTCCATAGCTATTCAAACCGCCGGGCAAATCGTTGCGATCGAAGATCGTGACGTCGTAGCCCCACTTGGCAAGCTCGGCGGCGCAGGCGAGCGATGCCGGCCCCGAACCGATGCAGGCAACGCGTTTGGCGTTCGGCGCGCCTGCGTGAAAGAGTTCAATTTTGTTATCCAGCACGTAGTCTACCGAGTAGCGCTGGAGCCGGCCGATCTCGATCGCCTCCTCGCCCTTTTCGTGCATCACGCACGCGCCCTCGCAAAGCGCTTCCGTGGGGCAGACGCGTCCGCAGCTCTGCCCCAGAATATTCGCGGACAAAATCTCTCGCGCCGACCCGCGCAGATTGCCAGTGGAGATTTTCTTGATGAACGCGGGAACGTCGATATGCGTGGGGCAGGCGATGGTGCAGGGCGCGTCGAAGCAGTAGAGACATCGCGCCGCTTCGATCGCCGCCTGACGCTTGGTCATGGGCGGCGTGATGTCGGCGAAGTTCTTCTCGTACTGTTCCGGGGAAAGCTTCGGCGCCGTGTCGCGAAGCGGCATGGGGAATTCCGTCAGGATCTCCGAATTGCGCGGCCCTGGTTGGGACTTGCTCCGGGCCGTGCCCAGCGTAGCTCAGGCGACATTCTAGCATCAGGAAAAGGGCAAGCAAGTGGGCTGCCGAGAAACCGCGCGGTTGCGCCGCCTTTCGCGAATGCCCTAAGATGCCTCAGCGCGCATTTTCGGGAGGCTTGATGCGTTTTGACACCGTCATCCGGAACGGCACCGTGGTCACCGCGACCGATACGTTCCCGGGCGACGTGGGTATTTCCGGCGGCAAAATCACGGCGATCGGCCAATCGCTGCCGATCGAAAATACGGGGAACGTGATCGACGCTGCCGGGATGCTGGTGATGCCGGGCGGCATCGATGCGCACACGCACCTCGACATGCCCTTCGGCGGCACCACCAGCGCCGACGATTTCGAATCCGGCACGATCGCCGCAGCCTATGGCGGTACCACCACGCTGATCGATTTCGCCATCCAGCAAAAAGGACAGAGCCTGCGCCAGGCGTTTGAAACCTGGATGAAAAAAGCCGACCGTAAGGCGGTGATCGACTACGCGTTTCACTGCATCATTACGGACCTCGGCTCGTCGCAGCTGGAGGAAATGGGCGCGCTGATCCGCGAGGGCGTTTCGAGCTTCAAATTGTTCATGGCGTATCCGGGCGTGCTGATGGTGGACGACGCCACGATCTTTCGCGCCATGTCGCAAGCCGCGAAATACGGCGGCCTGATCTGTATGCACGCGGAAAATGGCGGCGTGATTGACGTGATCGTGCAGAAAGCGCTGGCGGAGGGCAAGCGCTCACCGAAATATCACGCGCTTACGCGGCCCACCACGGCGGAGGGCGAAGCGACGGCGCGCGCCATCGCGCTGGCGGAAATGGCCGGCTCGCCCGTCTATATCGTGCATCTTTCCTGCAACGACGCGCTCGAAAAAGTCCGCGAAGCGCGCGACCGCGGCGTGCCGGCCTACGCCGAAACCTGCCCTCAATACTTATATCTTTCACTCGACAAAATGGACGCTCCCGGCTTCGAGGGCGCGAAGTACGTCTTCACGCCGCCGCTGCGCGAAAAATGGCATCAGGAAAAGCTGTGGCAAGGTCTCGCGCAGGACACGCTGCAGGTTGTTTCAACCGATCACTGCCCTTTCTGCATGAAGGAACAGAAGGAGCTTGGCAGAGACGACTTCACGAAAATTCCCAATGGCGGCCCGGGCATCGAGCACCGTTTGAGCCTGATTTATACGGGCGGCGTGCACGGCGGAAGATTTTCGCCGAATCGTTTCGTGCAACTTGTCGCCACCGCTCCGGCGAAGCTTTTCGGACTCTATCCGCGCAAGGGCACGATCGCCCTCGGCTCGGATGCCGATCTCGTCGTGTTCGATACGAATGCCGAGCAGGTGATCAGCGCGGCGACGCATCATATGAAAGTCGATTACTCGATGTTCGAGGGAATCAAAGTGAAGGGCCTCCCGAAAAGCGTGCTCTCTCGCGGGCGCACGATTATCGAAAACGGTAAATTCGTCGGCAAAGCGGGTAGCGGAGAATTCATCCGGCGGCAAACTTACGCCGGCGTGTGAAAAACCTATGCGCAAATTGCTGATCCAAAACGCCATGGTCATCACCATGGAACCCAAGCAGGGCGATTTGCGGCCGGGCGATGTGCTCGTCGAAGGCGACCGGATCGCCGCGGTCGGCGAGCGTGTTCATGCGCCGGATGCGGAGCTTTTCGACGCGAGCGCTTTCATCCTGATTCCCGGTTTGATCAACGCGCACATGCACACCTGGCAGACCGGCCTGCGTGCCATCTCCGCAAACTGGACGCTGCTGGAATATTTTCGCTGGGTGCACGCCGGCCTTGCTACGCGCTTCCAGCCCGAGGACATCCGCATCGGCACGCTCGCCGGCGCGCTGAATCAGATCAATTGCGGCACCACCACGCTGGTCGATTGGTGCCACAACAATCCCACGCCCGCGCACACCGATGCGGGGATCGAAGGCCTGCGCGAATCCGGAATTCGCGGTGCATTTTTCCATGGTTCGCCGAAGCCCGATCCCAAGCCCGGCGAAAAACATTTCTCGGAGGTTCCGCATCCGCGCGCGGAAGTCGAACGCCTGCTGCGCGGCCCATTCGCCTCTCGAGATCAGCTGCTTACGCTCGGCCTCGCCATCCTCGGACCACACTATTCGACGCTCGACGTTTCGGTCCATGATTTTCGAATGGCGCGCGAACTGGGTCTGGTCGCGTCGATGCATCAGGGGGGCGGCGCGGCGAAAACTCCGGGCGGATGGGACGCGCTGGAGCGCGACGGACTCGTCGGCGACTACGTGAATATTGTTCACGGCAACGATCTGGCGGACGATCGCCTGAAGCGCTTCGTCGACCTCGGAGTCACGTTTTCCGTCGCGCCCGAAAACGAAATGGCGCAGGGGCACGGCCATCCGATCACGGGCCGGCTGCGCAAACTCGGCACCGCACCCTCGCTCGGCGTCGATCTGGAAAGCGTGATCTCGGGCGACATGCTCACCGTCACGCGCATGGCGCTCGAGCATCAACGCGCGCTCGACAACGCCGAATGCCGCACCGCGACGGGTGGAATCCCCGCCACCTCCACGATTCCCGCACGCGAGGCGCTGCGCTGGATCACCGTCGAAGGCGCGCGCATGCTCGGCATGCAGGATCGGCTCGGCTCCATCGCGCCGGGCAAGCAGGCCGACCTTGTTTTCATCTGTGCGGACGCGCTGAATCTCTGGCCCGTGCACGATCCGGTTGCAACCGTAGTAATGCAGGCGAATCTTGCGAATATCGATTCGGTGATGATCGCCGGCAACTGGCGCAAGCGCGACGGCAAACTGCTTTACGGCGATCTCGATCGCGTAAAGTCCGAGCTTTTGCGTTCCGCAGGCCGGATTCTCGGCGAGCTCGGTTGGCATCCGGATTCGGGGCGCACGGAATCCGTAGTACAGACGGCCCCGCACTAAAGAAAGAGGGATTCTCGAGATGAAAGTCGGTTTCCTCGGCCTCGGCAATATGGGTTCGGAAATGGCTCGCAATCTGATCAAGGCGGGCCATTCGCTCACGGTTTACAACAAAACGCAGAGCCGCGCGGAAGAGCTCGCCTCGCTCGGCGCCAAAGTGGCACGCACGCCGGGACAAGCCGCATCGGACGTCGAAGCCATCATCACCATGGTCGCGGACGACGCGGCTATCGAGAGCATCGTCCTCGGCCACAACGCTGCGATCCATTCGTTGCCCGCCGGCGCTGTCCACATTGCCATGAGCACCATGAGTGTTGCGATGTCCCGCCGGCTGGTCGCCGCGCATCGCGAGCGGCGGCAGCATTTCGTGTCCGCTCCCGTTTTCGGGCGCCCGGATGCCGCGGAGGCGGCCAAGCTGGTGATCGCCGCCGCTGGTCCGGCCGATCAAATCGCGCGCTGCCAGCCGCTCTTCGACGCCATGGGCCAGAAAACCTACGTGGTCGGAGACGATCCGCCGGCTGCCAACGTCGTGAAAGTCGCGGGGAATTTTCTAATCACCGTGGTGATCGAAAGCCTCGGCGAATCGTTTGCCCTGATCAAGAAATCCGGTGTGGATGCGGATAAATTTCTCGAAGTGCTCGTCGGCTCGCTTTTCGCCGCGCCCGTCTATCGGACGTACGGCCCGATGGTTGCCGCGAATAATTTCGAGCCCGTCGGCTTTCGGATGGCGCTGGGCATGAAGGACAATCGCCTCGTTCTTGCCGCCGCCGAAGACGTCGCCGTGCCCCTGCCGCTGGCAAGCCTGATTCGCGACCGCATGCTCGCGGCTACGGCGCAGGGAATGGCCGACGCCGATTGGTCCGCTATCGCGCGCCTGTCGTTCAAGGAAGCGGGGCTCTGATGTGTGGAATCTGCGGCGTGGTCGGGATCGAATCGCGCGAAGCGAGCGAGCCCGTCGTCCGCCGCATGATGGCTGCGATGTTGCATCGCGGCCCGGATGAAGAGGGGATTCTGTTCGCGCCGCCGGTCGCGGCGGGGATGCGCCGCCTCAGCATTGTCGATCTGGCCGGAGGCAGCCAGCCGGTCTCAAACGATGCCGGCACGCTCGCGATTGTTTATAACGGCGAAGTCTACAATTTTCTCGAGTTGCGCGCGGAGCTTGAATCCGCGGGTCACCGTTTTCGCACGCGCTCAGATACCGAAGTCGTCCTGCGCGCCTATGAAGCGTGGGGCGAGCGCTCGGTTGAGCGGCTGCACGGGATGTTCGCGTTTGCGATCGTCGAAATGCCGCAGGGCCGTGCGGGTCGCGCTGCGCGTGTGTTTCTGGCGCGCGATCGCATGGGCATCAAACCCCTCTATTACGCGCTCGTCGCGGGAAAACTCGTCTTCGCATCGGAGGTTCGCGCGCTTCTCGCCAGCGGCCTCGTCCCGGCGCGTATGTCCGCGGTAGCGATTCCCGGGTATTTGCTTTTTGGTTCGGTTTGCGAGCCGCAGACGCTGATCGAGGAAGTTTCCTCGCTTCCGCCGGGCCATCGGATGACCTTCGCCGCGGAAAATCGAGTCTCCGCTGCGCCTGTGCCAAAGCGATATTGGGACGCTCCGGTCGAAACGCGCGAGTCCGCGCCCGCGCCGGAGACTGCGCGAAGAACTCGGGCGCTGCTCGAAAAAGCGGTTGAAGGTCACCTGATCGCCGATGTTCCGGTCGGCGTCTTCCTCAGCAGCGGCCTCGATTCCACCGCCATCGCTGCTCTCGCGAGCCGCGCCCGCGCCCCAATTCACACCTTCACCGTCGCTTTCGCCGATGCGGACAAGGACTTCAGCGAAGCCGAAATTGCCCGCCGCACCGCGGCGCGTCTCAAAACGGATCATCGCGAGCTCACGCTTTCCGGCGACGAAGTTCTCAGCCGCCTCGATGAAGCCATCCACGGCTTCGATCAGCCCAGCATGGACGGCATCAACACCTACTTCGTCTCCTGGGCCGCGCGCGAGTCAGGACTAAAAGTCGCCCTCTCCGGTCTCGGCAGCGACGAACTTTTCGGCGGTTACGGCACGTTCACCTCGACGCCGAAAATAGCCCGCGCCATGCGGTTCGCTCGCATGCTCCCGCCTCCGCTGCGAGCTCTCGTCGCGAACGCCCTCTCGAGATCGAACGGATTCGGCTTGACGCCGGACTCTTCGCGCAAAGCAACAGCAGCCGTTCTTGATCCCACGGCGCTGCCGCATCCGTATTTCTTCACTCGTTTGCTCTTCACTCCTGAAAATGCCGCCGCCGGACTTCACAGTGCGTATTCCGCCTGGAAGAATTCGCCGTCGTGCCGATGGTTTGCTGATGCCACCGCCCGCGCTCGCTCGATGGATGATTTCACCGCGGTGTCGTGGCTCGAACTGCGCTCCTACATGCTCAACACGCTGTTGCGCGACACCGACGCCATGAGCATGCGCCACTCGCTTGAAGTGCGCGTCCCGTTTCTCGATGCGCCGCTCGTCGATTACGTCCTGTCGCTGCCTGAAAAAGCCAAGCACCCCACGGCGCGCCCCAAATCACTGCTCGTCGAAGCGCTCGGCGATGTCTTTCCCGAAGAACTTCTCGCGCAGCAGAAGCGCACGTTCACGTTTCCGTGGGAGAATTGGTTGCGCGGTACGCTCGGTGAGCGCGTAGCCGCGGGCATTGCGGATTGGTCGCCATCTCTTGAGCAGCAGCTCGCGCGCGAATTCGCGGAAAAAGTGTGGAGCGACTATCTCGCGGGCCGCACCACCTGGTCGCGTCCCTGGAGCCTGTACGTGCTGAACGAATGGGTGAAGCGCAACGTCACCGTCGGCAGCGCTCCCAGCGTCGATCAATCGAAATCCGCCGCAGTGGCTATCTCGTGAGAGCGGATCGGTAGCGAGGAATCGACCGGCAGCATCCAACAACCGATGATCATTCTGGGAGTTAACGCCTATCACGCCAACGCCTCCGCGGCCATCGTGGTCGACGGCCGCCTGATCGCCGCCGTCGAGGAAGAGCGCCTCAACCGCGTGAAATACGCCGCCGGTTTGCCCGCCCGCGCGATTGGGTTCTGCCTCGATCGCGCCGGCGTGAAGCTTTCCGAAGTCGATCACATCGCGATTCCGCGCGATCCCTACGCGCGCCTCGGCACCAAGCTGCGCTTCGCCATGCGCATGCCGAAATTTGCGCTCGATCGCTTGCGCGTGATGAAGAAATTTGCGGGTGTTCGCGAAGATCTCGCATCCGCCTTTGAAATCGGGCCGGATGTGATCCGCGCCCGGTTCCATCGCATCGAGCATCACCGCGCCCACATGGCCAGCGCCTTTTTCGTGTCGCCGTTCGAAACGGCGGCCGTGCTTTCCGCCGACGGCCTGGGCGATTTCGCCAGCTTCATGTGCGCGTCCGGTGAAGGCCCGCGCATGCGCGTTCTCGGCGAAGTGGCGTTCCCGCATTCGCTCGGCATGTACTACACCGCGCTCACGCAATATCTCGGCTTCTGGAAATTCGGCGACGAATACAAGGTGATGGGCCTCGCCGCATACGGTCAGCCGGAATTTCTCGACGAGTTCCGCCGCATCGTCCGCGCCGAAGGGCCGCATTCCTTCCGGCTGGGTCTCAAATATTTTATTCACCAGTCCCAAGGCTCCGAAATGACCTGGCGCGACGCAAGCAGCACGCCGGTCCTCGGCCGCCTTTTTTCGCCGTACCTTGAAAAACGACTCGGCCCCACGCGCAAAGCGGACGAACCGCTCACCCAGCGCCACCACAATCTCGCCTCGAGCCTGCAGGCCGCGCTCGAGGAAGTTCTCGTCTCCTGCTGGAGGGGCCTGGCCGCCGAAACCCGCCAGAAATCGCTGTGTCTCGCCGGAGGCGTCGCGTTCAACTGTGTCGCGAACGCAAAAGTTCTCACCACCACTCCGTTCGAGCGTGTCTACGTGCAGCCCGCCGCAGGTGACGCAGGCCTTTCCGTCGGCGCCGCTTTTGCCGTACAGCATGAAATCCTCGGCCGCCCGCGGGAGTTCACGATGGAGCATGCTTACTGGGGCCCCGAATATTCCGCCGCGCAGATGAAACAGGTTGCCGCCAGCGCATCAGGCTCCGGCGAAGCCGCCGTCGCCGAGCTTGAGGAAACCGCGCTCCTGGAATCGACCGCGCGCCACATCGCCGCAGGGAAAATCGTCGGATGGTATCAGGGCGCTGCCGAATGGGGTCCGCGCGCCCTCGGCAATCGCAGCATCCTGGCCGATCCGCGCCGCCCCGAGATGAAGGACATCCTCAATCGCCGGATCAAGCACCGCGAAATTTTCCGCCCCTTCGCGCCCTCGATCACCGAGGAGGCGGTCGGCGAGTTTTTCGAGCAGACGCATCCCTCGCCGTTCATGACCTTCGCCTACCCCGTGCGCGCCGAAAAACGCTCCGTGATTCCCGCGCCCACGCACGTCGACGGCACCGCCCGCCTGCAAACCGTCAGCCGCTCCGCCAATCCTTTATATTGGAAACTTCTGCGCAAAGTCGGCGATCTTACCGGCGTGCCGGTCGTGCTCAACACATCCTTCAACGACAACGAGCCGATCGTTTGCCGCCCCGAAGAAGCACTCGACTGTTTCCACCGTACCCAAATGGACGTCCTGGTGATGGGCAATTCGATCCTGGAGAAGAAATCCGCGGCAGCTCTCGCCGGCGCAAGCGGTCGGGACGATTCCGGCGAGCGCTTCGCCGCGCCCGCCAAGTAAAACCGCATGCACATCCTGCTCTTCAACGAATACTACCCGCCTGACACATCCGCCACCGCCAAGATCGCCGTCCAGATCGCCGAAACTCTCGCGCGGCGCCACAAAGTCACCGTCGTTGCCGGCCGACCGTCCTACGATCCCGACGAATACTATCCGTTTGCTTTTTTGCGCCGCTGCGAACGCAATGGCGTCGTGGTCGAATGCGTCGGTTCCACCGCCTATCCCCGCCATCGCATGCGCCGCCGCGTCTCGAACTACCTCACCTATCTCGCGCTGGCCGTCCCGCGCGCCATCGCGCTGCGCCCCGACGTCGTCCTGGCGATGACCGATCCGCCCGTTGCCGGAATCGCCGGAGCATTCGTCGCCCGCAGGCTCGGGTGCCCGTTTGTCTACAACATTCAGGATATGTATCCGGACATGGCGCTCGGCGGCGAGATCGTCCGCCCCAGCGCGTGGGTCGATCGCTGGGAAAAGATGCATCGCCGCGCACTGCATCAAGCCGCCCGCGTCATCGTGCTTGGTGACGACATGCGCGAACGTATCCTCGCCAAGGGAGTCGCGCTCGATCGCGTCGTCGTCGTCCGTCACGGCACATCGTTTCCGGAATCGACGCCCGACCCGTCCGATCCCCTGGTGCAGAAAATAGTGCAGGAAATCCGCTGCGGCTTCCCCTTCGTCCTAATCCACGCCGGGAATCTCGGCTTCTACGGTTCCTGGAACACCCTCCTGGCCGCCGCGAAAATTCTGAGCAACGAAAAGACGGGCCTGGTGTTCGTAGGAGGTGGCGCAAATCGCGACGCCGTGGGCGCGTCCGCCGCGGATTTGCCGAACGTTCGCTTCGTGCCGTTTCGTCCAGCGAGCGAAATCCCGCACGTGATGATGGCGGGAGACGTTCACATCGTCACCGTGCGCCGGGGACTCGAGGGCGTCGTGGTTCCAAGCAAGCTCTATTCAATTCTCGCGGCCGGCAGACCCGTTCTCGCCGTCGCTGCATCCAACAGTGACGCGGCGCGCATCGTAACCGGAGCCGGATGCGGCCTCGCGGCTGACCCGGACGATCCGGCCGCCGTGGCCGCCGCCATTCGTGAGCTTCGCAGCGACCCTGCAAGGCTCGCCGAAATGGGCCGCCGCGCGCGGGAAACCGCAAACCGGTATGCTAGAGTGAATGAGCTAGGCCGCTACGTCGAGGTCGTCGAGCAAGCGGCGTCCGGAAAAAACGGAACGCACTAGATGGTTCTCTCTTCCGATCTGATCGCCTTCGCCGTCGCCCTCATGGGATCGCTGCTGCTCACCGTCCCGGTCCGCCGTCTCGCCCTGCACTTCGGCATGGTCGACCTTCCCGGTCCGCGCAAAGTTCACCTAAGCCCCATCCCGCTCCTGGGCGGCATCGCCATCTATCTCGGCTTCGTCCTTGCCATTCTGTTCACCCTTCGCGGCGCTCCACACGTCCAGATCGCCGGAATTCTGGCGGGTGCCACGCTGCTTGCCGCTGTCGGTTTGCTGGACGATGGAAAACTCCTGCATCATCAGGTCAAGCTCTTCATCGGCATGCCGATCGCCGCGATCATCCTGATCGTCTCCGGAGTTCGCGCCCAGATTTTCTCGGAGTTCATCCCCGGCGCCGCAGGCCTGGTCCTTGATATCGGTCTCACACTCGTCTGGGTCGTCGGCATCACCGCTTCATTCAGCATTCTCGACCACATGGACGGGCTCTGCGCCGGCATCGCCGCCGTAGCCGCCGGCGTCTTCACGCTGACGGCCACGCTCAATGGGCAAACGATGGTCCGCACGCTGGCGGCCGCCGCTCTCGGCGCCGCTCTCGGTTTCCTGATCTGGAATTTCAATCCTGCGAAAATTTTCATGGGCGATGGTGGCGCCATGTTCCTCGGATTCCTGATGGCCACGCTCGGCCTGAAAATCCGTCCCGAAGGTGCGGCGCATTTCCCGGCCGCGTGGCTCGTTCCCGTGCTGATCCTCGGCGTCACGATCTTCGACACCACTCTCGTCTCGATCTCCCGTTCCCGCCGCGGCTTCATCCCGTTCACTACGCCGGGCAAGGACCACACCGCGCACCGCCTTTCCAATCTCGGCCTCGGCCATCGCGGCGCCGTGATCGTGCTCTATGGCCTCGGCGGGATTCTCGGCGGCCTTGCCATCCTTGTCCCGCGCATCTCGCCCGTTGCCGCATACGCGCTGGCGGGGGTCCTGGCCGTCGCCGGACTCATCGTCGTCGCCTGGCTCGAACGCGCACCCTACGAACGTCAAGTCAAGGGGTAGAGGCGCGGGGCATTCGCCGCCCGCCTGTAAGACGTAACCTTGCCGCACACAGGGCCCGGTTTTTCCCGCGTCCGAAAACCACATATGTTAAATTGATGTTTCACACCAATAAAACGACTTCGAATGACTCGCTTCCACATTCGCACGGTAATCTGCGCCCTTCTGGTCCTCTGCGGAATCCCATTCGCCGCGCATTCCTCGCCTCCGCAGCCCGATGTTCTGCTGCAAACCATGCAGCACGAGCTGAAACGCGCGACCACATCGCTCGCGAAATCCGATCCCGCTCCCTACTACCTCGCCTACGCCGTCAACGACGGCGAAGGCACGACCATCGCCGGCTCCGACGGCGGCTTGATCATTTCCACCACCCAACACCACCGCCAGGCCGACGTGATGATGCGGGTCGGCTCACCCGCTCTCGACAACACTCATTCGCAAAGCCGCCCCTCCGGCATCACTTCCGGCGGCATACCCCTGGGCGATGTTCCCGATGCTCTCTCTCGCGTTCTCTGGCTGCTCACCGATCGCGAATACGAGCAGGCTTCTTCGGCATTCCTGCGCGTTAAGACGAACCAGGCCGTGCAGTCGGCGGAAGAAGACAAGTCCCCGGATTTTTCGCAGGATTCGCCACAGACATTCATCGGCCCGGCCTCGGCGAAGATTCCGAATAATCTGAAGCCTTGGGAAGATCGCGTCCGCCACGTCTCGGAGCGATTCCTGAAATATCCCGACGTCTATACCTCGGTGATACTGCTTTCGAATAGTTCCGGGCGCTCCTACATCACCACCAGCGAGGGTGCGGCTCTCGAGCAATCCTCAGCCACTGCGCGCCTGGTCATCGAGGGTGAATCGCGCGCCGAAGACGGAATGGAATTGTTGCGCGTCGAAACGTTTCAGGAAGCCTCGCCTGACCAGCTCCCTTCGGAAGCGGAATTGGACGCCAAGGTCGATAAAATCGCTGCGGATTTGAAGGCCCTTCGCGCCGCTCCTTCCGCCGAGCCTTACGTGGGCCCGGCGATGCTTTCGGGCCGCGCGGCCGCTGTGTTTTTCCACGAAGTTCTCGGGCATCGCCTCGAAGGGCATCGCCAGCGTGACGAAGGCCAGGGCCAGACCTTCACCAAGAAAGTCGGCCAGCAAGTTCTGCCCCCGTTCCTCACTGTCGTCGACGATCCCACGCTGGCGCAGCTGAACGGAACAAAACTCGCCGGCACCTACGCGTACGACGACGAAGGGGTTCCTGCGCAGAAAGTCGTCGCCGTCGACAATGGAGTCCTCAGAAATTTTCTGATGTCCCGCATGCCCATCACAGGTTTCGATCATTCCAATGGCCACGGCCGCCGTCAGGCAGGCCTCATGGCTACGGGCCGCCAGGGCAACCTGATCGTCACCTCCACACACACGGTAAGCGATTCGGAGCTGCGTGCGAAGTTCATCGAAGAGATCAAGAAACAGAACAAGCCCTATGGCCTTTACTTCGAGGATATTCAAGGCGGCTTCACGCTCACGACGCGCGCCTTGCCCCAGGCGTTTCAGGTGATTCCCGTGATGGTGTATCGCATCTATCCCGACGGCCGCCCGGACGAGCTCGTTCGCGGTGTCGATATCGTCGGCACTCCGCTGCTCTCGCTGAACACCATCCTGCTCACCGGCGACACCCTGCAGGTCTTCAACGGCATCTGCGGCGCCGAATCCGGCCAGATTCCAGTCTCAGCCGCCGCCCCAGCGATGCTTTTCTCCGAAATCGAGGTCCAAAAGAAAGCCAAGGGTTCGCAGCGCCCGCCGATCATCTCTCCTCCCGGCATCGACGCAGCGCCAGCACCCACCGCGGAGAAAAAGCGATGATTCCGGGTAGCGGCGTCCCGCAGGCTCTTCGCCTCTCTCTCCGTAAGGGCGCGCTATGTCGTGCCCGGCAGAATTTCTTGGCTGGACTCGCTCCATTCACCTCGATTGCACGTCCGGCGAAGTTTCTTTTGTTGCTGCTAATCGCGTTCGTGATTCCGTCGATCGCGCGCGCCCAACAACCGTCCGCAGCAAAATCCGATCCCATTCTCAAAGCCATGCAGGAAGAGCTCGACCGCTCCAAATCGCAGCTCAAAATGGAAAATGTTCCTGCGCCCTACTACATCGAGTACCGCGTCACGGACGTCGAGCAATATCAGGCCGAGGCCGCCTTCGGCGCACTTCGCGAAGATCAGTACGCGCACACACGCGTCATCCGCGTCACCGTCCGCGTCGGCGACTACAAACAGGACAGCTACTACGGTCCCGGCGTCGGCGTCTCCACGCTCGGGCCGATCGACGACGATCCTACCCCTCTCCGGTGGCAGCTCTGGTCCGCCACCGACGCGGCCTACAAAATCGCCAGCGAATCTCTCGCCGCGAAACAGGCGCAGATGCGGCAGTACACCGCCGATCAACCTTTCGACGATTTCTCCCACGAGACCGCGCTCGTATCCCTCGAGCCGCTTGCAAAACTCGATTACGATCCAAAGCCTTGGCGCGATGCCCTCGAAAAAGCGACCGCGCAATTCCGCACCGACCTGAAACTCGAATCGCTTACCGCCACTGCCCGCTTCCGCGGCTCGAACGAGTATTTCATTAATACCGAAGGCAGTGTCACGCGCCACGGCGACGCGGTCTATTATTTGAGCGATGAGGGAACCACGCAGGCCGCCGATGGCATGCGCCTCCAGCGCGGCCCCTATTACGCTGCCGCTTCGATCAAAGAGCTGCCGACTCCCGATCAGTTCGTAACCGATACAGCGAAAATGCTGGAAACTCTCAAAGCTCTCCGCGACGCCCCGGTCGTCGAAGAAGACTATCGCGGCCCCGTGCTCTTCTCGAACGACGCTGCCAGCGACGTCTTCTACGGCATGGTCGGCGCCAACGTTCTCGGCAAACGCCCCAAACCCGGCGAGTCCGCGCGCACCATCGGCGACTACGCTTCGAATTACAAGAGTCGCGTCCTTCCAACATTCGTTTCGGTCGAGGACGATCCCACGCTGAAAAGTTTCGGCGGCAAGACTTTAATCGGCAGCTACGATGCTGATGACGAAGGCGTGCGAGCACAGAAAGTCGTCGTCGTGCAGGACGGCCAGCTCGTGAATTATCTGCTGGGCCGCGAACCGATCCGCGATTTCCCGGAATCGAACGGCCACGGCCGCGCCGCCGCAGGACAATCGGCTGGGCCCAGCATGGGCAATCTGATCGTGCGATCGAAGCAGACGCTTTCACCCGACGAAATCAAAGCCAAGCTCCTTGAGCTCTGCCGCCAGGAAAACAGACCCTTCTGTTACTACGTCGAAACTCTCGGCGGCTCCGATTACGAGCCGCGCCTGCTATACCGCGTCTACGTGAACGACGGCCACCAGGAAATCGTACGTGGCGCCGAATTCGACGAGCTTGATACGCGCGCCCTCCGCAACGATCTCGTAGCGGTCGGAAACGATCCGCTGGTCAGCAACCGTGAAGGCACGGTCCCGAGCACCGTAATCGTCCCTTCCATCCTGTTCGACGACCTCGAGGTGAAGCGCACCGACGCCAAGAACGCCAAGCTACCCGAATACCCGCCGCCCGATCTAGTCGGCGCCCACTAGCAACTGGGTTTTGGTGGCAGAACTCATGCCTGCATGGAGGTCTCGCCGGTGGCGAGAACCGAACATCTCTGTCGTCTTACGAACACCGCTTCGCCTGGGCTAGTCGCACGCGCGGAGCGCTCACTCGCGATCGCTCGTGGGGCTCTTGCTTATCTCTTCGATGGGAAATCGAACCTGAATCCAACCCGCCCGGCAATCGGCAATCCCCGCTGCTCGGGCGACAACGACGTCGCCGCCGTCGACACATACTCCTCGTTAAACAGATTCTCGACCGCACTAAATAGCTCGACCCCACGGCCGAAATCCCGCGACACCATCGCATCCATCACGAAAAAATTACCCATCGGCAGCTGGTTCGTGTCGAACTGCATCCCCACAAACCGCCCCTCCAGGGTAAACGAAACAAGCGACGGATTCGTGTACCGGCCCTGGAACGTGAATTCGTTGTGCGGCACCTGCTGCACCCACATATTCACCAGCTGCGGCTGCTCCGGCGCGCTGATCACCGTCGCGTCCACGAACTGATATCCGCCCGAAAGCTCGAACCGGTCCGTAATCCGCGCCAGCCAGTCGATCTCGAATCCCGGCGCGAACGTTTTTCCCAGATTCTCACGCACGAACGTGTTCGTATTCGCCGTCGGCGCGGGGCAAATCGCCGGCACCGGCACGACCTGGCAATTCACGCTCGAAACCGGATCGACGATCGCGTTGATGAATACGCTCCCGCGAATCTGGACGCGGTCGCTCAAGCCGCGCACCGCCACGCCGGCTTCTCCGCCCGTCAGCCGCTCCGCAGTCAGATTCGGATTCGCATCCGTCAAATTGTTCGCCTGCCGGAACGAGCGGTAGAGCTCATTCAGCGTGGGCGCACGAAATGCGCGATAGACGCTTGCCGACCACGAGACATGTGAGTTGATCGCGTTCACGATGCTCGCGCGCGGGCTGAAGGCCGTATACGACCGGCTGGGATAATTCAACGTCGTCGGAGTCCCTGCCGGGATGAAAGGATTGGTGAAGAGAAACGCGTCGAAGTTGCGCCAGTCGTCGAATCGCCCGCTTACCTGGAGCGTCCATCCCGGCTTAAGCTGGATAATGTCCTCGCCGAATACGCCCATGGTCCGCTGGTGCCCGCCCGTGGCCGTATCTTTTGTATTGTCTCCGGTGACGGCCGAAAAAATCTGCTCGTTGCTGTGCCCCAGCTCGACGTGGTCGTCATAACCCGCCACCAGAGTCTG
>Ga0209007_1000109_pt1 | contig 48812 bp, 32 predicted proteins | sample JacPinW_OM1H0_O2_FD_187961 | JGI IMG/M metagenome (GOLD analysis project Ga0209007, IMG submission 187961) | Forest soil microbial communities from Algoma, Ontario, Canada - Jack Pine, Ontario site 1_JW_OM1H0_O2 (SPAdes) (version 2) | ecosystem: Environmental > Terrestrial > Soil > Boreal... | reverse complement strand
GCGGCGGGCGGATGCGCGGCTGGTTCCGACGGTTGAGCGCGTCGTTCCTCAGGCGCAGCGGGAGCAGGTCTCGCAGCCGACTTAGCTGCCGGCGGTGCAGGCTCAACCGCCTTCCTCATTGGCTCAGCAGGTTTTGCGGGCGCCGGTTGGGGACGATTCGGCTGCTCGTTGGGTGCCACCGCTCGCATGGCCGCAGCGGGCCGAGCAGGAATCGCTGGAGCGATCGGTTTACCCGCCGGGATCGGCTTAGTCTCTACAAAAACGGCCGGACGCCCGTGATTGACGGAGGCAAACTGCTGTCGGTTCTGGGCTGCCGTACGCTGCACTTGGATCTGCGTAGTCATTGGAGGAATGCGCTGCTCCCGCGTCGCGGCGATTTCCGTTGGCAGGGGCTGCCGAGTAACTCCTCCCGGACCGTTGTAGCTGACCCGGTTGATCGTCGTGTTGTTGATGGTGACGTTGTTTATAACCGTGTTCGTCACCGTGCGGTTGTAAATGTGAACGTTGGTAACGGTCACGTTGTTCACGGCGCGGTTATAAAAGAAATGATCTCCACTCCAGTAACCGCCCTGATAGCCGACGCCAACATAGCCGAATCCATAGTTAATCCCACCGTAAAAGCCAATATGTGGACCCCAATAACCATAATGGTATCGATAACTACCGCCCACAAATCCCCAGTATCCCGGCGTCCAAAGAAAAGCTGTTTCAGGCGGCCGCGCCCACACTCCCGGCACCCAGTAGTAACCCTGAGGAGCATAGCTCCAATACCCAGGGGTCCACAGATAACCATCACCAGGGCAATCCGGTTGCGAATATTCGGGCAGCGGCGGCGGTGGATCTGGTGCCTGCAGCACCGGCTGGCCGTAGGTATCATTGGAGCCGGAGTCGTAATCGTTATCGGAATAGTTCTGATTTTGGTCGCTTGTGTCGGTCGTCGGGGTGTCAATCGCAGGAGCGAGATTAGCGGCAGCCGCCGGATCTTGCGACTGATCAGTCGACGGTTGAGATGACTGATCGGTGGTCGGCGAACTCTGCGTGCTAGTGCTCTGGGTGCCGTTGTTGTTGCATCCCCCAATTCCGAACACCAGAGCGATTAAAGCGACCGTGATGAGAGAATATGTTCTGGTCGAAGGCATTACGTTGTCCCTCGCGAAATTAAGTTTGCAGGACGAATCAAGCAACAGGAATGGGTCAGAACCTAATCCGAGGACCCCGGCTGGTTGAACAACAATAGCAAGATCGTTTAGAACTTTGCAATACAGCAGGATAACAATCGGGATCAGTATCCCGCGAAGGGCCAGAAGTCCGCTATGGAAGTGCTGAGATCGCCGGAAGGGCAAAACCACAAAGCGGCAAACCAGGGCAGGTCAATAAGTGAAATGGTAGGCCCGTGCGGACTCGAACCGCAGACCTCCACCGTGTCAAGGTAGGCCAGAGCTTCAGCCCGCCAGCAATTTAGTGATCCTTTTGACGCGTCGCGGTCACGGCCTTCACGATTCCGACTCCCAAAAGTACGATCGCGCACACCGCGATCCAGTGCGCGGGCATATGCATCAGGTATGCGGCATAGATCAGTCCACCGATAACAATTGCAAACCCGACTGCGTAAATTCCGAAGGACATAGCACTCCGTCTTAAGTTCACTGCGGAAGCTTTGTACGGGAGCTTGGCTTGCTCGCTTGGCAGCGGCCGAGCCGCCATTCGCTCACCCTCCTCCGGGTTGCGTCAAGCCAGTACCCAGCCCTACTCCGACGAACTTGCTTTCTGATCCTTGACTTGCAGGGCGTTCACCACTTGTTGAACATTGGGCACTTGTGTCGCGACTGTCTCGGCCCGGGCGCGCTTGGTCTCCGAGTTCACTTCCCCTGACAACGTAACAACACCGTTTTTCACCTCATATTTCACCGTTTTATGTAGTCTGTTTTGAATTAGCGCAGCGTCCAGATTACTTTTGATGCCCGTATCCAGATCGGAGTTCACCGTCTTGGCTTCATTTTCGATGCCCACGGGAACCACGGCAATTTGATCTGCGACAACCTGCGCGCCCGCGAACGACTTGGCTATGGAATCGGCTTGGGATTTGTCGCCTTCCGCTACAACCTGACCGCCGAGCGTGACGATGCCCTTGTCGCGATCCTGATTGACCGTGACGTCTTTGAGACTCGCCTGATCGAGTGATTTGCGAATACTGTCTGTGACATCAGGCGACTTGGCGGCCGTCGCGGAGCATCCGGCCAAACCCCCTTGGGCGATCAGTGTCACGGCCATTACTGACAATCTAAACTTTTTCATATTTCTCCTTTTCCCAATTCGCGGTCGAATCTCAAACCGCGACGAAACGATGGCTGTCTGCATCACCTTTGCACCAGAAGTTACGCGGTTCTTGCGCGAGCTAGCCCAGGCTCGCTGACCCACTCCTCGAAAAGCGTGGCGCAAATCTTCTGTGTTGGCCTGTGATCTTGTGTTACCGCGATGAAGAGTAGCCGCCGCAAGGATTAATGTCTGTCGCGTTGTGGACACTTGTGAATGGTGGTCTCCAAAGTCTTCACCAATGGAGATGGTACGAATCTCCGCTGGCAGTATGTGCATAAGGGAGTGGTCACGAAAAAGTGGCCATCGCCATTGCCTTAAAGGCCAGCTCCGGGGACAAAGATCGATCGACTGATCAACCGGATTGCGAAATCCGTCAGGGCAAGCGGGTCTAGGTCAGGGAATACTCCGATCTGCTGACGGTTACCGGGCGGCTCCCGCGCAACGACTTTATTCCTAGGCTCAGCGACCGGGTGCGGCAGGCCCAGAGGCGCTCGGACATGGGCCGTCTTTCGCTGGTGTCCACAATTCCGTTCTGACAAGTTGGTGCGGAACGCTTGACGGGTGGGCTGAGGAATCTGGCCCCGCAACTCGCGAAAAAACGCAACGCGACCCGACTTGCGGTAAGCAGCAGCGTAGAATTTGCGCAGAAACTCGAATGCCTGTGCTGTCAGGGCCTTGCGTAGCACCCATTATGACCAAATGAACGCCGAAGTGTGCCAAACGAGAATGCCTCGCTTCCTGCAAAGTGCCATGATAAGGTGCGAAAAATGGGTATGGATTATTTCGGTCAAGACGAGTCAGGGGAATGAGGAGAAATGACAAGTCACAAGCCAACGGTTCTATTCCTCTCCACTGGCAACGCGACGCGCAGTCTAATTGCCGAGGGTTTTTTGCGCACGCTTACCGGTGACCGGTTTGATGTCGCGAGCGCGGGCGTCGAACCCAGCGCTTTGAATCCCATGGCGAGTGAAGTCATGAAGGAAGCGGGCATTGACATTTCGGGCCAGAAGCTGAAAAGCGTCGCGCAATCGGTAAAAGAGCGTTTCGGCTATGTGATCGCCATCTGCGATACGGCCAAGGAAAGAAGTCCGATATTCCCCTTCACGCTCGACCTTCGACACTGGAGCATCATCGACCCAAACACCGTAGATGGATTGCCTGAACAGAGAACAGAAATATTTCGCCGCGTGCGAAGCGAGATTAAGGACAAGGTCAGAGAATTCATAGCCGATACCGCACAAATAAAGGCGAGCGAACTCTCCATTGGATGACGAATCCGTGGCAGCAGGTACGGGTGTGGCACGGGAAAGCAGGGCGCATGGTATGCATTTCGTAGTTGGAAAGCGTGGGCATCACCCGCCTCAATTACGATGGCCCGCCGCGAAACCCATCCGGCGGACGAACAAAGACAGAAGGCCGTCGAAGAGCTCTTGAGGGGCCGCGAGGCGACAAAAGCTGAACGCCTTGGAAAATGGTAGGGGCCGCCGAGCGCCACGGCCAGACGTAAGTCAAGGAGCCAACCCGTGAACGACTTCGCGGTCGAGCAGGAAGACGCCCCGGAGGTTCACCCGCGTCAGTCGCGCGCTGGCCACCGTTGGTGGATCAAAGCTCTTGCAGCCCTTTGTGTCTTGTGCGCAATCGCTGCGGGAATTCTTGCTTACCATTTTCCGTTTTCGCGGAAGACCGTTTCGGAATCCCTGCTCGAATCTTTTCCCGGTGAACTGAAAATTGACCGCTTCGAGGTCCGCTACTTTCCACATCCCGGCTGCGTAGCTGAAGGCGTCACATTCCGGCTCAAGTCGAGTTCTGCGGCCGTGCCACCCCTTGTGACCATTCGCAAGTTGACGATTCAGTCCAGCTATTTGAATTTCCTTGTCCGTCCCCATTTAGTTTCGAGGATCGAGCTCGACGGCCTTCGCGTAAATGTTCCGCTGCCGATGGATGCTGGAAGGCTAGGTTCAGGACAGGGCACGTCCGTCATAACGATCGGCGAAGTAATCGCACACGACGCGGTGTTGGAAGTTGCGCGCCACGGCGACAAGACTCCACTGCAATTCGACATTCACGACTTGAGCCTAAAATCCGCCAGCGCGAAATCGGGCGCGTCGTATCGCGTGGACCTTCGTAACCCCGAGCCTCCCGGTGAGATTCATTCGACGGGGCACATCGGCCCGTTCCAAAAGGGGGACTTCGCGGAGACGCCGGCTTCCGGCGAATATTCATTCGATCGGGCGGACCTGAGCGTGTTCAAAGGAATTGCGGGAGTACTTTCATCGAAGGGGAAGTTCGCAGGCTCGCTGGGAAAACTGGACGTAGAGGGCGGCGCGGACATACCGAACTTCGAAGTGCTTCGTAGCGGGCACGCTTTGCCGCTGCGCACGCGTTTTGTTCTTGCTGTCGACGCCACAAATGGTGACGTCGCTATCAACAATCTGACGGCCATGCGCGGGGGCACGAACATCGCCGTGAACGGCAGCGTGGCGCACCGGGGCGATATGCACGGAAAGTTTACGTCACTCAATTTCACGGTGCGTGACGGGCATATGGAAGATCTTCTGCCCATCTTCGTGGCCGGTCACGAGCATCCCTCGCCATTAGCGGGCGAGACGAATTTGACCGCGCAGGTCACCGTGCCTCCCAGGGGCAAGCGGCTCCTCGAGGAGCTTGCGCTCGACGGGGATTTCGATGTTTCGGATGGCCATTTCGAAAAGGCGACAACGAAAGCAAGCGTGGATAAATTCAGCGCCGGCGCTTCGGGAGAGAAGAAAGAAACTCCCGCAAATCCAGCGCCGGCCGATTCCGCTGAAAGCGTACCTGCGCAGCTTCGCGGTCATGTGGTGCTACGCAGTACGATCGCCACGATGACCGACGTCTCGTTAAGCATTCCTGGCGCCGATGCGAACATGCACGGCACATTTAACGTAATCAGTCAGAAGATCGACTTTCACGGCACGGTTCGCACCAATGCAGACCTTTCCCAGCAGAGCAGCGGGGCCAAATCGATATTCGCGAAGATGCTCGACCCGTTCTTCAGAAAGAAGCGCGGCACGGTCGTCCCGGTCGTAATAAGCGGCACCTACCGCGACCCCCATTTCGGGCTCGATCTAAACCCTGTGAACAAGTAATACTTGGCCGCCCTATAGCTGCACCGTCCTACGCGGGCTCAAACCCCACGCTTTACAAGGGAGCTTGATTGTAGTCGTCACGGAACGAGTTTGGGATGATGTGCGGCGATTCATTTCACCGGACAAAAGGAGACCGCCCGCACTGTCTCCGGCTCCAGTCAGGAACGTGAACCAGGCAGGCTGGCTAATCGGACTCTGCCGCAACTGCTCGCCGTCGCTGGCGAAGACGGCGTAAAGAGCACGGCACCCACGGGTTTGAGCCGAGGCCTGAGGACCAGCACACTGTGAAAGCCTCACGTGCCGCCGGAAAGCATCCGCCCACCCGCCCGGACCCAGCGACAAGTCATCGAGTCGGGATCACCGATTTGGACGAGCGCTTGCCCGGCCGGACTGTCTACGAGCGCTTCCTCCCCAATGCCAAGGGCCATTCCCCCAGACGTGCTGACAGTGATCCATTTGGCCAGCCCTGGCGCGGCCTCGACGATCTTCAGTTCTCCCGCGAGCCGGACTTCGTTACGCCAGGTGAGTCTGATTGGCTGACCTCTGTCGCGCTCCTCCTCGGTGGTTCTGGGATCCGTCTCGATCAACGCGGGCAGATGAAGCGCCAAGAAGCGTCTGGCGTGCACACCCGTGCTTCCCAGCTCCCGGAGTTGTGCTTCTGCATGATCGCTGGTCCGGTTCGACTGGAGCTCTCGAAAAAGCTGCTGGACGGTCGGCCGCGATTGCGCCCAAATGCTGGGAATTTCCGCCCCTACCCGCCAGATGAGCAAGGCTGCCATCACGAGCAGTACTCGACGAGGACGCATTCTCTTCTCCTAATTAAACGGCACAAGACCTAGGCCTGCATTGGACACGGGAGGCTGGGCGAGTACCGATCCCGGATTTACCACGATCTGTACGCGCCAATACTGGTGATAGCAACTTGCCTAGTTACACACGACTGATAAGAAATTGAGAACGGCGTTCGCCCGGTATACTGGCTCAGTGTCTTGAGGCGTGTCGTGATAATACCTCGGGCCCGGCGTATCGATGTGGAAAACGGAGTTCGTATCGCGTTTCGACTGAAAGTTTCCCCCAGGCGGGCCGTCTGGTGACCAAGGGACGCTGTCAACCTACGTCCTGATGCCGCGCGCATAGAAGTGAACGCCTACTAGGAAGATCGCAGCAGCCAGATAGCTGAAAGCGAACGCAGGAGCGGCGAAAACGCCGATAACGGTTTCGACGCCGAGGCTCGTGATCCGGAACGCGTGAATGAATCCGCTGCCGGACAGCGCAGCGGCCCCGGCCAGCCACGCTGCGGCGTGAAGGAAGCGGCGGTCAACCAGGTAGGCGATCACTGCCGCCCAAATCATCGAAACCAATAGCGCGCCCTGGCTCAGCGAGATCAATCCGTAGACGTACAACTGATCGCCGAAGAGAAGCGCGGTCTGCAGGATGCTCGACCCGGCCGTGCGCAGCGCGACGTCAATCAGTCCCACTGCCCACGACGCAAGCATCGGAATCAATCCGAAAGCAACGGCGATGGCGTGCGATTTCGGTATCTCAGTGAAAGCCTGCGCGACCATCACGAGCCCGAACCAGACCACGATCATCGCGACAACTTCCAGGGGCACCACGCGCAGGAGCGGAACCACGAGACCGGTGAGGCACACCAGCATCGTCGCCGTGCCGCTGAGGATCGAGTAGCCCGAGCGGGCCCCCAGTTCCTTGTGGGCCATGTGCCCGAAATAGAGCGCGGTCGGAAACGGACTGCCGAAGAACGCCGCGGCCAGCGTCGCAAGTCCGTTGACGACCAGCGAGGGCCGGGTCGGGTAGTCGTCCCCCGCTACCTGAACGCTCTCGAGGACCTGTAAAGAGACGACTGTGTCGAGGACGCTCATCGGAAGAATCACGGACAGAAACTTCCATCCTTCGCCGTGGATCACAAACGCGATCAAGTTCAACGGATGCGGAAGATAAATCCCCGGCGCCATGGACACCTGCGACACTGGCAAATGATAGAGATGGGTCCACTTCAAGAGCGCCGTCAGCAGAGCTCCCACGACCAGGCAGACGAGGCCGCCCGGAATGCGAAAAGGCAGGCGAATTCGAGCGGAAAAGATAGCCAGGACGATGATGGCCGGAAGCAATCCGAGCTCCGGCGTTTGAAACACGCGCAAGACAAAATCCAGGCACAGGTAAGCCATCGCCGTTCCCGCGAGCGGGCTCAGCAGAGCGGCGCGAGGCGTGGTGCGGCGGAGCCAGTCCGTGCAGAACGCGCCGGCAGTCTGGATGACGCCGCTCAGAAAAGACGCGAAGACTCCGGCCTGCCACGCTAGATTCGGGTCGTGCGTGCGTTCATACACCGGCTGCATGATCAGGGCGACGTAAATGAAAATCGTGGGAGCGTTCACCCCGAACGGAATGGCGGTGACATCGGTTCGGCCGGTGCGTTTCGCCAGCCGGTGCGCTTGCGAAGCGTAGAAGATGTTCCCCGCGAAAATGGAGAGTGCGACGCCAGGCAGAATGCGCGTCGTAACCAAAGCGGCAGAAAAGCCGCACAAAGGAGCGAGGCCTGCGATGAGCAGTAGATCGGGGAAACCGCTGAAAAACAGAGCAAAGAATCCATCCCAATCGCCCGGCACGAACCAGCGGGCGCGGCTTTGGGGAACGGCGGCTGCTTGGGCCATGCCCGCTCAGGCCGTTCCGTACCGAAGGCCGAGTTTTTTCAGCCACTGGCGATAGGCAACGGCGGTCCGATCGGAGCGCAGATGCAGCTCCGCCGGCAAGTCGAGAGGGAGCAGTTCAGGCCGTTGGGACTCGACGACCGGTATGTCTTGACGCGTAATGATGTCCTGGAAGCGCCGAAGTTCTTCCGAGGGCGCGTCGTGCGCGTAATTGAGCGCGATGATCAGCCAGGCAAGGCTCTCGCGTTCACCAACCGGCGCGACGGAGGCAAACATCGAAAAGCGATTCGGTCCTTGGACCTTCATGAAGGACGCTGTGAGCGGACGCAGCACTTTGAATGTGTAAAACACCTTGGCGGGTTGGCCGGTTCCGTCCGGGTCGGGCTGCCATACGGGGATGTCCTTCGCGATGATTCCGCAGTCGGAAACCTCGACTTCGTAGTCGCCAATCTGCGCTTGCGAGGGATCACCCAGATAGCCCGCGTGGACGAAGGGAAAGTGCGCGACATCGAGAAAGTTTTCGATCACGCGCGGGCCGTGGGCACGGTAGCGATACGGGCCAACGGTGATTTTTTCAAACGAGCGGTCGTCCCATTCGGGAAAAGCCGGAACGCCCTGCTCTGAGTTTCCGAAACAGACCCAGACGAGATTGTATTTTTCTTCTACTGCATAGACCGCAGCACGCGCGCGCGCGGGCGGCGGCTGATCCGGATGTGCGGGAATGCGCACGCACCGGCCGGCCGAGTCATACTCCCAGCCGTGATAGGGGCAGGCAAGGCGGCTGTTGGTCAGGTGTCCGGCGGAGAGCCTCGAACCGCGATGAACGCAAAGGTCGCGCCACACATGTACGCCATCCCGGTTGCGCCAGAGGACGAGGTCGTTTTCGAGCAGGCGAATCGCAGTGGGTTCGGTATCCTTAACCTCGGAGGCCCAAGCCACGGCGTGCCAATCATTGAGCAAGACAGGATCGTCGATCATGGGTCATTGGGTAAGAGCTTCATGTCGCTCGGATAGACGCGAGGCCGCGCATGAAATCGACAGAATATAGCACGAAGATTGCAGCGACTCGAGCCCGGGACGATGCATAGTTTGGTGCGCCCGGATTCACGTCTTGAATCGGCAGAGCCGACCAACTTCTTCTGAAGCACCAATTTAGGCGGCGGCAAACGAAGGCAAGTCAACAACGTGAATGGTAGGCCCGTGCGGGCTCGAACCGCAGACCTCCACCGTGTCAAGGTGGCGCTCTAGCCAACTGAGCTACGGGCCTACCGCGCAACAACTAGGGCAATTCTAGCACGCAGGGCGTGTGCGGAATAAAATACAACGGTCGCCGCGAAAGCAAAGCCGAACATCGGCAAAGCAAAGAAAGCCGCTCGGGAGGGCGTCTTCCCACAGGAAACGTTACGTCAGGATCGCCGTCGTGTTCATCACGCACATCTTGTGCACGTCGGCCGTGCTGAAGCCTGCATCCAGCATTTTCTGCGCGAACATGGCGAAGCCCTCGGCGACCGGCGGGTTGATCGTCTGCCCCAGGTCAGTTGAAAGCACCACACGCTCGGGGCCCACCTTGCGGACACTGTCAAAATAGGCATCCCACGGTGCCTTATTCGTGTACATCGTGGTGAAGCAGTGTTCGATCATCGCACCGAGGTCGGCCACTTCCACTTGCTCCTGAGCCGTCATGTTCTGCGACGGAAATTCCGCATGAGTCACCACCACGCGCTTCAATCCCACCTCTTTCTTCGCCACTTTCACCAGCGCGTGAATTTCTTTTTTGCTCAGGTGCCCCGTGGCCAGAATCATGTCGTGCTTGCCGATCAGTTCCAGACACCGGCGCGCAGCGTCGCTCACTTTGCCGCTGGCGTCGAGCACGCTGATGGGCGCAGGCGAAATACCGGTGGCCGAAAGCTCGCGCTGAATTTTCGCCCAGAAAGGCAGCTTGTCCGTGGGGCCGTCGCTGCGCCCCGCGGTTTCGTTCGCCGCGTCCACGGTGGGGAACCAGCAGATCTTGTTTCCCGAGCGACCAGCGATTTCCAGCGCCACGGGATTCAGGCCGCCGACGCTGTGATTCAGCGTGATCGCGCCGTACGCGGTGATTCCGGGGCTCGCCTTCGTCACTACCTTGGCGCGTTCGTAGGTCGGGGCGTAGTGCGATTTCAGCACGAAGCCCTTCAGCCCGTGCGCGCGAAATTCCTTGGCGAGATCGAGGTCGTCGATGCGCCGCGCGATCACGTCCGGCGCCACGTGGACCTGGATATCGTAGCCGCCTTCGATAGCCTTCCATGCAGCATCGGTAATTTGAATCGGTGCGGTAACAGTCTCGGTTGTCATAACGATATTTTACCTAGATTTGGGTTTTGAACGCTCGTGCGAATTACAGCGGCTGGCCTGCGAGCCAGGCGTCTCCGCGTTTGTACAGCGCTTCGACCTCAGGGCCCGTAAGTCCGGGCATGTCCATCTTGATCTTGTAGCCGATTTGCGTTTGAAGGTAGGCCAAGTGCCGGTAGCCTTCGCGGAACGACATCAACAACTTCTGGTCGAGCGTGAGTTTCGCTGCGGGATCGACCGGATCCATGCGGTCCTTTTCGTAGATCGGTTGGCGAAGCACCAGACCCCAGCGTCCCGAGCGTTTTTCCCAGAAATCGACGAACCGGCCCGTGCAGACGACGTCGCAAACCACGTCGTGCACCGGCGCGCGCTGCGAAATGGTCATTTTGGTCTGCGACAGGGCGCGATCACCCTTCACCTCGATCGAACTCCCGCCCAGAAAATGCAGGATGCGCACGCCCTTGGCGAATCCCTGTTTGCTCGTTTCGATAAACTGGTCCGCCGTGCCCTGCGTCCAGGTGGCCATCATCACGCCGTCGTCGTGCCATAGCGCCCGGAATTTGTCCCACATCAGCGCATCGCGCCACACCACCCAGTTTTCAATCATTTCGCGAATCGTCAGTCGCTCGGCCATCTCATCGGTCATTTGGATCTCCCGCACCCGCTTCGAAGTACGGGAGATTCTACACCGCCAGACCCGCTCGCCAAACGCCGGCGATGAAGAGACCTTTCTGGATCGGTTTCGGACGGTTATGAGAAGATGGCGCCCGCCCGCGCGATCGACTGCGCGCGCGGCCCCGAAAATCAACCGTGACCACTACAACAGACACTCGTCGGCGATCGAGTCCGTGGTACGCGAGCCTGTGGATATACGTGTTGCTGGGCATGCTCGCGGGGATCTTGCTCGGGAAATTTGATCCGAGCCTCGGTGTCAAAATGCAGCCATTCGGCGACGCGTTCATCAAGCTCATCCGCATGCTGATCGCTCCGATTATTTTCTGCACAGTAGTGCACGGCATTGCGCGCATGGCCGATATTGCGAGGGTGGGACGTGTGGCGCTGAAAGCGATCGTGTATTTCGAAGTGCTCACCACCATTGCGCTCATCATTGGCCTCGTTGCCGTGAATCTATGGCATCCGGGCCGCGGAATGAATGTGGATCTGGCGCACGTGGACACCTCGGGAGTGCAAGCCTACGTGGCGCACCCGGAGGCCGTCACTGTCACTTCGTTCCTAATGAACGTCATTCCTTCCACTTTCGTGGGTGCTTTCGCGGACGGCGGCGTGCTGCCGGTGCTTTTCATCTCGGTGCTCTGCGCTTTCGCGCTCACGCAGGTAGGCGCCGCCGGCAAACCGGTGGTGGATTTCATCGAAGCGTCGTCGCGAATGCTTTTCGCCGTGGTCGGAATCGTAATGTGGGCCGCACCGATCGGCGCGTTCGGAGCGATTGCGTTCACGGTAGGGAAATTCGGCGCAGGGTCGCTCGTCTCGCTGGGGAAACTGCTCGGCGGATTTTACGTCACTTGCCTGATTTTCGTCTTCGGCGTGTTGTGGCCCGTGGCCGCCTGGTGCGGTTTCAATATTTTCAAGCTGATTCACTACATTCGCGAAGAACTTCTGATCGTCTTTGCGACGACTTCGTCCGAGACCGTCTTGCCTCAGCTGATGCGCAAGCTCGAAACGCTCGGCTGCGAAGAAAGCATCGTAGGCCTGGTGATTCCCACCGGCTATTCATTCAATTTGGACGGAACGTGCCTCTATCTGGCGACTACGACGGTCTTCCTGGCGCAGGCGACGAATACGCACCTGTCGATTTTCGAGCAGCTTGGACTGCTCGCCGTGTTGCTGCTGTCATCAAAGGGAGCTGCGGGCGTGGCGGGAGCGGCGTTCGTGGTGCTGGCAGCGACGATTGCAACCACGGGAACGATCCCGGTCGCCAGCGTCGCGCTCGTGCTCGGAATTCACCGGCTGATGTCAGAGGGTTTGACGCCGACAAACGTGGTCGGCAACGCGGTCGCTACGATCGTCGTCTCGAAATGGGAGCACGCACTCGACGAGAAGCGTCTCCGGTCTGAACTGGGAGGTGCGGCTTAGCGCAAGTACCGGCGCAAATCTAGTGCGCCGAGGCTGCTGCCGACCTGTTCAAGATCTGCTCCAGCCGGTCGAGCACCTGCATCGCGGTATAGCACTGCTGGACGCTCGCGTTGGGCTCGCGCTTTTCATTGATCGCCGAGAAAAACTCGCGGTCCTGCAGCTCGATGCCGTTCATCGATACGGCCACGTGCGAAAGATCGATCTTCTTGTCCTCGCCGTCGATGAGGTCGTCGTAATAAGCCTGGAACGTCCCGTTGTCGCAGATGTAGCGAAAGCGCGTGCCCAGCGGCCCCTTGTTATTGAACGAAAGCGAAAGCGTGCAGATTGCGCCCGAGGGCACCTTCATCACGATGCCCATGTCCATGGCGATCTTCAGCTCCGGATGCAGGGGCCCCTGCACGGCGTAGCAGTCGGAAACCAGCTCGCCCGTCTGATACTGAAAAAGATCGACCGTGTGACACGCGTGATGCCACAGCAAGTGATCGGTCCAGCTGCGCGGCTGTCCGGCCGCGTTCATGTTCGTGCGGCGGAAAAAATAGGTCTGCACATTCATCTGCAGCACTTTCAACTCGCCGGCCTTGATCTTTTTGTGTACGTATTGATGGCTAGGATTGAATCGGCGAGTATGGCCGCCCATGCAGACCACGCCGGTCTCTTTCTGCACGTCCACCAGCCGTTTGGCGTCCGCGAGGGTATCCGCAATCGGAATTTCCACTTGCACGTGCTTGCCCGCGCGCATGCACTGTACACCCTGGCTCGCATGCATGCCCGTCGGCGTCGCCAGGATCATGGCCTGCAGGCCGGGCTGTTTCAGACTCTCAGCCAGATCGCCTGTGAAATGCGGAATTTTGAATCTCTTGGCGACCTCTTCGGTCGATTTCTGATTCCCGCCCGTCAGGGTGATCACTTCGGTGCCTGGAATCGCCTGCAGCGCTTCCAGATGTTTCACGCCGAACGCGCCTTGTCCCGCAACGCCGACTTTCATAGCTTTGCCCTCGCTTGGAATCGAATAACCTCGACGGAATTCGAGCGGATGTGCGGCCCGGGAAAACTGAACCTGCGGCCTCCGGAGACGCCGCAGGTCAAAGTTGGATACAGCCGAATCGCCCCAGGTTAGTGCGACGCGGCGCTCGGCTGCCCCATTTCGTTCTTGGCAGCACGCAACTTGCGCAGCTCCGAATGGATTCGGATCACGGCCATCCACATACCCAGCGGATGCGCGCCCGCCGTCACCAGCGGATGCACTTGCCCATCGCGGAATTTCTCGATGTCGTCGTCCTGCAGCGTCTCCAGCACCTTTGCTTCTTCGGGCGTCATGCCGTATTCCTTCGCTACCGAGGGAAGGTCGTGAATGAGCCGCAGCCGCAGATCGCGCTTGAATCGGCTGTCGTATAGCACTTTGTTGAGCTTGTAGGCCGAGGGAGACGGATGCTTGTAGAACTCATACCCGCCCTTGAATTCGTACTTCTTCGAGGCCTCCTGCCCTTCCTTGGATGGTCCCGTTCCCTTCAGAGGCATGAAGCGCAGCACGGCGTGGCCGTGGTGCCAGGTCGGTTGGTAGGTGACCAGCTCGCCCTTCTGATTGCCGATCGCGCCGAACATGATCATCCATGAAAGCAGCTCGGTGTTGCCCACTTCGTCCAGCTGTTCGTTCGTTAGTTTAATCAGCGAGTCAAAATTGCCCTTTTCGATCTCCGAGATCGCCCAGTAGTCAAAGTCGAAATCTGGCTTCGGGTATTTCCACGTCCCCGGAAAGTGGGACATGCCGCCGCTGGCCACGATGGCCACGTTTTCCGGGCGGTTGGCGATCACCTTGGCGATGGCGCGGCCGAGCTCCGCGCAGCGCTGGGCCGTGGGCAGTGGGGGAAGATACGCGTTCACGAAAATCGGCACCACTGGAATCTTGCGCCCTTCGATCACCCATTCGTAGACCGCCGCAAACGCGTGCCCCAGCACGGCGTCCTGCGAGTAGCCCAGGTCGAAGCCCATTTTCATGAGCTTGTCGAGCAGGTCTTCGGTGAGCGCTTCGTGGATCTTCAGCTCGTACTTCCGGCCGGCGAATTCGGCGTGCGAATATTCGCCCGACAAGATGGCGAAGGTCGGCACGGAGCTCAAAAAGAAAGTCTCCAGGTGATCGCTGCCGATCACGATGATGGCGTCCGGCTTGGTTTCCTCGAGTTCCTTGCCGATCTGGCGCATCGCTGCGATGTCGGCGTCGAGCTGCTTGGGGTCTTCGCTGGGCGGACGGTCAAAAAGCTGCGGGGCGTGCACGGTGGCATATGCTGCAACAATCTTTCCCATGGCTGTTACCTCGTTTCAGTCTGCGGGAGGGCGTACCTCAACCACCCCCCTGGGCTCCCCAACCCTCGGGTTCGAGGAGCCAATCCTAGCGCGTGCTTCTAAGGGGATTCTGGCGAAAACGATTGGATCTCGTCAAGCGAAACCGTCCGCTCCCCACTGGTTTTAAAAACCGCGTTTCACGATGTGAACGGATTGGGTTTCGAGACGTCGATTTCGAGATCCTTGATCGCTTTTTGCACCACCGAGGCCTGGATTTTGCCCTCGCGGAGCAGCTCGTGCAGCGTCGCGAGCGTGATGAAACGCGCATCGACCTCGAAGAAGTTGCGGAGCGATTCCCGACTCTCGCTGCGCCCGAATCCGTCTGTGCCCAGCGATGCGAGCCGCCGCGGCATCCAGGAGCCGACGAGGTTCGGGAGCGCCTTCAGATAATCCGTGGCCGCCACCAGCACCCCGGGCGCATCCGCCAGGCACTGTGTGACGTAAGGCACGCGCGGCTTGTCTGACGGATGCAGCAAATTCCAGCGCTCCGTCTCGATGCCATCGCTATACAGCGCCTTGTAGCTCGTCACGCTCCAAACGTCCGCGGCAACGTGATATTTTTCCGCCAGAATTTCCTGCGCCTTCAGCACTTCCCGCAGGATCGAGCCGCTGCCGAAAAGCTGCGCGCGCAGCTTCGATTTGGAGTCGGCGGCGGGCTTATAGCGGTACAGGCCCTTCAAAATTCCTTCGCGGGAGCCTTCCGGCATCGCCGGCATCGCATACGGCTCGTTCATCACCGTGATGTAGTAGAAGATGCTTTCGCCCTTGCGATACATCCGGTCGATGCCGTCTTCGATGATCACCGCGATCTCGTACGCAAACGCCGGGTCGTACGCTTGCAGCGTCGGAATTGGCAGCGCCAGCACATGGCTGTTGCCATCCTGGTGCTGCAACCCTTCGCCGGCCAGCGTCGTGCGCCCGGCCGTGCCGCCCAGCATGAATCCGCGACACCGCGTATCCGCCGCGGCCCAAATCAAATCGTTCACGCGCTGGAAGCCGAACATCGAATAGAAAATGAAGAACGGAATCGTGTTGATCCCGTGCGTGGCGTACGCCGAGCCCGCCGCGATGAACGACGACATCGATCCCGCTTCCGTAATGCCCTCTTCCAGGATCTGCCCGTCCTTGCACTCCTTGTAATAAAGAAGCGTGTTCATATCGACTGGCTCGTAGAGCTGGCCCTGGCTGCTATAGATGCCAACGAGTCTGAACAGCGACTCCATACCAAACGTCCGCGCTTCGTCGGGGACGATCGGGACCACCAGCTTGCCGATCTCGGGATCGCGCAGCATTTTGCGCAACATGCCGACGAATGCCATCGTCGTCGACACATCGCGTCCTTCGCTGCCGGTGTGAAATTCATCGAACAGCGATTTGTCTTTCAGCTCGAGCGGCTTCGAGCGCACTTTGCGCTGCGGCATGTAGCCGCCCAGTTTTGCTCTGCATTCCCGCAAGTATTTAATTTCCGGGCTGTCGTCCGGCGGACGGTAGAAGGGTACTTCGGCGAATTGCTCTTCGGTGAATGAAAGCCCGAACCGCTCGCCGAAATGGCGCAGCGTGTCTTCATCCACTTTCTTCTGCTGGTGCGTGACGTTGCGGCCTTCGCCCGCCTCGCCCAGTCCGTAGCCTTTGATCGTGCGCGCCAGGATCACCGTCGGCGTTCCCCTATGATCCACCGCTGCCTTGTACGCCGCGTACACCTTCTTCGGATCGTGCCCGCCCTGCCGCAGCGCATGCAGCTTTTCGTCGGGAATGTCCTCGACCATCTTCAGCAGACGCGGATCGCCGCCAAACACATGCTCGCGGATGTACGCGCCCGACTCGACGATCAGCTTCTGATACTCGCCGTCGACCATTTCGCCCAACCGCTTCGCCAGCAGCCCGTCCACGTCTTTTTCAAATAGCGGATCCCAGTCCGAGCCCCACAGCACCTTGATCACATTCCAGCCCGCGCCGCGGAAGGCCGCTTCGAGCTCCTGCACGATGCTGCCGTTGCCGCGCACCGGCCCATCCAGCCGCTGCAAATTGCAATTGATTACGAAAATCAGGTTGTCGAGATGCTCGCGCGACGCCAGCGTGATCGCGCCCAGCGTTTCCGGCTCGTCCGTTTCGCCGTCGCCCAAAAACGCCCATACTTTCGCGTCCGTTTTCTGCTTCAGGCCGCGATCTTCCAGATAGCGGTTAAACCGTGCCTGATAAATCGCCATGATCGGGCTCAGGCCCATCGACACGCTCGGAAATTCCCAGAAATCCGGCATCAGCCACGGATGAGGATAGGACGAAAGGCCGCCGCCCTTCTTCAGCTCGCGGCGGAAGTTCTCAAGCTTCGCCGCCGACAGGCGCCCTTCCACGAACGCGCGCGCGTAAACGCCCGGCGCGGCGTGGCCCTGGAAATAAACCGTGTCACCCTCATCTTCCGCGGTGCGCGCGCGGAAAAAATGATCGAATCCGACCTCGAACAGCGTCGCCACCGATCCGTAGGTCGAAATGTGCCCGCCGATGTTGTGCTCTTCCCGGTTCGCGCGCACCACCATCGCCAGCGCGTTCCAGCGCACCAGACTCTTGATCTTGCGCTCGATTTCCTGATCGCCGGGCAAAGGCGGCTGCTGGCTCACGTGAATCGTGTTTACGTAGGGCGTATTCGCGGTAAACGGTACCTGCACTCCGCAGGCCAGTGCGCGATTTCGAATTTCCTGAAGGATTCGTGAGGCGAGGCCGGGCTTGCCGTTTTCTACCACTGCATCGAAGGACTCAATCCACTCCCAGATTTCTTCGAGCTCGTCTACATCCGGGGCACGTACGATGGGGGACACCGCCATGGTCTAAGCCTTCCCAAACGGAAAGGTAGCGTTCCTTTCGAAATGTTTGATCACCTCCATTATATACCCCTCCGCGCGAGGGAGTCCGCGAATGCGCATCATGTTCAACGATGTGAACGATTTGATTTCGCAATAAGGCGATCGGCTAACAGTATCCTGCGCATGGGAGCCGCTTAGTGTGACGGGCCCGGCGGATCGTTCGTTACGGTGAATGTCTGGCCATCGTGCAGATATAGCCGGGCGGCCTCGTCGCGGTTTAGGGGATGCGCGCCGCGGCGTCCGAATACGGCGAGCTGGTTGCCGCTCTCGTCGACCGCGCGATCCCGATCGACTCCCTTGGAGATTGCCAGCGCCGGAGCGCCCGTGCGGTAGCTCGCAATCAGCTTGGGGGTGGGACGCGGGCTGAAGCCATAGGCATTCGGCGAATCCTCGGGCGAAAGGATTTGCAACACGCGCAGGCCGTTGCGGCCGTCGGCCAGAAACGCGAACGCGCTCGCATCCACCATCCCGATCTTTACATCGCGCAGATCGTTGATTTTTCCGTCCGCAGAGAACATCTGATCGAGCCGAGGCTGCTCCGGCTGCTCCACATTCACGATCGCCAATCCCTGCTTGCCCGCCGCCACGTACGCATAGGTGCGCGCCACGTACACGTTGCGCGCGTCATCGAGCTTCACCAGCGCATTCGGCACCACGCGCGGATGGTCGAGCGTCGTCACGTCCAGCACTTTCAGCCCATCGCGATCCACCACAAATCCGTAGCGGAACTGAATCGAAATGCCCTGCGGATCGTTCAATTCCGGCGCGCCGATCTGCGCCACCACGCGCGGCGCGAGCGGCTTATCCAGATCGACCACCACGAGCCCACGATCGCACAGCATGTAGGCGTACGTGCCCGCGATCGAAATCCGTCGCGCCCCGTTCAAAATTCCGTCCGGATTGAACGCCAGCGCGCGTTTCAGAAAATTGTTTCGCGGATCACCGTCGAGCAAGGTGCTCACACCCGGCGTCTTGCTCTGGGGACTCGAATCACCGACGACCACCAGGCCTTCGTACTTATCTGCAACGTAAAGGTACGCGTACATCGCGTGGATCGGCCCTTCTTCGTTTTCCGGATCATGCCCCCGCGCCGGATCGATCGCCAGCGTCGAAGGGCTCGCAATCGCCGTCGCATATTTGGTACGCACGTAAAGCCGCTGGCCCAGCGGAGAAACCGGCGCGGTCGTCTGCCGCTCGGAAAAACCTTTGTTATCGACGTTCGCCACGTCGTAGGCGCGGAACCCGCCTTTGCCCAGCGCCGCGTAGAGATATTCGCCGCGCAGCTGCAGGTCCAGCACGTTGCCCGGATGGTGGTACGCCTCTTGCAATTCGCGCCCGCGCGCCACGTGCTGCTTGTAATCGTCCGGATACGCCAGCCGCTGCAGGTAGCTGCCGATAATCGCCGGCGGCTCGTCATGCTCGGCCACGGCTACGGCCTCGAACCCCTTCGCGCCGTCCGCCACATACGCGTAGCGCCCCATGAAATTCAGCAGGTTCGTGCCCTGCAGCAGCACCTGCGCCATCCAGGCGTTGTTGTCGTTGCGCGCGCTCACGTGGCAGTCGTCACACTGCTTCGTCTCTCTCTCGCGCACCGTGTGCGGCACGAACGTGCTGAACGCCGTCCCGGCAAATCCTTCGGACGAAACCGTCTGCTGCATGTAATACAGCCATTCGCGGTTCTGGTTCTGCGAGCTGACCGTGATCGCGCACGACGACCGCGCCGGCGCCACGCGATGGCCGGTCACGGTGCCGTCGATCGCCAGCATGAAGCCGTCATCGCGCAGCACCTGAAAATTGTAGAACGTGTAGTTCCGCGTGATCAGCCCCTCGTTGTGCAGCATCGGCACGCGCTGGTTCGCCGTCATCGACAAATGACAGCCGAAGCAGTTCGGCGTCCACGATGTGTGGCACGCGTAACAGGTCATGCGGCTGTTTGCGTGCGCCAGCTGCGATTCATCAGACGGCAGAGTGCCCCACGTGGTGCCGTCCACGCGTACCGTTTTCGCCCAGCGCGATTTTTCGCTGTAGTGCGGATTGCCCGGCGTGATCGTGTCGAGCGTCTGCACCACTTCCCATTCCTTGTCCGGCTCGACCATCGAGTGCTGGATCAGCGCGTCCCCGCGCCACTGGAATCGCCGCTGGTTCCAGGGCGTGCGGAGCGCGTCCAGATGCGTGCCGCCGTCGGGTGCCGCCGGGCCGGACGTGATCAGGGTCGCGCGCTTTTCCACCGTGCCGTGGCAATCGGTGCAATCGAGCTCGATGGCCGCGCGCGGTTCGGCATAGAGCTTCCCGTTGCCGTGCACGTCCTGCTGGAAATGGCAATCCACGCACTGCATTCCTTTTTCCAGGTGAATGTCGGCCAGGTGCACGGCCTTCGAGAATTTGGCCGGATCGTCGGGCGCCACGACCTTGTTATCGGCATCGAGCAGATTTCCAGCGCGATCGCGCTTGTAAACCGCACGGAAAACCCAGCCGTGGCTATGGAAATCGGCAAACTGGCTTTGCTTCAGCTGCGCGTTGAATTCTGGGCTGCCAAGTTTCTCCAGGAATTTTGTATCGGCCCAGAGCCCTTTCGGCGCCGCGCCCTCCGGATTTCGCCGCGCGACTTCGTATTTCTCCTCCGCCGTCGGATTGCGCTGCTTCGCGGGATACATCGACTCGCCATCAGCTTCGTTGTCCCACCAGGTGTAGCCGAAATACGTCGTCTCCATATTCGTGCCCGGATGGATGTGGCAGACCATGCATTGGCTCGAAGGAATCGACCGCGTGAATGTGTGCCGGATCGGATGCCCGGGCTCGCCCTTCGCAATCGTCGGGTCGCTCGAGGCGCTCTCGCCCAGATGCCCGTAGGGCGCGTAAGGACCGGAGTGCTCCGGTGACCGGTCGTTTGCATAAACTACGTGGCACGCGGTGCAACCGCTGCCGCGATAATCGCCCGGCTGATCGTTGGTTCCTGGCAATGACATCAACGGATCGAACAGCCGCGTCTTCTGCAGCCCCAGAAATACCGGATCCGTGCGCAGCAAGGTGCCGAAGCCGCGCTCGCCGAGCTGATCGTCTGGTTTTCCATCATCCTCGGCGGGTTTCGGATTACCGATCTCGCCTTTTTTCTCGCCGCCGCGCTCGAATACGCGCAGCACGTTGCCCGGCTGCGAAATTTCCCAGCGTTCCAGCGGTGTCAGCTCCCCCACTACCCCCTTCGTTCGCGTTTCTTCGGCCGTCGGTGCCGGTATGGTCTCGATCATCTGCGGCTCGCCGTCGGCGGAGTAGCTTTCGCCAAACCGCGCATTTTTTAGCGGAAACGATCCGTTGTTGTAGAGTGCCGCGCCCCAGAGCATCCCGCCGTGCGTCATCATGCTCGTGCTCACGTTCCGGACTTCCGACGTGTGGCAGCCGAGGGACCCGCATGTCTCGCGCGCCACGCGCAGATCGCCGGGATTCGCGAATCGAACGTAGTTGTAGCTCTCGCGCAGCCAGGCCGTGTAGACGCGTTGCGCGTTGGCCAGCCCGTGCGCGAATGCCGGATCGCGCGGCTCGACGTGCGCCTTCAATTTCACCTGGGTATAGTTCGCGGAATCTTTCGCCGTGCCGGGCGCGATCGTGGCCCCTGCATCGCCGCCGTGGCAGTCGGTGCACCCCAACCGCACCGTGCGCGTGGGATGCATCGTGGGCTCATCGACATTCACATGGCAACGGACGCAGCCCGCGCTCTTTAGATCGGCTTCATCCTGCGTTTGGGTGATCAAGCTGCGCTGTGAGGTCGGCGGCGTTGGCGACGGCACAACCGCCGGGGGAGGAGAGGCGGAGGATCCGGATTGAGAAGCAGATTGGGTCTGCGTATGCGCCTGGGCCGACGGCAATCCGTGCTCGAGCGCAAACGAGAATAAGGCAAGCAGCGCAACACAGCCAAACCAACGCTGCACCCACGCCATCGCCGATGGATTTTGTTTCAGCACTCGCTCGTTCGCTCTCGCCTCGCGCTAAAACTGAAACTTGACGTCGGAGAACAGCGAAAACATCATCTTGCCCGTATAAATGTCGCGCAGTCCCTGCCCGGGCACCAGCGCCGCCGCCCCGGCCGTAATCGAAATGTTTTCCGTCAACGGCGGCCGGTAGCGCACGCCGATGCTTGAATCGACGCCGATCGAATGATGAATCGGCGACTGGAACAGTAGCAGCTCCAGCGGCTCCGTGCGCATGAATCGCAAGTAGTTCACGTTCACGAAACCACGCAGCTTCGGCGTCAAATCAAAATCGGTACCCAGATTCGCCAGAAAAATTCCCGGGTTCACGAAATTCGCCTGGCCTTCGTCCTTGTCCGACCGCAAGCTCGGCAGCAAGCTGTCGGGCGACGTCAAGCCTACGTCCGTGCCGGTCAGCCGTATTCCCTCGCGATTCCACAAACTGAAAATCCCGCCCGCGAACTCCGGAAAATCCTCGATGGCATCAAACCCGCGCGCGTGCCCACTTTCCGGATTCGCTGAGCCCGACGCGTAAAACAGCGAGCCCTTGAACCGGATCCAATCCTTATCCACCGAAGCCTCCACCGCGGCCATCTGCGCGTTGATCGTCACGGGCCGCCCCGCCAGCGGATTGAAACTGTCCGTGCCCAGCGCCTGGTAAAACGCGTTCGTCAGGTTGATCCGCCCGATGTGCCCGTCGCCCGTCCAACCGAGATACGCCGCGTGAATGTCGTGCGTCTTGATCTGGTTGTCGAAAATCACCCGCCCGATCGGCGAAGGCCGCACCAAAAATCCGTTGTCGTCGTAATGAATCCCGCCCTGATCGTCGTTGTAGCTGATGCTGAATTGCGCCGTGTATCCCTGAAAGAAGAAATCCTGTCGGTACAAATTGGCGATGATCACCTGCTGTTTCCGCCGCTCGAACGTGTTCAGCCCGCTGTTCGTGTTTTTCTCGAGCAAATTGAAATACGCCAGGTTGTATTGCCAGCGGTTCGAATCCAGATTCCCGAAAAATCGCACGCCGGGCTGCTCGTCCACGAACAAAAACCCCCGAAAATCGGCGTTGAACTCCTGAATTCCCGCGCGTACGGAAACAAAATCGAAATTCGGCCCGATATCGTGCAGCTTCAGCTCGCCGAACATTTCTTGAAATCCCAGATGCCCGTCGAGCCGCGTGGTGCCGTCGCGCACGTTCACCGCCACGATGCCCAGCTCGCGCACCGCCAGGTAATTCGTGCTCACCGCCGGCGTGATCCGAATCCGCCAGTCCACCGGACGAAACGCCGCGTCGCCATGAAACAGGTCGAACGAGAAAATAAAAAGCTGATCCAGAAAAATCTGCTCGCCCTTGCCGAAGAATCCGGGCGTTCCGGGCTGCGCTGTGCTCACGCCGCTCGGCACCGGCAGCCGCCGCCCGTCGAAGAACGTGTCGCTGATCCCGGTGAAATTGAAAAAGATCTGCTGCCCGATCACCGGCACATCACCCTTCCATTTGTTTTTGTCGAACGGATCCCACTTGCTCCCGTGCACGTAGGGATGCTCGCCGCCCGTGCCGTAGCGATTCCATTCCGGCATCGTCACGCGCCAGCGGTTCGGCTCGGCCTGAAAAACCTCGCCGTCGGGAGGAAATGTCTGGGGCGCGGTGTTCGGCGGCGCACCCGGCTGAAGATCGGGACTCTGCTTCGCGCCCGAATATCCCGGCGCCGTCGATTCCGTGCCGCTGGCCGACGGTGTCGACGGCGGAAGCTGCTCGCCTTCCGGGGGCGCAGGCGGCGTCGCGCCAGCCGCCGCCACCAGCTTGATCTCGCGCGTCAGCAAATCACCGGCCGCGATCGTCACATTCCCCTGGACCAAAGTCTCATAGCCCGCGCCCGCAATGCTTACTTCATATTGCCCAGCAGGCACATCCACGAGCCGGAACACTCCCTCGGCATTCGTAGTGGTTTTGCGAATCTCGCCGGTAGCCAGATTCCGCAGTGAAGCCGTCGCGCCCCCCACCGGCCGCCCATTCGCGTCGCGCACCATGCCCTGCACCGCGCCTGTCTTCTGGGCCGCTTTGCCGGGCAGCTGTTGCTGCTCGGCAGCCATGGCGGCAATTTTCATGGCGGCGAACGAAGGCGGTGAGGCAAGCGCGATCAGCAGGACGACTCGTGGGAGGGCGTTGGATGCAGCAAGCATCCTCAATATCCTGAAAATCGTCGGTGGTCCGGGAAAAAATTTGTGCGCGTCTAGGTAACACCGTTACTCAGCGCCGGGCAAGTCTTTTTGAAGCCTCCGTGCGCCATTCCATCCGCAGCGCCGGCCAGCCCGGGCCAATTGAGTCCACACCCCATCTGTGCTACCAATAGCGTGCAATCGCATGCATCGCACCGCGCATCGAAATTCCTCCGCGTCGTTTTTCTGTCCCCTGGCGCTCTGTATCGCGATGACTGCCGCCCTCTCCTCCTGTGGTGGCTCGAGCGGCGTCGAAAACGGCGGTGGGTCGAACCCTCCTCCGCCCCCTCCACCCGAATCGTCGCAGATGCTGACGAGTCAGGACGTGGACGCCCTGATCCAGGGCGCCTCGACCGCCGCGCAATCCGACACGATGGCCATCGCCGTGGTCGACCGCCTCGGCAGGATTCTCGCCATCTACAAAGCCCCGTCCGCACCGGCGTTGGTCACCGGAAATTTCGGCAACATGGTTCCGCCCGACGAGCTTGCCGTCTCCGTCGCGCGCACCGGCGCGTTTTTCAGCAGCGACCAATCGCCTCTCTCGTCACGCACCGTTCGATTCATCAGCGGGATCCATTTCCCGCCCGGCGTGATGAACGCGGCCAACGCCGCGCTCTACGGCATCGAAAACACGAATCGCGGCTGTATTCTCTCTTCCGGCCTCTCCGCGACAATTCCGCCCGCCGGGCTGATCGACGGCTCTCGGCCCGGCCTCGGCGTCGCCACCGGCAAAGCCGACGTGATGGACAGCGACCCGGCAGCCGTGAATCCCGGCGGCGTCCCCATTTTCAAGAACGGCATCATGGTCGGGGGCATCGGAGTCGCCGGAGTCGATCCGCTCACCGCCGAATACGCTGCCTTCACCGCCACGCAGATCAATTTCGACGGTGTCTTCGACAACGTGGCAGCTCTTCCGCCTCCCGGCGAAGTGATCATCGACGGCATCGCGCTCCCCTTCGTCAATCAAACGACCCCGCCTGCCGGCACCGTCCCCGGCACATTCAACTCCGCGAACTACACCAAGACTCCCATCGACAGCCCCGGTCAGCCGCCGGAGGGCTATTTGATCCCGGCGACCGACGGAGTCGGCGGCCTCACCGCGGCCCAGGTCACCAGCATCATCACGAACGCCGTGAACACAGCCATGGTCACGCGCGCCCTGATCCGGCTCCCCGTGGGAGTCCGCGCGGAGATGAGCATTGCCGTCAGCGATCTCGATGGAAACATCATCGGCCTCTACCGCATGCCGGACGGCACCGTCTTCAGCATCGACGTCGCCGCCTCGAAAGCCCGCAACGTGGTTTACTTTTCCAGCGCCGCGCGCCAACCGCAGGACCTCAACGACGTCCCCATCGGCACCGCCGTCACCAACCGCACCATCGGCTTCGGTGCCCAGCCGCTGTTCCCGCCGGGCATCAACGGCACGTCCCCCGGCCCATTCTTCAACCTCTACACGCAGGACGTCGCCAGCCCCTGCACGCAGGGATATCAAACGCCGAGCGCCTCCTGGCCCGCCATCAATCAAAGCGGCATCGTATTCTTCCCGGGATCGGAACCGCTCTACGTGAACGGGCAACTGGTGGGAGGCCTCGGCGTTAGCGGCGACGGCGTCGATCAGGACGACTACGTGACGGCAGGCGGTGGCGTGGGCTACGAGGCCCCCTTGTCGATCCAGGCAGACGAGATCACGATCGAAGGCGTCCGCCTCCCCTACCTGCACTTCCCCCGCAACCCCACGCAATAGTGTGTCGGAAATCCTTGAGGTGATCGAATCCTCCAGGCAGCGACGAGAAGGAAAGAAGGTGTAGAAGTGAATGTGGCGCCGCGGTCTTCCGCGCGGCATCTTGATTTTTCTTGTCCTACCCCTGCCGCAACTTATGCCCGGCCAAATTTCCCAAACCATCATAAGCCGCGTACTTGTACATCTCCGAAAGCGTCGGATAATTGAATACGAAATCAATAAAAAGATTGATCGACCCACCCGACTCCAAAACCATCATCCCCAAATGAATCAACTCCGTCGCGGTCTCTCCAATAATGTGCACTCCCAGCAGCAAATGATCCGCGCGCCGGAAAATCAATTTCAACAATCCGGCCGGATCACCTGCAATCAACCCCCGCGCATTATTCGCGTACCGCGCTCGTCCCACTTCATACTCGATTTTCTTTTCCCGGCAGCTTTCTTCCGATTCCCCCACCGCCGAAATCTCCGGAATCGTGTAGACCCCCATCGGCAGCATCGACGCCAGCCTCTGCTTGTAGTCGAACCCAAACGCATGGCAAGCCGCTACGCGCCCCTGCTCCATCGACGTCGAAGCCAGCGCCGGAAACCCGATCACGTCCCCGGCCGCATACACCGAAGGCGCCGCGGTCTGGTACGACCGATTCACCTCGATGTAACCGCGCTTGTTCACCGCCAGCCCGGCCTTTTCCAGACGCAGCTCGTCCACCGCCCCGCGGCGCCCGGCCGCAAATAGCGCCGCTTCCATCTCGATCGCCGCTCCCGATGGCATCGATATCTTCACGCCCTGCTTCGTCCGCTCGATCGGACCCATCCGCTCGCCCAGATAAAACTTCACGCCCAGCTCCGCCAACCGCTCGCGCAGCGCCGCCGAAATTTCCGCGTCCAGAAATGGCAGCACCCGGTCGCGCCCGTCCACCAGCGCCACCTCCACGCCCAGCGCCGTGAAAATCGACGCGTACTCGCACCCGATCACTCCGCCGCCCACCACCACCAGACTCCGCGGAATCCTTCCCATCTTCAAAATCGAGTCTGAATCGAAAATCGCCTCATCATCGAACGGGATCTCCGCCGGCCGGTGCGGCCGCGAACCGGTGGCAATCAGGATCGCCTCGCCCCGCAGTTGCTCCACGCCGCCCGCAGAGCGCGGTACCGACACCGTGTGCGGGTCCTCAAACGACGCCGTCCCGGAAACCAGTTCGATCCCGTGCGCCGCCAGGTTCGCGCGGATCTTCTCGCGCTCCATGTCCACCAGCACGTCCTTGCGATGCGTGAAGCTCTGCACCGTCAATCCCTCGCGCAACGAATAGTCGATCCCGTAGAGCCCGCGCTGCTTCAGCCCCGAGAAATAAAGCGCCGATTCGCGCAGGATCTTACTCGGTAGCGTTCCCGTGTTGATGCAGGCCCCGCCCAGCTCCGGGACGCACTCTACGAGTGCCACGCGCTTGCCGAAATACGCCGCCTGCGCCGCGCCCTTTTCGCCGGCCGGGCCCGAGCCGATCACCACCAGATCAAATTGCCGCACGATTCACCTCAGGAGGGCATTCACCTGCTGCATCTGTCGCGAAAAATTCCGCGGATCGTATGAAGAAGGAGTCTGGAGCTGCTGAAACAGCGCGCTGATCGCCGCGCGGATGTCGGTCGAGTTCTCGACTTTCGCGTCGCGGTCGTAGGCCACGAAAAGCGACTGGATCGCCATTGCCGCCTGCGCCGCCGATTGCTCGCCGTCTCCGGAAATTTCGTCCGCATCGCCGCAAATCTTCCGCAGCAGCCGCAGCGTCGCCGCCGGATCGTACGCCGCGCCCTGCACACTCGCCACCACTGCGTCCGCCGTGTGCGACACGTTCGTCGCCGCCGTCGCCACCGCCTCGCGGTCCGGATTCAGCACGCTCATCAGCGCCGTCACCTGCGTCACCTGATCGTCCAACTGGTGAGCCTGCGTCCCAGCCAGTTCCTCGACCACGTAGCGAAATACCGCATACCGCGCCGCGTTCCACGGTGGATCGCCCGGCCGCCGTCCCGGATACCCGCGCGCCTGCCGCCAGCTCTGTTCCGGCGGCGTCAGGCTGTGATGGCAGGCGTAGCACTGCATCTCGGAAAACTCCGGCCAGTTTTTCCCCTTCGTGCGCCCTGCCAGCCGCACCATCGACTCGCGCAGCTCGACCGCCTGTCCCGTGGTCAGCTCACGGACGTCGTACCACGGATCGCTACCCGTCGCTTCCCCCGGCTCGCCGGGCACCTTCCAGTGCCGCGGCATCGCCGCCGAAAACGAAGCCAGCTCGAAAAACAGATCCGGATGGCCCGCCGCGATCATTTCGTGATCCACGAATTTTTCCTCGCTGCCCAAGTGGCAGCTCAGGCATTTCTGGGTGCGTTTCACGATGTCGCGCGTATCCACCATCCCCGCCGCCACCGATTGCGCGTGCGTCCAGTTCCGCTCCGTGTGCGGGCCCAGCCATCCCGACGCCGGCCCGTGGCAGCTCTCGCAGCTCACACCTTCGCTCACGTCAAACGTCCGTGACCGCAGCTCCGCCGGAGGATTCAGCGCATGGCAGGCCAGGCATTTCGGCGCCGCCTCCGCCTTGCCCACGCCCAGAATCCCCGCCATCCGCTCGCCAATCGCACCCGTCAGCGCGTTATAGGCTCGCGCATGTTTGTCCCCGACGATCCAGATGCTGTACTCGTTCTGCAGCACCTCGTTGATGTTTTGCGGCGTGATCGCGCCGTGGCAAGCGGTCGAAGCGCAAGATCCGGGCCCGGTGTATTTCCCGGTTCCCGGGGACCGAGCGGCACCTGATTGCGCAACAGCCATCGAAGGCAATAGGGCAGTCAGCAGAAGGGCTGCGGCACGCAGCAGCAACGAGCGAGAGGGCGTGGACTGGGGCAAAGTGATCATGTCCCGTTCGGCAGGCATACTCTACCCCAATTTTCCCCGCCGCCAATCGCCGATCTCAATCCGGCCGATAGATCCAACGGCGCGGACTGCCTGTTTGAACCGGCCGGTAAGCCGTGCCTGCGGTACTCTCCTCTAGGCGTAGGGTTCGGCTAGCGCCCTGGCGTAAAGTGTCCTGCCCGAGTGGGAAGCGCCACCCAGCGCCGGCATCCCATCCGGCCGGTGCTTTTGCAGATTCGTTCTTCGTGCTGACTTTTTGGCTCTGCTCATTCCCTGGGTGCCTCTGTGGCAGGAATCTGTTCGGCCCCAGCCGTTTACTTGCCTAACCATCTCTGCTATATCCTGTTGCGTCACCATCTCCACCACCGCGATTGATTCCGCCGCGGAATTGAACGACCCTCTGTCTGGGAGAGTCACGTTGATCTTCGACGGGTTGCGGGAGATCCAGCACCGTTTCGGTTACCTGCCTGCCGAAGAATTAAAGATCCTCGCCGCGAAAATCGACGTACCGCTCTATCGTCTCCACGGCGTCGCCAGCTTTTATCCGCATTTCCGCCTCAGCCCGCCGCCGAAGGCGGACGTCGCCGTCTGCCAGGACATGTCCTGCCACCTGCGCGGCGCCGACGGTCTCCGCGCGCGTCTCGAGGATCGCTTGCAGAATCTCAACAGCACGGATGTCACCATCCGCGGTATCTCCTGCCTCGGCCGTTGTGACACGGCTCCTGCCATCGCCGTCAACGACCGCATCTACACGCGCCTCACTGAATCGCAAATCGAAGAGATGATCCGAGACGTGGTCACACAAGGCGCTCAGCCTGAGCCCGCACTGTCGCCGCGCGGCGTTCGGTGCGCTTCCGACCCATACGCCGCTCCCAACGAGCGCTACGCCGTCGTCCGCCGCCTGGTCCAATCGCGCGACTGGGACGCGGCCTTCGCGCAGCTGAAAGCCTCGGGGCTTCGCGGCCTCGGCGGCGCCGGTTTCCCCACGGAATCCAAATGGCAGCTGGTTCGGCTGCAACCGGGCGCCGAGAAATACATCGTCTGCAACGCGGACGAAAGCGAGCCCGGCACGATCAAGGATCGCTTCATCCTCACCAACATTCCGCACCTCGTGATCGAAGGGATGATTCTCGCCGGCCTGCTGACCGGCGCGAAAAAGGGCATTCTCTACATCCGCCACGAATACGACGAGCAGGAAAAAATCCTGCACGACGAAATCGCGCGCTGCAAACGCGAAGGCCTTATCGGCTCGAGCGTTCTCGGCAGCGAATTCGCCTTCGATCTCGAGCTCTTCGTCAGCCCCGGCGGCTACATCTGCGGCGAAGAAAGCGCTCTGCTGGAAGCCATCGAAGGCAAGCGCGCCGAGCCGCGCAACAAGCCTCCGTTTCCCGTCGCGCAGGGCCTGTGGAACAAGCCGACCGTCATTAATAATGTCGAGACATTCGCCAACGTCCCGCCGATCCTGGTCCGCGGCGTCGAATGGTACAAGGCACAGGGCGTGGGCGGCTGCGCCGGGCTGAAATTCGTCGGCATCAGCGGCGATATCGCCAAGCCCGGCGTGTACGAAGTTCCCATGGGCACCACGATTTCCGATTTGATCTACCAATACGCCGGAGGCATTCCCGGTGGGAAAAAACTGAAAGGCTTTGCGCCTTCGGGTCCGTCCTCGGGCTACCTGCCTGCGTCGATGGCGGACGTAAGACTCGATTTCAAGACGCTTGCCGACGCAGGCTCGATGCTCGGTTCCGGTGCCGTCGTGGTCTGCGACGAAAACACCTGCATGCTCGACATGGCGCTCAACTCCACCAAATTTTTCCGCAATGAATCCTGCGGAAAATGCGTGCCGTGTCGCGTCGGGTCGCAGAAAATGGTTGACCTGCTTACCGGCTGGACGCAGGGGAGCGCCGGCTCCGGCGATCGCACTCTGATCGACGAGCTGTCCGATGCGCTGCGGCTCACTTCGATCTGCGGCCTCGGCCAGGTCGTTCCCGCGCCCATCGCGTCCGTGATGAAGCATTTCCCCGACGAAATCGAGGCGCACCTCTCGCGCCGCGAATGTTCCTCCGGCGCCTGCTTTACCGGAGCGCCAACGGTGGCAGAAGTGATCGCCGCCACGAGGCGCGCATGAGCGCCGCCGGCCTGATCGAGCTGACCATCGACGGCAAGAAAGTGGCCGTTCCCAAGGACACGACCGTCTTCGACGCCGCGCGCCTGAACGGCATCGCCATCCCCACGCTCTGCCATCAGCAGAACGAAACGCCGGTCGGTGTCTGCCGGCTCTGCGTCGTGGACGTCAACGCGCGCGTTTTCACCGCGTCCTGCGTGCGTCCCGTCGAGCCGAACATGGTCGTCACCACCTCGTCCGAGAAAGTGCAGCGCGCGCGACACACGCTGATCGAGATGTTGATGGCCGATCATCCGTCGCCCTGCGCCCGCCAGCAGCATTCCGGCGATTGCGAGCTCGAAACGCTCGCGCGCCAGGAAAGAATCACGCAGCCGCGCTTCTCGCACCGTACCACCGGCCGCGGCAAAGACGATTCCTCGCTAAGCATCGCCGTCGATTTCGACGCCTGCATCCTGTGCGACCGCTGCATCCGCGGCTGCAGCGAAATCCGCGAAAATTTCGTCCTCGGCCGCATGGGCAAAGGCTCGCATGCCGGCATCGCCTTTGACGACAACGAGCCGATGGGCGAATCCTCCTGCGTTTCCTGCGGCGAGTGCATGGTTTCCTGCCCCACCGGCGCGCTCACCAACAAAGGCGTCACGCGCACTGCCCTCGGCAGCGGTCCCGCGTTCGAAACCGTCCTGCCTGATGAGCTCCAATCGCTGCCTGTGTTCAAGGGCGTCAGCGGAACGTTCCTGAGCCTGAATCGCGGCGCTGTGGTGAAGCGCCATTTCCGCAAAGACGACATCATCTGCCGCGAAGGCGAGTACGGTTCGACCGCCTTCTACATTCTCGACGGCAAAGCGCAGGTTTCCATTTCTGCGCCGATGGCGCATGTAAAAACCCAGGGCGGCCTGAAGAAATTCATCGGCAAGCTCTCCAGCTCGCTCGCCCAACGCAGCCGCGACCGCCGCGACGAAGAAGCCGACCAGCGCTGGATTCCCATCGACGCACCGATGGACCTGAGCTACGACAATCCGGTCGCCGAGCTCGGCCCCGGTGATCTTTTCGGCGAAATGACCTGTATGAGCCTCTATCCGCGCTCGGCCACCGTGCGCGCGGAAACCGATTGCACCATGCTCGAAATGCTGCGCAACGTGCTCGACATCATGCAGCGCAACAAGAATTTCCGCGCCCAGCTGGACAAGTCCTACCGCCAGCGCGCGCTCGACAGTCATCTGCGTTCGGTGCCCGTGTTTGCTGAGCTGACCGACGAATTCATCGGCAGCCTGCGCGAATCGGTCGAGCTGGTGCGTTACGCGCCGGGACAGGTGATTTGCCGCCAGGGCGATCCGGCCGACAGCTTTTATCTGGTGCGCATCGGCTTCGTGAAAGTGTCGCAGACGCATCCCGGCGGCGACATGGTCCTCGCCTATTTGTCGCGCGGCGATTATTTCGGTGAAACGGGCCTGCTCGCGGGAGACATCCGCATGGCCACCTGCACCGCGCTCGATCACGTCGAGCTGGTTCGCATCGGTGCCGACGATTTCAACCGCATGATGGCGCAGTTCCCGGTGGTACGGCAGAAACTGGAAACCGTGGAGCACGAGCGCGCGCAGATGAATCGTGAGCGGCTCTCCGTGGTGCAGAGTGTGCCGCTGGATAATTTCCTGGCGCAGGGGCTGATGGAGGCGCAAAGCCTGCTGCTGCTCGACCTGAACAGCTGCACGCGCTGCGACGCCTGCGTGCGCGCCTGCGCTGATTCGCACGACGGCATCACGCGCCTGGTCCGGGAAGGTCTGCGCTTTGATCACTATCTCGTGGCCACCTCATGCCGCCAGTGCCTCGACCCGCTCTGCATGGTCGGCTGCCCGGTCGGCTCGATCCGCCGCCGCAATTCGCTCGAGGTGATCATCGAGGACTGGTGCATCGGCTGCGGCCTCTGCGCCGAAAATTGCCCGTACGGCAACATCAACCTGCACCCGTTCAACGTGGACGTGGACGATCCGATGCATCCGGGCCGCAAGATCGCCGCGGTGAAGCAGAAAGCCACATCGTGCGATCTGTGCACGCATCTCAGCGAGCCGAGCTGCGTCTACGCCTGCCCGCACGACGCGGCGCATCGCGTGGATCCGCGAAAATTCTTCGCCGGCCTGCTGGGCCAGGCTCCCGGCATCGCGCAAAAGCCGTGAGCGCCGGACACGCTCGGTAGTGCGCGGCTTCAGCCGCTGAGATTCCGGCGGCGACCAAAAGGATTCCGGAACTCAAGTTCGAACTGTGCGCATCGACCACACACACCGGAAATGGCTGGGCGCGTCGCTGATCATCTTGGGCGCCTCGACTGCCATGTACCTTCCCTACGCCGTCCGTTCACCCTCGGGCCCCAGCGGCGGCAGCCCGCTGGGGCTCACATTCGGCATCATCGCCTCGGCGTTTATGATTTTTGCGGGTCTGCTCGCCGGGCGAAAAAAATTCCCGATCTGGCGGCTTGGCCGTGCGCAGAGCTGGATGCGCGGCCATCTCTGGCTCGGCCTGCTGAGCCTGCCGATCATTTTTTTTCACGCCGGATTCCGGTTCGGCGGCCCGCTCACGACCGTGCTGATGGTTCTGGTGATCATCGTGGTCGCCAGCGGCGTCTTCGGCGCCCTGTTGCAGCACTACATGCCCAACATGATGACGACGCAGGTTCCGTCCGAGACGATCTTCGAGCAGATCCAACACGTCCGCGACCAGCTTGTGGCCGGAGCGGATGAAACGATCGCCACGGCGGAATCGGCCTCGACCGCAGAAGAGAGCGCTGCGCCCCTGGTCGATTTCTATCGCCGCGAGATGCGGCCGTTTCTGGAAAGCCGCGGAAAAAAACATCAGCTGCTTTCCAATCCCGATCGCTCGCGGAGCACGTTCGAGGGGCTGCGGATGCTGCTGCCGCTCGGACTGCAGGAGGGGGCGATGCGGCTCGAACAGATTTGCGAAGAGGAACGCCAGCTTCGCCGCCAGTCACTGCTGCACCACTGGCTGCACGGCTGGCTGATGCTGCATATCCCGCTGTCGTTCGCGCTGCTGCTGCTGGGCGTCGTGCACGCGATCACGGCATTGCGTTATTAGGAGCGTCCCGAAAGATCATGGCCGGCGCGGAACGACCTACCAAACGACGCGCGCAGCGCATCGACATGAACTATTTCAAGCGCCCGCATCCTTTCCGGAGCTGGCGCTTGTGGCTGTCGGTCGCCGTGCCGCTGGTCGCCGTCGCGTGGATCGCATGGCACGCCGTCGGCGGCAACCAGCGCGTGTACAGCGCCGGGCAAATGTCGTCCGCGCACGCCGTGCTGGCCGCGAAATGCGACGCCTGCCATTTCACGATGGCCGGATTCTTCAACCAAAAGACCAGCGACCGAGCATGCCTCGCTTGCCACGACGGCCCAATCCATCACACCGATCAGGTGTTCACGCCGCACTGCTCGAGCTGCCACGAGGAGCATCGCGGCTTGCCGCAGCTTGCGCAGACGTCCGATGCGGCCTGCACGCAGTGCCATGCCGACCTGCGATCTACCACTGGCAATCTGAAATTTGTCCGCGGCATCGAAAACTTCGGCTCGGGGCACCCGGAATTCGCTGCGCTGCGGCCCGGCGCTGTGGATCCCGGCACGATCAAGTTGAATCACGCCGTGCACATGAAGAAAAATCTCGCGGGGCCGAACGGGCCCGTCGAGCTCGATTGCGACGATTGCCACCGGCCGCCGGATTCGACCGACCCGTGGCGTTTCGCCGCGCCGACTCCGCAGGCTTCGATGAACGCGTCGACGACCGCAACGAACGGGATGGCTTCCGCTTCGTTGTCGTCGATGCCGCCGAGCATGCAGAAATCCGATCGAGCGGCGATGGTGCTGGCGCGGGCATTGATGGCGCCGCCGGCCTACGCGAAAACGTGCGCGGCCTGCCATGGGTTGCAATTCGACAAGCGGTTTGCCGAAGGTGCGCCGCACGATACGCCGGAAGTGATTCACACGTTCCTGCTGCAGAAGTTCACGCACTACATTGCGGCGCATCCGGCCGAGGTACGCGAGAGCGCTCCGGTTCCCGGCTTGCCGCAGAAGCAGCAGCCGGTGGCGCTGCGCGTGCTGACGCCGCAGCAGTGGGTGACGGAGCGGGTGGCGGAATCCGAGCAGCTGCTGTACGGCAAGACGTGCAGGCAGTGCCACCAGATCGATTTCGGGCCCGCGGCGGCTCTGCCCGTCGTCGGGAAATCGAATATCACGCCGCGCTGGATGCCGCACGCGAATTTCAATCACGACCGGCACCAGATGGTCGCCTGCACAGAATGCCATGCGGCGCTCACCAGCCGCGAGACATCCGATATTTTGATGCCCGGCATCGCGACCTGCGAGAAGTGCCATCATTCCGGCAAGGACGCAGCCGAGGCGCGCTGCTTCGAGTGCCACACCTATCACGATTGGACCAAAGCGAAAGAGATGAAAGGGAAGCTGACGCTTTCGGGGCTCGGGGAATAACGAAAGAGCGCCGACCGGAAGGTCTGCGCTGCGAAGACCGGACCTACTTCGATTTCATTACGTAGACGCCGTCCCAGTCTGATTCCGGGGCGTTCTCTAAGTACTCCAGGGCGCGCTGCAGGAAGACGCGGGTCGGGCCGTCGTCGGGGTAGATGCCGAGGAGTTCGCCGAATTGGGCCGAGGCTTCGCGCCAGTTTTGGTTGCGGTAGAAGTGCATGGCGCGGTCGAAGCCGGTTAACAGGCCTTCGAATTTGGGACGCTGGTTCGCTACGCCCAGCAGCTCGTAAATCGTCACAGGGTGGTTCTTGCCTTTTACTTTTATTTTGTCGAGTTCGCGGCAGACGAATTTCCCGGCGACGTCGTGGTAGGTGCTTTCGCTGATCACGATTTGAATCTGGTATTGCTTGGTGATGCCCTCAAGGCGTGAGGCGAGATTCACGTTGTCGCCCATGACGGTCCAGGCCAGGCGTTTTTCCGAGCCCATGTTGCCGACGTTGACTTCGCCCGTGTTGAGGCCGATGCCGATGGCGATGAGCGGGCGATCTTCCTGCTTCCATTTTTCGTTGAGCTTCGCGAGCGCCTGCGACATTTCGAGCGCGCAGTGGCAAGCGGATTCGGCATGGTCGCTCTGCGGGTAGGGCGAGCCCCAGAAGGCCATGATAGCGTCGCCGATGTATTTATCGAGTGTGCCCAGATTGGCGAACAGAATGTCCGTCATGGCGCCCAAGTATTCGTTGAGCAGGCGGACGAGCTCGTCGGCGGAGAGGCCCTCGGAAATGGTGGTGAATCCGCGGATGTCGCTGAACATAACCGTCAGTTCTTTGGTCTCACCGCCGGGATGAATGTATTTCTGCGGATCCTTTTCGATCAAGCCGATGACGCCGGGCGAAAGATACTGCGCGAAGCTTTTGCGGATTTTGCGCTTCTCGCCCTCTTCGAAAATCATGCGAAAGCTGGTGATGGCGGCGTAGTTGGCTGCGAGCGTGCCGGCGGGAAGCACGAAGCCGAGCCAGCGGCCCTCCCGCGCGAAGGCAAAATAGACGAACCAGCCGAACCCGGCGAGCGCGAGCAGCACGCTGATCGTCGACCATAGCGGTTTCACACTGCTGAAGAGATAGCCGAAGCCGAGGCCGAACAGCAGGATAAAGCCGAGGTCGGTGATTTCCTCGCGGAAGCCGCGAGTGAGGAAGGTGCGGCCCTGTTCGTTGCTGTGCAGGATGTTGTCGATGATGTTGGCGTGGACCTCGACTCCCATATAGGCCTCGCCGCCGCCCTCAAACGGAGTGTTGCGGAGATCGCCGATCGCCAAAGCCGTGGCGCCGACGAGAACGATCTTGTCCTTGAACGTGCTGGCCGGTACGGCGCCGCTCATCACGTCCCACATGGAATAGTGCGCGTAGGTGCCGTAGGGGCCGGTGTAGTTGATCAGCGCGCTGCCGTCGCGGGCCTGGCGCATGGTGTGGCTGCCGAACTGGATGCGCTCGAGGCCATCGGAGGCGATATAGGCGGCGATCTGCTGGTCGGGAATGTCCTCGAATTCGCGGACGACCTGCATGGCGAGCGACGGGAAATAATCCTGGTCGCGATAGCGCTTGATGAGCAGGGCGTGGCGCAGCGTGCCGTCGGGATCGGGATTGATGTCGATGAAGCCGTAGGAAGCGGCGGCCTCGGCGAGGATTTTGATATTGGCCTGGGCTCCCGCTGCGACGCGGCCGCCGTTCTGCACCCAGGACTGGCTCATATCGAAATCGCGGCCGTCTTTTGATTTCACTTTGTAGACTTGCGGGAAATTCTTGGCCCATACGATGTTGAAATAATCGTCTTCGAGCTTGGGATCGGCGTGTTTTGCGGCTTCGGCATCGAGGAAAAGATGGCCGAGGATCACGTCTCCGGCGCGCTTCATGGAATCGGCGAAAACGGCGTCGGAATCACCTGCGGATTCGAGCTCTTGGATTTTTTTCTTCACGCCGGCTGGCGCGGAGGCGCCGAGCTCGGTTTGTAGGTGTTCGAGTGCTTCTTTTCCGCCGTTGGTTTCCGGCGTGGGAAACGTGGCGTCGAAAGCGATCACCTTGGCGCCGCCGGCGCAGAGCTGGTCGACCAGCGTGGCGTAGGCCGTGCGCGGCAGCGGGAACGAGCCGATTTCCTGAAGCGTGCGTTCATCGATGCCAACGATGACGATGCGATCGTCGTGCGGGCGCTCGCCGCGCATGCCGAAGCGCAGGTCGAGCGAACTTTGTTCGATGCTTTGCAGGAAGGCGATCCCAGCGCGGGTGTCCGCGCCATAGCCGAAGTAAGCGAAAAGCCAGACGCCTGCGATGGTGACGACGATGGCGAGCGCCAGGTCAACCTTGAAAATGGAGATGCGCAGCCACGCCGGCCAGCGTGAGGGCGGGTTTTGCTGCGGGCTCATAGAGATAATGGCGGGTAGCGCGTGGTGCTCGGGGACTAATGCCCCTTTTCGTCTGAGCGATTTAATGTCGCGGGTAAACCCGCGACCCACAAACCTTTAAGGCCAAGGCTCAAGCCCGTCAAGAGACGGACGCTTTTCCGTGGGGCTCAAAGCCCCACGCTTTCACCTGACAGGCAAGTCTCCAGCAGGTGCGGCCGCGCCGGCATTCCAATCGGCTCACTGCGGCCGCGAAATCAAGGGCAGTTAGCATTTGTGGAAACCCTGCAATTCTTGGGGCCGCCGGGACCCAGGCCGACGCCCAAGCCTACGCCGATTCCGGTCGCAATCGCGCCGCCGATAATGATCGTTTTCAAGCCGCCTCCGGCATTGACGCCTCGGGGACCTTTGCCCGGAGGCGGAAGATTGCCGTTGTCGGGCACGTCGGTGGCAAGCAGCCCGGCCTGCGATTCATCAGGCGGTGTGGTCGAGGGCTGAAAGCCCGCGGTCGGGATGGCGTTAGTGATCACGACCATTTGACCGTCGGTAAGCGTGACGGAATTGTCGGCTGAATTTTGCGAGCCGGTATTTCTTGCGATCTTGCCGAGTGGCGTGACCCGAACGTGGCCCTTGATGCACATCACCGTTGTTTTATTGCTCTTGTAGAGGGCGATGAAATCGGTGCCGATGACGCCGATGACGGCGTTGGGAGTCTTGAGCTCGTATTTGCCGCCGGCTTTTGTGATGGCATTGACCTGGTTGCGGACTTTGCCGTAGTCGAGTTCAAGAGAGGTCTGCTGTGAAGTGGCGTCGTGCTGCACAACGCGGAGCTCGCTATCGGAGCCGACGCTCAAGATCGAGCCGTCGGTGAGGCCAGCGCGGACCCGGCCTGAGTGCGCGGTTTTCAGCAGGTCGTTCCAGTCAATTTCGTCCTGGGCCTTGGTGGGCTGTGCGTTGCGCGTGGCAGCTGGTATCAGCGCCTGGATTTGTCCGGCGCGCTGCGTGCCGGATTGCGGCTGTGCCAGCTCCGCCAGCGGCGAGATCAGGAAGCACACGAGGATGGCCGTGGCTCGGCGGAAGTGGTTCATGGAGGCACCCCTTTTGATGAGAATTGCTCGACCAATCTTGACAGAGGGCATTGGGGAGTCAACGGCGCGGGTGGTGGTGCGTTTCAATATGGTTACGCGCGGGATGCGATTGCTGGAGGCGGCCACGGCCGGAAAAAAACGGGCGGGAGACGGACTCGACGGTGCCGTGAGGGCCCGTGTTTTCGGCTCCTGTAGCCGCCGCCCTCCGCATGGTCCGCGGCGGATGCATCGACAGAACCGTGATCGAGATCGCGCGGTCAGGGAACAAAACGGTATCCGATACCGCGGACTGTTAGAAGGTGGCGCGGGGCGCTGGGGTCTTCTTCGATGTAGCGGCGGAGGCGGACGATGAAATTGTCGATGGCGCGAGTGTCGGTGTCTTCGCGCAGGCCCCAGACGTCTTCGAGGATGGACTTGCGCGAGACGGTTTGGCCGTTACTGCGGATCAGGTGGCGCAGGAGCTTCGCTTCCATGAGCGTGAGCTGGATGGTGCCGTCCTTGCCGCGGAGCTCGAGGTTGGCGAAGTCGATGGTGCGGCCGTCGAAGGAGAATTTGTCTTTGTCGCCGGCGCGTTGGGCCCTCGCGGTGGCTTTGGCGGTGGGCTTTTCGTTTGCGTGATCGCTCACCTGGTCGGTGAGCCACGCGCTGCGGCGCAGCAGGCCCTGGAGGCGCGCGAGGAAAATCGGTAGCTCGAATGGCTTCGGAAGGTAATCGTCGGTTCCGGCGGCGAATCCTGCGAGAACGTCCTCGGGGCGGCCGCGCGCGGTGAGCATCAGCACAGGGACGTAATTTTTCGCTTTGCGCAGGGCGGTGGCGACCGCGAAGCCGTCCATGCCGGGCAGCATCACGTCGAGCACGACAGCGTCGAATTTTTCGCCGGGGCCAAGCAGGCGGCCGATGGCGTTTTCACCGTCGCCCAGGACTTCCACCGAATGTCCTTCGGCTTCGAGGTTGAAGCGCAGGCCGTCGGCAAGATGCGCTTCATCCTCGACGACCAGGACGCGGCTCACGCGGCGCTCCTCGGCAGCTCGAGGGTGACGGTGGTGCCGCGGGCTTCGCCGGCGCTTTCGGCAAAAACCTTTCCGCCGTGCGCGCGCGCGATGGCGCGAACGATGAAGAGGCCGAGGCCGGTTCCCTTTGCGTGGGAGCTCGAGCGGCTTCTGGGCACGCGGTAGAAGCGTTTGAAGATGCGTTTGAGCTCGCCGGCCGGGATTCCGACGCCGCGATCGCGCACGCGCAGGACGACGCGCTGGGGATCGGGCGTGTCGATGCCCACGGAAACGTCAACGTCCGCGCCGGAGTATTTGATGGCGTTGTCGAGGATGTTGGCGATGGCGGTACGCAGTTCGTCGGCGTCGCCGTGGACTTTGATTGCGGCGCCCCTGCCATTGCCATTCGGCGGAGCAGCGTCCTGCCAGTGCAGCGCGGCGGGCTGGAGATGGTGACGCGTACGCGCAAGCTCCATGCATTCGCCGACGATGACGGGGAAATCGACTTCGACGGGATTGCGCGCCGCCATGCGGCGGAAGCGGACTTCCCCGGCTTTCAGCACTTGATCGACTGTGCCGCGCAGGCGGTCGGTGTCGTCGAGCATGAGCTTATAAAAATGCTGGCGCTGCCCTTCGTCCACATCGCGGCGCTGAAGCGTTTCGAGGTAAAGGCGGATGGAGGTGATCGGCGTTTTCAGCTCGTGCGTGACGGCGTTGATGAAGCTGTCGTGCTGCTCGTTGAGGCGGATTTCGCGGACCAGAAAGCCGGTGTTGAGGATCAGGCCGAGGATGATTGCGGCGAAAAAGAGCACGCCGACAAACAGCAGCAGGCCCTGGCGCCAGTGGAGGATGATCCAGCTGACGTTGAGTGCGACCGCCAGGACGACCAGGCAGATGCCCAGCACGATGAAGAATATGATTTTCCTTCTGCGGCCGGTGATCAGCATGGCGACTTACGAGGATTGTACAGCGGCGCGCGGGCGGATTCCCGCGAAGATATTTTTGCGCGGGACGAGGCTGTGAAAGCGGCCGGCTGGCCGACAATTACGCCGAGACTAAATCCTGCTCAGGTTTCGGGGCGCGCGCGGCTACGGCGATCGACTCGGGAATCACTTCATTGTCGCGACGCTTCTCTGGCAGCTTGATGCGGTAGACATCTTTTGCGAGGCCGAGCGCGCGCAGGACGCAAATTCCGTACCAATTAAAATCAACTTCATACCATGCAAGGCCGTGGCGAGCGGAGGTCGGATGCGCGTGATGATTGTTGTGCCAGCCTTCGCCGAAGGAAAGCAGGGCGACCCACCAGCTGTTGGTCGAAAGATCGCGGGTTTGGTAGCGGCGCGAGCCCCAGGAATGCGTGGCCGAATTCACCAGCCAGGTGGAGTGCAGGCCGACGACGGTGCGCAGGAAAACTCCCCAGAGCAGGAAAGGAAGCCCGCCGATCGCCAGCAGGACGCCTCCGAGCACGATCATGGGAACGTAATGATATTTTGTGATCCAGACGTGGAATTTGTCCTTGGCCAGGTCAGGGACGTAGCGCGAGAGCGTCGTTGTGTCGTGGTGCATGGACTTGCCCATCAGGATCCAGCCCATGTGCGCCCACCACTTGCCGTCGATCGGCGAATGCGGATCACCTTCTTTATCGGAGTGCTGGTGGTGAATGCGGTGCGTCGCGACCCAGAAAATCGGACCGCCTTCCAGAGCGAGCGTGGCGCAGGTGGTGAGAAAATATTCGACCCACTTCGGGGACTTGTAGCCGCGGTGCGTGAGCAGGCGGTGATAGCCCATGCCAATCCCCAGGCTGCCAGAAACCCAGTTTAGAAAGATCGCGACGAAGAGCGCTTTCCAGGTGAAGAAAAAGAGCGCGGCAATTGCTCCGATATGAAACGCCACCATGAAGCTGGCGGTCACCCAATTGATTTCGTTGTCTGCGGCGGACTTCTTCGCTAGGTCGGCAATGGTCATGGGATTTTGTGTGTACCCTGAGGCTATGATTTTTTTCTTTGCTCGAAATCAGGCTATCAGAGGAGCGGATTCTCATTTGTAATAGTTCTGTAATAGCGGGATTTGCGGCGAAACGGTAAGCCGTCCGAAAGGACAGGTGTTTTCCACTACAAAGATGGTCTGAAAGCGCGCGGGACGCGGCAGAGCAGCCGTCTCATGATGAGATGATCGGCGCGCCGGCGGCACTACACGGCTTGTCAACTTTGGGGGTTTCCCGGATAATCGAATCTCTCCGTTGTTTTGCTCCGGCGCTATGGTGCAACGGTTAGCACGCGGCCCTTTCAAGGCTGAAATACGGGTTCGATTCCCGTTAGCGCTACCAAACCTCCTGGGCGCTGGCACGCGCGTTCTGCGCTTCACGAATTTCAAAACCTCCCACGGCCCCGACGTTCATGTCTGTAGGGTGGCTGCAGACGATGCAAAAGGGCCCGCGTGCTCCATGCGGGCTTCATCGATGTGGGCTCCCTTCAGGGGAATACTGGCGACCAAATCGATGCTCTCGATCCCGAGGTGGACTTGTCGAAGTATCGCGCGCTTTCGATATGATGCAAACGGTTCAGCGTCAATTTCGGCACCGCCCCTTTGATGCCCGATCAAGCGGTCTTGCAGAACTAGGAACAGGGCCGTTTCGGATTCTCACCTCAGAGAAGAAGACAGCTCAAATGAACACATGGAGATCGCTTCTTCGGCTCATGCCTCCTTTTACAGGTGCCGGGCTCGACCTGTAGTAGGCTATTGCCGCAATTATGGCTGAGTCACTCCGTGATCTGCGCGATTTGGTTACCCAGGCCCGCTGGGAGACGGCAATCGAGCTCCTTCGCCGTCACAAGCCGGATGACGCGGCGGATGCGATACTTGCTCTGCCGTTCGAGCAGCAGCGGCTGTTATTTCGCCATCTGCCATCGGAACTTGCAGCCGGCCTCGCCGGATGTTTCCCCTATTTCCACACCTACGTTCTTCTCTATTCGCTGACGCCCCCAGAGATCGCGGCGATTGTCGGCACGATGAATCCCGCCGAACGCGAAGAATTCCTGGAAGCTCTTCCCGAGGAATCCTGGCAAAGCCTCATGAAGACTCTGGAGGAAGCTGGCCCAGGGGCGGCGCCCTCCCCACCGAGCGTGGCAGAGACCGGCGAGCGGACGGCGCCCACATCGCCGTCGGCGGATCTCGAACCAATCATCCAGGCGCGGCAGATCGCCAAGGCGTACCAGCAACCCGAAGGCAAAGAGATTCAAGTCGTCGCTCCCATTGATCTGTTAATCGAACCGAACACGATTCTCGCGCTTCTGGGACCTTCGGGTTCGGGTAAATCCACGATCTTGAGGATGCTTTCCGGGCTCGTCGCTCCGTCCAGCGGAGAGGTTCTGTGGCACGGCAAACCTTTGCAGGGTTCGCGGCCGAATGTCGCGATTGTGTTCCAGAGCTTCGCCTTGTTCCCATGGCTCAGCGTTCTGGAAAATGTGGAAGCGCCGCTTCTTGCACAAGGCATGGCGCACCCTGAGCGGCACCGCCGGGCGCTGAAGGCGCTGGACGCCGTCGGATTGCGAGGATTCGAAATCGCTTACCCGAAGGAACTGTCCGGCGGAATGAAGCAACGAGTGGGGTTCGCACGGGCGCTGGCCGTGGAGCCGGAAATACTTTTTATGGACGAGCCGTTTTCGGCGCTGGATGTGCTGACTGCGGAGAATCTACGGAAAGAGCTGATGGAGCTTTGGACCACCCAGAAGATTTCCACGCGCAGCATTTTTCTGGTGACACACAACATCGAGGAAGCGGTGCTGCTGGCCGACCGAATCGTGGTTCTGGGGAGCAATCCGGCGACGATCCGCGCGGACTTTCGGATCCCGCTGGCGCAGCCGAGGGATCGCAAGTCGGCGACGTTTCTTCTCTACGTAGACTACATTTACAAGGTTATGACTCAGCCGCGCCTGGAACTTGCACCGCCGCTGCCGGGCGAGCCTGTAGCGAAGCCACAATGGCAGATGTTGCCGCATACCCGTCCCGGCAGCATTGCCGGATTGCTCGAGCTGCTCATCGATCACGGCGGCGAGGAAGATCTCTATCATGTGGCCGAGGAGCTTCGTCTTGAAGTCGATGACCTGCTTCCCATTCTGGAGGGCGCCGCGCTGCTGGGGTTCGCGACAATGCGCGAAGGCGATGTGAAGACCACGCCCGAGGGCAGAGCCTTTTCCGAAGCCGAAATTGCCATGCGCAAATCGCTGTTTCGCGATGCGGCGCTGGCTCGGGTAGCCCTGCTTCAGAAAATGAAGTCGGCGCTTGAAAGCAGATCGGACCACGTCATGCCGCTCGAGTTCTTTCACGACATTCTGGATGAGCACTTCACCGAACCGGAAGTCGAGAGGCAAATCGAGACGGCGCTAAGCTGGGGCCGTTACGCCGAGATTTTCAGCTACGACGCGGAAAGCGGCAATCTGCGGCTCCATCAGGCCAACAAACCCGTGGACGAAGACATTCGGGACCACGGATGAGGTCGCCACGTCCGCAACGCGCCCCCTCCAGCGCGCGGCTCTGGGGTAGTTTCCCCCAAAACGTTCCGTCGCTGCTCAAGGACCTGCCGATCTTCCTCGCTGCCTTTTCTGTGTTCTACGCTTTTCTCGCAACAGCGCGGTACTGGTTCACTCCAGTCAGCTCGCAAACCGAAATCGACTTGCGCCCGGGCGCGCTGCTGGAATACGCGATGTTTTCCGTGATGCGCATTGCGATTGCATACGTCATCAGCCTGGTTTTCAGCATCATCTACGGATACGTCGCTGCGTACAACGCGAAGGCCGAGCGCCTGATGATTCCGCTGCTCGACACGCTGCAATCCATTCCGGTGCTGAGCTTTTTGCCGGGCGTGATGCTGGCCATGGTCGCGCTCTTTCCCAGCCGCCAGTTCGGAATAGAGCTCGGGTCCATTCTGCTGATTTTTTCCGGACAGGCCTGGAATATGGCGTTCAGTTTTTATTCGTCGCTGAAATCCATTCCGCGCGAAATGCACGAAGCTGCTGAAGTCTTTCGTTGGAGCGCGTGGCAAAAACTGGTTCAAATGGAGCTTCCGTTCGCAGCCATTGGACTTGTCTGGAATTCAATGATTTCCGTGGCAGCCGCGTGGTTTTACCTCATTGCGTGCGAGATGTTCGTATTGAAGAACCGGGACTTTCGCCTTCCTGGCCTGGGCTCCTACCTCCAGACAGCGGCGAACGCCTCGAATACGGGGGCGATGATCTGGGGCTTGGTTGCAATGATTGGTGTGATCGTAGCGATGGACCAGCTCATCTGGCGTCCGATCATCGCCTGGGCGGAGAAATTCAAGTTCGAGCAAGTCGAGAGCGCGCACGCCCAGCACTCCCCGGTTCTCGATCTGCTCAGAAGCTCACGGCTCGTCCCGCGTTTGGGCCGCATGGTCATCGCTCCAGCCCGCGAGCGCCTCGATTTACACTTCGCACGGATGGAGGTCGATCGGCCCCCGGATCGCGACGCGGGCAAACCGTCCCGGTGGCTGTCTTACGCGCTTGGAATCGCCGTCCTGCTCGCCATAGCGTATGGAGCCGTTAAAATGGCAGGGCTGGCCGCCATGGTGACACGTTCGGAATTACGCGGCATCTTCGTCGGGGGTGGTGCCACGTTGCTGCGCGTCGAACTGACTCTGCTTCTCGCTGCTTTGTGGACCATTCCGGCCGGGGTAGCGATCGGCTTGAATGCCAGGTTGTCAGCCGCGCTCCAGCCCATTGTCCAGGTCGCGGCATCCGTTCCTGCCACGGCGCTGTTCCCGATCATCATTCTGCTGCTCACGCGGGTCGGTGGAGGGCTCGCAGTCGGGTCGATCGTGCTGATGCTTTTGGGAACGCAGTGGTACATCCTGTTCAACGTGATTGCCGGCGCAATTGCCCTGCCCACGGACTTGAAAGAAGTCTGCGGCGTCTTTCGGTTCGGCCAGTGGGAGCGCTGGCGACAGCTCTTCTTGCCTGGGATCTTTCCTTATTTGATCACGGGCTTTGTCACGGCATCGGGCGGAGCCTGGAATGCCAGCATCCTTGCGGAGTACTTCCACCTGAACGGGCAGACTTTTTCAACGACCGGATTGGGCGCCGTGGTCAGCGAGGCTGCTGACAAGGGAAATTATCCAGTCCTTCTCGTCGCCACGATGTTGATGGCCCTCATCGTCCTAACCATCAATCGCCTGTTATGGCGTCGCCTCTATACGCTGGCGTCGACCAGATACAGGCTAGATTCATGAAGCGCGCTCCCAGAATATTGGCTAACTCCTGACCACTCGGATTGCCGTAGAAGTTGGTGTTCGTGCCTAGGTATTTGGCTTGGGGCCTTCGCCGCGCCAAGGAGCCCGAATGCTGTGGAAGTATTGGATCCGCTCCGTTTGCTCCGCCTCTAGCTTCAGAGAATCCGAGCTGCTGTACGAGATTCCGGGGGATCATATATGCCTTGACACGCATATGCTCTGCGGAGTATATCAAGAGAGTGGAATCTGCATTCGAAATCCTTGCGGAGCCGAACCGCCGCGCGATATTGAGCCTCCTGGTCTCGTCACAACAGTCGGTCGGGGAGATCGAGCGTCAGCTCCGTCTGCCGCAGCCGACTGTGTCAAAGCATCTGCGAGTGCTGCGAGAGGCCGGTTTCGTAGAATCCGCGGTGGACGCACAGCGCCGTCTCTACCGGCTGAGACCTGAACCACTGCAGGAGGTCGCTGCCTGGCTGGCTCCCTTCCGTCGGTTCTGGTCAGCTCACGTAGATGCTCTCGAACGCCACCTCGACCGCATGGAGCAGTCAACACCTACGAAAAGGAACACAAGGAGAAGGCGAGGCGGTCGAAACCGCGAGCGTGACAAGGGAGAAACGAAATGAAAATCAAAGTGACCAGCGTGTACGTGGACGACCAGGACAAGGCCCTGCACTTCTATACGGAAGTGCTCGGCTTTGCTAAGAAGACCGATTTCAGTCAAGGCCCATATCGCTGGCTTACCGTGGCCTCGCCCGAGGAGCCGAACGGCACCGAGCTGCAGCTGGCATTGAACAACAACCCCGCGGCCAAAGCGTATCAGCAGGCCATGTTTCAACAGGGCCAGCCCGGCTCCATGTTCTTCACCGACGACCTCAAGAGCGACTACGAGCGGATCAAGGCGCGCGGCGCCGAGTTCACCATGCCGCCGACCGACGTGACCGGCTCGACTATTGCGATGCTAAAGGACACCTGCGGCAACCTAATTCAGCTCACCCAGCTGGCGCACTATCGACGCTAAGGAGAAGACGGTGAGCGATCGCGAGGGGTACACACCGGGTCCGGCCAGCGGGGCGCAGATACGAAAGGACGGAGAGAAGTGGACGCTCATTCTCGTCAGAGAACTGCGTCACTCGCCGGAAAAGGTCTGGCAGGCGCTTACCGACCCAGCGCATCTGCGCGAATGGGCGCCTTTCGACGCTGACGGGAGCCTTGCTACCGCTGGAACCACGGTGAAGCTCACCACGGTGGGAGCGCCCGCGCCGCGCATTACCGAAACAAGAGTGGCGCGAGCCGACGCTCCTGAGGTGCTTGAGTACAACTGGGGTGACTTCCATATTCGGTGGCAACTCGAAACCTTTGGTGGCGGCACGCGCTTGACGCTGTGGACCAACATCGGTCGCCGCTTCGTCTCCATGGGTGCTGCCGGGTGGCACATTTGCTTCGATGTTCTGGATCACCATCTCAACGGAACTCCCATCGGCCGCATCGCTGGTGGCGAGGCGATGAAGTTCGGCGGCTGGCAGCGACTGAACGCGGAGTACGCCCAGCAATTCGGTATCGAAGTTCCGAGATGATCCCCACAGCGTCCCAATCCTGAGCCGAGGAAAACATGGCAGAGAAAGCTAAGAAACCAGCAAAAAAGAGGAGCTCAGGAGGGAAGCAAGCACTCCTCATGAAAAAGAGCGGTTCCCAGAGAGTCGAATCTGCATCTCGACTGATCGACGCGAGGATCCAAGAGCTGGGCGACTGGCGCGGTGAGACGCTCTCCCGGATCCGCTCCCTGATCAAACAAGCCGTCCCGGGGGTTACCGAAGAATGGAAGTGGAGAGGCGTTCCGGTGTGGTATCACGACGGGATGATCTGCACGGGCGAGACCTACAAGAACGTGGTCAAGGTCACATTCGCCAAGGGTGCTCAGCTGAAGGATCCTTCGAAGCTCTTCAACTCCAGCCTTGAAGGCAACGTCAGGCGTGCCATCGACCTGCACGAAGGCGACAAAGTGAACGACTCCGCCTTCAAGGCTCTCATCCGCGACGCAGTGGCGCTGAACAACGCCGCGAGCCGAGGCTAGTCCGAAGAACTCGGGGGCGTGACAGTTTCAAACGCCGGTTCTGACCCAGTCGGCCCATAGCGTTTCCCTACGCGACCGCGCCGAGCAGCAGCGCGAACAGGCCCAGCCAAAGCACATCCAGGAAATGCCAGTAAAGAGCGATTGTTCCGAGTGCCGACTGGCTTCGCGCGCTCGCTCGCGCGCTGCCGATCCGCGCACCGATGCTGCCAAGAAACGCGAGCCCCACGAAGCTCCGAGGTCGCCCGCCGCGGATCGGTCAGATCGGTCGGAGCGGCTGGACCTCCGTTGCCGATTCGATGGTTCTGCTCGTCCGAAAGAGAGATTTCCAATTCCATCCCAACTCGGGGATCGGAAAGAGTTGGCATATTGATATCCGTTCCTCCGACGAGAAGCCGGCCGGAAACTAGCCTGATGTTCGCCGAGGATATCTCACATCGTCAGCACGACGCGGAATTCGGCCTTGCCGCTCATCATGCGGGTGAAGGCTTCGTTTGCTTTTTCGAGCGGGAATTTTTCGATCATGGTGCGCACGCCGGTCATTTCCGCGAAGCGCAGCGTGTCTTCGGAATCGGTCGGGATGCCGGAGGCCCAGCCTTGCAGGCTGCGCACGCCGAAGATCAATTGAATCGGAGTGACTTCGATGGGGTCCATGGTCGCGCCCACAACCATCATGCGGCCGTTGGCTCCGAGACCATTGAACAGGGCGGACATGGCTTTCGAGCTGGGCGCCGTGGCCAGGATCACGCGCGCGCCGCCGAGTTTCTGCAGTTCCTCGGCTGCGTCCGTCGCGGCGCTATCGATGTAAACGTGCGCGCCCAGTTTCTTTGCGAGCGCCCCGTTTTCGGGGCCGCGCCCCACGGCGGCGACCTTGTAGCCGAATTTCGC
>Ga0209007_1000108_pt1 | contig 49061 bp, 41 predicted proteins | sample JacPinW_OM1H0_O2_FD_187961 | JGI IMG/M metagenome (GOLD analysis project Ga0209007, IMG submission 187961) | Forest soil microbial communities from Algoma, Ontario, Canada - Jack Pine, Ontario site 1_JW_OM1H0_O2 (SPAdes) (version 2) | ecosystem: Environmental > Terrestrial > Soil > Boreal... | reverse complement strand
TCCCTTCATCCGAGACTCTCTTGCCCCCGCCCTGTAACCTTAGCCTGCGATGCTTTGACTCCAGCATGAGGAGCATTTAGACTGGCTCGTTTCCGTGATACCTCGGAGAAGCGCTAGGTGTCTTCGGTAAAATTCAAACCCGCTGACGAGCAGCTGGCCTACCTGAAAAAAGGCTCCGCGGAAGTCATCCGCGAAGAGGACCTGAAGGCGAAGCTCGATCAATCGGCGAAAACGGGCAAGCCGCTGCGCGCCTACCTCGGCGTCGATCCCACCGCGCCCGATATTCACCTCGGCCACACCGTCGTCCTGCGTAAGCTGAAACACTTTCAGGATATGGGTCACACCGCCGTCTTCCTGATCGGCGATTTTTCAGCCATGATTGGCGACCCAACCGGCGTTTCCGAAACTCGCCCGCCTCTCACGCGCGCGCAAGTCGATGCCAACGCGCAAACCTACCTCGCGCAGGTCTATAAAATCCTAGACCGCGACAAAACTGAGGTCCGCTACAACAGCGAATGGCTCGGCAAAATGTCAAGCTTTGACGTGGTCCGCCTCTGCGGGCACTATCGTCTCGCCCGCATGCTCGAACGCGAAGACTTCCGTTCGCGTCTGGAAAAAAACCTCCCGATCTCGGTCCACGAGCTCCTGTATCCGCTGCTGACGGCCTACGATGCCGTCGCTCTCGAGTCCGATATCGAGCTTGGCGCCACCGAGCAGAAATTCAACATGCTCGTCCACCGCGAGATCCAGCGCGAGTACGGCCAGACGCCTGAGGTCGTGCTGACCATGCCGATCCTCGTGGGCCTGGACGGTGAACGCAAGATGTCGAAAAGCCTGGGCAACTACGTCGGCATCACCGAAGCCCCCGGCGAAATGTTCGGCAAGCTCATGTCCATCAGCGACGAGCTGATGTGGTCCTACTACGACCTGCTGACGGACTTCGGCCCGCATGCGATCCTGCGCCTCCGCGAAGAGGTGCGCACCGGCACGCTTCATCCCAAGAAAGCAAAAATGGAGCTGGCACACAACATCGTCGCCGGCTTTCACGGTGAGGACGCAGCCCGAAAGGCTGGACAGGAGTGGGATCGCATATTCAGCAAGCGCGAGGCGCCGGAAGCAGCTCCAGAACACAAGCTCGTGCGCGGCCAACCGAGACGACTTTCGGCGCTACTGCTGGAACTGAACATGGCGGCTTCGCGCAGCGAGGCCGAGCGGTTAATCAAACACGGCGGCGTAGAGATCGATGGCCAGCGCGTGGACGACGTGAAGCACGAAGTCGAGCTTTCGAGGCCGCTGAAGTTCCTGCTCCGAGCCGGCAAGAAGAAGTTCCTGCGCATCGTCGTCGAATAGTGTTAACACTACATGTGTAGTTGTTAGGCTCGAATGCGCAGGATGCGCACTGAAGAGGTAGGGCTGAGGTGTTTGGCAGCGTTTAGCGGGAAGCTTGACCAGCGGCCGAGCGGATCGGAATTGTGACCGGCTTGGCGGCTTCGGTGGGTGCGAGCATGTGGCACTGCCCGTCGAAGATCGCTCCCGGTTCGATCACCAGGCACGGACTGTGGATCTCGCCGGTGACGATCGCGTTGGGCTGGATCTCCACGCGACCGCGGGCGTGGATGATGCCGTCGAACCGGCCCGCGATCATCACGAAATTGCCGTGGATGTGACCTTCCACGGTAGCATGCTCACCGAGCACGAGCGTGTCGTCGGAAGAAAGCGTTCCCTTCATGGCGGAATTGATGCGGAACGTGCCGGAGGCCTCAAGCTTCCCCTCGAGTTTCACGCCCTGTTCGAGGAAACCTGTCCACTCGCTCGGGTCTTGCTTTTTGCGATCGAACCAACCCATGCAATCCCTCAGACGGCCGGTTCTTATTGTCTCATCAGTTGTTCGTACAGGCGGGTCAAATCGGCATCGTCGTAGTACTCAAATGTCAACTCGCCGGCATGGCCGGGTCGTAGTGGATGGATCACGACTTTCGCGCCGAATTTGCGCTGCAATTCCTCGATCGCCCACTTCGTGTTCGGATCGGGCGCCGACGCGGCGGTAGCCGCTTGCGGCTTGGGCCGTCCGTGACGCGCGACGTGACGTTCGAGCTGGCGGACCGTCATGCCGCCCCGGGCGGTCTTCTTCGCCAGTTCGAGCCGGTCCTTGGGATCGTCGACCGCGAGCAAGGCGCGCGCGTGGCCGGCGGAAATTTTCCCCTCTTCGATGAGGTCAAGGATGGCGTCTTGCAGGCGCAAGAGCCGGACGGAATTGGCGATCGTCGCGCGGTCTTTTCCCGTTCGCTCTGCTGCTTCTTCCTGGGTTAGATGGAATTCGTCGGTGAGCCGCTGGAACGCGCGTGCCTGTTCCACGGGATTGAGATCCTCGCGTTGGAGGTTCTCAACCAGCGTCATCTCCAGTGCCATCTCATCGCGAACATCGCGAACAATTGCGGGCACCCGAGCAAGCTCGGCCCTCTGCGCGGCTCGCCACCGGCGTTCGCCGGCTATGAGCTGGTAGCGGTTTCCGATTCGCCGAACGACCAGCGGTTGAACAATGCCGCTGGCGCGGATCGAGCGCGAAAGCTCGTCCAGGGCTACTTCGCGGAAGCGTGTTCGTGGTTGGAACGGGCTCGGATCGATCAGGTCGATGTCGACTTGCGCGAAGACCTCACTCGGAGCCAGGGCCGGGGCTGCCGCCGCTGCTCCCACCCCCACCGATTGTGCCGCTGGCACCGGCGGCTGCGGCTGAGGCTGCTGGGGTTCCGGCTCCCGGATCAGGGCGCTCAGCCCCCGTCCCAGCGCGTTTCTGGTCATTGCAAATAACCTCCTTAGCTAGTTGGATATAGCTCTCTGCGCCTTTACTATGTATGTCGTAGAATATGACCGGCATTCCGTGGCTTGGCGCTTCCGCTAGCCGGACATTTCGCGGAATTACTGCCTCAAAGACTTGCGCGCCGAAGAATCCTCGGAGATCTGCGGCAACCTGCCTTGAAAGAGTCGTTCTGTCGTCATACATCGTGAGCAGAATGCCCTCGATGGCCAGCGACGGATTAATTGCACGCCGAAGCCTTGCAAGCGTGTCCAGGAGTTCCGAGACTCCCTCGAGTGCCAGGAACTCGCATTGGACAGGGACCATGACGGCATCAGCAGCGGCGAGGGCGTTGATCGTTAGAATATCAAGCGATGGCGGGCAGTCGATCAGGATGAAGTCATATTTCTCACGAAGCGGTTGGATCATCTGTTTGAGCCGATATTCGCGATCTTCCATCGAGATGAGTTCGACGGCTGCTCCGACCAGGTTCTTGTCTGACGGAATCAGGTCCAGCAGATCGATCTGCGCATCGATTGTAATGCGCTCAACCGGTTCACCGAGGATTAGTGCCTGATATAGCGTGCGTCGGGCAGGATCCTTTGGGAAGCCAAGCGCGCTTGTAGCGTTTCCCTGAGGATCCGAATCGATAAGGAGGGTCCGCTTCTCGGACGAGGCGAGAGAAGCGGCTAGATTGACGGCGGTCGTGGTCTTCCCGACACCGCCTTTTTGGTTGGCTATGGCGATGACGCGAGCCAAACGATGCTCCTAGGCGAAGCGAGAATGTATCAGAGAGTTTTCGTGGGACGCAAGATGTTTCACGTGGAACAATCTGAATAGGCTGACCTGGCGTAAAGTGTTCCACGTGGAACAGTTTGCACGAAGGAAGGATGGAATTGTTCCACGTGGAACAATCCAGTCATCAGGTCGTCCCTGGCGAGCCGGCCAGAACGTAGCGGCGCTTCGATCCAGGAATCAAGTCTGGAGTACCCCACGACCACGTCTGATCGGTCGAGATATCCTGCGCATCCTCCTCGCCGAGCCACAAAACCAGCTTTCCCCCGTCGCTTAATTGGAGCCGCGCCCAGGCGCGCAACTCGTCAAATTGCCCGAAGGCGCGCGCGGTGATAAAATCGAACGGCACAGGACCCGCAGCGAAGAATTCCATCCGTCCGGAGAATATCGTCGCATTCCGGACCGCAAGTTCACGCAGAATCTCCGCCAGGAATGCGCATTTCTTTAGATTTGACTCAACTAACGTAACCGAAAGAGTTGGTATCGCCAGTGCGAGCGGCAAACCGGGAAATCCGCCACCCGTTCCAACGTCGGCGAGCCGACTTTTTTTGAGATTGTAACGTGAGGTTGCGAAAAGGCTCTCACCAAAGTGAAATTTAACGATTTCCTCGGGATCGGTGACCGTAGTGAGCGCGATTTTACGATTCCACTTGAGTAGAAGCTCGATATAGGCTCCGACCTTGCCCGCCAGATCAGGTGCCGCGGCCAGGCCATATCCGCGAAGCAGTCTCTCGATCTGTAAAATAGTGAGCATTTCTTTATACTAATGTTGTAGTTTATGAGGAAACACCAGGCACCGAATTCCCTGTACGACCCGCGTTGACGGTCAGGGCCGCCCGAAATCGTGGAGGCGCAAGAAAGCCGGCGACGATATCTGTAATAAAATGAGCAACTAACGGGGCCATGAGACTGCCGGTCCAAGCCCGAATCAGCGAAAACAGAACACCAACTATAAATGTAGTGAAGACTCCCCGCATTCCTTGGTACAAGTGAGCGAGCGCAAACAGGACGGCCGATCCCGCTATCCCCGCCAAGATCATACCGCCAGAGGAATCTTGAAACACCGTTTGCGCGAATCCACGATAGATCCACTCCTCGCAGATCGCCACCGTGACAACGACTGCGAAAAACGCGAGCCGCTCGGTCGAATCCTGCGGGAAAATCTTCAAGGCAATCTGGGGCAGCATGCCGCGAACCAATTCCGGGTGTGTCGAGATCGTTCTCAAGCTGACGAGCTGATACGCCAGGACCAACACCGACAGAAGAATCGTGACGATTGCGGTGAGGCCGGGGCGAGGTACTCCAAGGCCCAAGTCAAGCAGCGGAATTTGATGTGCCTGGACCCGCCAGCAAATTAGCGCAACGGCGAACCATTGAAAGGCAACGGTCGAGGCATACAGAGCGAGACGGTTCCGCTTGGTCGTTTCCGGCATGCGCATCAGATGCCGAATCCGGCGCAGGCCGAGCAGCGGCACGGCGGTGGCGAAGAAGATGAGAATCAGCGCGAAATCCCAGTGCATCGCGACAGATCAAACCATCTTTGCCCTGCGGGAGCAAGCTCGACGGCAAAACTGCGCGAAAATGGCTACTTTCGCGCGGCGGGTTGCGCGTAGTAACCCTGGCGAGTGCGAGCCGTCAAACCCCGCGTTTTGAGTTGGACTTCCAAGCGATGAAACTCGTTGGGGTGCTCGGCGGTAGCGGCGTCGAAAGCGATCTCGTAGAAAGGCAAGGCATCGGAGACGCACTGTTTCAAGGATTCGGCAAGATCGTTGGACGAGTGGAGGGCCAGACCACCGCTCTGGATGGCAAGGACCGGAAGTCCGAGGTCGGCGACGTCAACCTGGCTCAGCTTTGTGACCGGGTCGAGGAACTGCTGGTAGTAGGTGTAGGTCGCGACAGATTCGGCGGCGCCTACGGGATCGATGCTATAGAGGGTGACGCGAGCCTTGGCGAACTGAGTGGACATGCTGACAACATCGCCAAAAAGTTCTTGCTGTTGTTTGTCTCCGATTTGAGCCGACAGACCGGGCAGTTCCGACCAGCCGGGCGAAATCCAGAGGATAATTTTGCGACGGTGGTGAGGGGCCACGCTTGCAACCAGAGCGCGTAACGCATTCTGCGACAGGAGCCAGCGCTCGTCGGCGCCGTTGCGGCCACTGGCCGCGCCCACGGCGCGAGTTCCGGCCTTGTATTTATCGAGCGCGCTGGCGAGCGCGTTACCATCCAGCGAGAAGTTGCCGACGATCTCGAGGCCGCCTTCGGTGAAAACGGCGAGCGCGACGGGATAGGGAAGCTGCCCGCCCTCGGTGCGAAGAAATCGATCGACTGCTTCGTGTTGCACATTCACACCCAGGTCACCGACATTCACCGCATCCAGGACAACGACGATTTCAAGAGGCGCTTGACGTCCCGTGAAGACCTGAAAGCCGGCGATGGAAACAGCCGACTTGTTGTCGAGCAGGGTAAAGTCCTGCTGCTGGAGGCCTTCGACGGGTATGCCGGATTTCGGGGTAACAACTACATCGATGTGCATTTTGCCGTCGTCGGGAACCTGCGGGGGTCGCGGCACGTTTTGCTGAGCCGGACTGGCGACGGCCGCAAACACGACGAGAAGCAGTAGATTGCGAAGGCGCAAGGACATGGGTATGTTCGGGCCGGCCTCCGCGTAATTTTGAACGCAGACGACGAAGGGTTTCGCCAGTTCGAGCTGCGCCAGTATACTCACGCGAGTGCGAATCGAAAAGAAAGAGATCGGAACTATTACCGAACTGCAAAGACATCCGCGAAACGCTATTCTGGAAAAAGCGTCCTATAGGTGTAGAATCCAGCGGCTGGGGAAGCGGTCCGAGGTGGCCGCGGAAGCACGGCTTCCGGATGGCCGGGTGGACATTCGATCGCCTCAAGCAAGCGCGTGGCGCAGTCCCGCGCGGCAACAAAAACAGGGGGAGCATTCATGAAGCGAGTTCAAACGGGAACTACATTTTTCGGCCGGAACATCGGCGAAATCATCGCCGTTGTGGCGGCGGTGATCGCGATCGCCAGCGTCGGCATGGCGCGCACGTCGGCGAAAGCCGCGGCAGGGGACCTGGGCAATACCATGGTGATGGGCATGGCGTTCGACGGGCATCAGGCCGCGAACCTGGATACCACGGTGAAGTTCTACGAGACTCTCGGCTATCCGGTGGCCAGCCGGACGGACTGGAGGGTCGATAAAGTGGCAAACGAGCTGGGCGGCACGAAGGGCGCCGAGTCGCGTACGGCGATCATCAATGTTCCAAGCTCCGTATCCGACAAGCCGTTCCCGCTGATTCTGCGCGAATACCGCGGGATCGAGCGCAAGGACTGGAGCAATTTGACGTCTTCCGACCTCGGCGCCGGGCACATGGATGTGACCGTGATGGACGACTGCAATCCGGTGATGGACAAACTCAAGGCGGTCGGCTTGCTAAAGGTTCCGAACATGACACTGCCGGGGGGGCCGGCTCCGCCGAACGGCCCGCGCCGGTTTGTTTTCATTCAGGATCCGGACGGCTGGTACATCGAGCTTTTCGCGAAGATGAAGCCTGCGCCGGGCGCACCGCCTCCGGGACCATTGGTTTCGAATTCTTCCGCGACGATGCAGAACATCGAGCGATGGGGGAAGCAGGAAGGCTTCAACCATATCGGGCTGAACGTGATCGATCCAGCGAAGGCGCTGGCGTTCTACCAGGGAATCCTGGGCGGAGATTATCCTCCGCTGCCGCCGCCGGCAGCACCGGGAGGGCGTCCGGCGATGACCATGCTCAATGGCTGGTACCCGCAGGCGGGGACCGATCAGAACGTGCGGCTGGAACTGCTGGGCTCTCCGCAGAACAGGGACAAGCAAGCGCCGGACCAGCACTTCGCCGATATCGGCACGAACTACGTCGGATTCGAAGTGACGGATATCGACGCCGTCTACGCGAAGGTGAAGGCAGACGGCGCGACGACGATCTCCGAGGGCGGGATCGTGAAGACGCCGGATGGCCGGGCGGTCGTGGTGAAGGATCCCGATGTCGGTGGATTCGTCGAGCTCTGGCAGGCGAAGAAGTAGGAGCTGGTTGAAATTACGGAGCGGGCTGCGGCGCCTGTGGTTGGGGCGCCGCATTCGTTTCAAATAGCCGGACGACCGATTCTCGGCCGAGGGCGATGAAGGTAAACAGCCGAGCGCCGTGCCGTAAGGAAACTCAAGGCAGGTGATCCCGAACACCACCCTGCAGAAAATGCGCGATTTCCGAAGCTTGAGGTTCGAGGCCGCGCGGAACTTCCGGATGGCAAACGTAAGACCGACGGCGAAAAAGGGCCAGCCCTCTTGCGGCCAAGAACCAACCGATAAAGGCCGGAGGCGGCCCTCCAGGCTTCGCGTTTGTCTCGGCCGAGAGACGAATCATTTCGCCGCTTACGACTCCCATGAATACATAGAAAAGTCCGAAGAGCATGAAGAAAGCGTTGAAGCCCGGCGAAATCCTGTAGCCGATCGAGAGCAGTTTCAGATGTTCCCCGTCGATAATCGCCTGATCGTTGAAATCGGTTGGATCGGCCAACTGACGCCTCCACAGATTCCCGAAAGGCGCAAGATTGGATCGAGCGTAACATGGGGTCCGCTCCTCCAACGTCCGCGCGTGTCGGATGCCTCACGGCCGGGCGGCTTAAATTCACGGAATTTAGGCGGAATCATCCAAATTTTAAACTGCGATTGCGCGGAACGGGATTGACAGCGCCGGACCGCGCGCCGTATCGTGCTGAGTTCCTTAAGCAATCGCAACGCGACGAAACATGAAGATACTGGTGATTGGCGGCGGCGGACGCGAGCACGCGATGGTTTGGAAACTCGCGCAAAGCCCGTCGGTCGAAAAGCTATGGTGCGCGCCAGGGAACGGCGGAATTGCGGCGGACGCCGAGTGCGTGCCGCTGGACGTGAAGGACGTAGGCGCGGCGGCAAGCCTGGCCGAGCGGCTCGGGGCGGATCTCACGATCGTAGGGCCGGAGTTGCCTCTGGTGCTCGGCATCGCGGACGAATTCGAGCGGCGCGGGCTGCGGCTGCTCGGTCCGGGCGAGAAAGCGGCGCAGCTCGAAGGCAGTAAGGTTTTCTCCAAGCGATTCATGCAGGAGCATAACGTCCCGACCGCGGACGTTTACGGCGTTTACATCGAGGCGCTGGAGACGTTTACGGCGTTCGATTCCGTCGATTGGCCGCTGGTGATCAAGGCGGACGGGTTGGCTTCCGGCAAGGGCGTACTGGTGACGTCTTCGGCGGACGAAGCCACTGAGTTTGTGGAGCGCGCCATGGTGAAACGCGAATTCGGCGAGGCGGGCTCGCGTGTGATGTTGGAAGAAGCGCTCGAGGGCGAAGAGCTTTCCTACATCATTCTCACGGACGGCACGAATTTCATCCGCATGGCGCCGGCGCGCGACCACAAGCGCGCATTCGATAATGATAAGGGCCCAAATACCGGCGGCATGGGCGTTTATTCCATCGACGAAATCCTGCCTTCCGCGCTCGAAAAGCAGATTATCGAGACGATTGTGCGGCCGACGCTCGACGGGCTGCGCGCGGACGGGATGCCTTATCGCGGATTTCTTTATTTCGGACTGATGCTGACCTCGGATGGTCCGAAAGTGCTCGAATACAACTGCCGGCTGGGCGATCCTGAAACAGAAGCCGTGATGCTGCGGGCTGATTTTGATTTTGCGAAGGCCTGCATGCTGGCGGCAACAGGCGAGCTGGGAAATTTCGAACCGAACTGGCATTCGGGCGCAAGCGTGTGCGTGGTGATCGCGTCGAGGGGCTACCCGGGCGATCCGCAGACGGGGGTCGAAATTCACGGGCTCGACAAGGCGGCGGAAGTGCCCGGCGCGGTGGTTTTCCACGCGGGCACGCGCGGCAGCGGAACAACCTGCTATACGAACGGTGGTAGAGTGCTGGTGGTGTCGGCGAAGGGCGAGAATCTGACGCGTGCGCGCAAGGTGGCCTACGACGCGGTGCGGAGCATCCAGATCGCGGGCTCGCACTATCGCAAAGATATCGGCGCGCAGGCCGCCAAGAAATTCAAACGGTAAGAGACCAGGAGACAGGTACCGTGGCGACGGGACAGGCACCGGCCGTTGGCATCGTGATGGGTTCGGACTCGGATTTCCCGGTGATGAGCGAAACGGGAAAAATGCTGGCGAAGTTTGGCGTCCCGTTCGAGATGGAAGTGCTCTCCGCGCACCGCACTCCTGCGCGCGCGCATGAATACGCCACCACGGCTGTGAAGCGCGGGCTGAAAGTCGTGATAGCCGCGGCCGGCGCGGCCGCGCATCTGGCCGGGGTGATGGCCGCGAACACCACGCTGCCGGTGATCGGCGTCCCCATGGCGTCGAGCACGCTGCAAGGGCTCGACGCGCTGCTGGCCACGGTGCAAATGCCCGGAGGAATTCCGGTTGCGACGATGGCGATCGACAAGGCCGGCGCCGTGAACGCCGCAATTTTCGCGGCGGAAATTCTCGCGCTCAACGACGCGGAGATCGCCAAGAAGCTCGTGGCCCACAAAGAGGACCTGGCGAAATCCGTTGGCGCAAAGAATGCCAAGCTACAGAAGCAAATCGCCGAAATAAAGTAGCCGCACTTCCCGCCGTTACGCGTCGGAAGAAGACCCAAGATGAAAAGAGCCAGCCAGGCGCCGGCGTACGGTTCTTACTGCGGATGCAGTAGCGACGGCGCTTGGGGCGGGCGATTTGGGGCGATGCCGGGTAACGGCTGCTCGTGCGGCGGCGGGAGAATCCAGGAGAATCCGTCTTCCTCGCTGATCATTGCCATGGTCTCGCGGGTGCTCGGCGGAGCGATGGCATCGAGCGCTGCGCGGAGGAATTGCGTGGCGTCGGCCGGCAAAATCTTCGTGCTCTCGCCGGCAAGCAGCAGACGCGCGACGCCCGCCATTTTCGGATCAGACGCGATCAAACTCTCGAGCCGCGGATCTTTCCGCCGCAGCAAATCGAGCAAGGTCGGCGGCGGATTTTCCGGCGGGTACGCGAATTCAACCAGTGTCCGCGGCTGGCCCTTCTCTGGCGGGTAGGTCTGGACGTAGCTCGGCAGCAGCACGCGCGTGGTCCAGTATCCCGGCGTTTCCTCCTGCTGTTTCATCCCGTAAGAAAGCTGCCAAACCTCCGGGCCGTATCCTGTGAAATAGTCCGCGATAATCAGCTCGGCCAGCGGCTCGTTCGCGGGCATATCGACCTTGCCGTGCAGGTCCTGCGCGACTTCGTTCAGCCGATCGAGCAAACCCCGGCCGACCATCTCGAGGTCGGAAGCCTCGGCTCCGGTGGCCTCGGTGGCAAGGTGCGGCGTCTGGGTGACAGCCGCACTGCGAAGATGCGGCAAGTCTTCGTCCAGACGCGCGATTTCGCGTTGCGAGGAAGGTGACGACCAACGAACCGTGCCGAGTATCACTCCGACGCGCTCGCTGCCAATCTCGACCGGGGTGGGCGGGCGGGTATCAGCCTCGATGGGATTCTCAATGGTGCCAATCAGGATCGCGCCCTTCACCACGGCAATCACGACGCGGCCGGCCGCAAGGCTTGCGACGGTTTCCTCGTTCGCGGCGCCAGGCTCCTGCTGCGGAGCCAGCCGCGGGGCCACGAGCAGGAGGGCCGTCAGACCCAGAATCGCGGTGCGAAGATGCGAAAGTGTCCCCACGGATGCCATTCGAGTTAACTTAGCACACGGGCCGTGGACTGGCACGGCGGATAGGGGTGCAGAGCACCGCCGTCTCTAGTAAAATGCGAGGGAGAACGCATCTCATCCCGCGGGTGAATATGAGCTTATTTGGTGCTAGCGGAGGTCTGCGAGCCCCGCAGAAGATACGCATTAAGGGCGGAAGATTGTCCGACATCCTGGCGGCGCACGGGAATTTCGTGCGCGGCGTTGACGGCGGCGTTCGCGCCGAGCTGGGGGGTGCCGACCTGTCGCGCGCTGATCTGGGCAAGGCGAACCTCATGTATGCGGACCTTCAGGGCGCGAATCTGGAAGGCGCCAACCTGCGCGAGGCGAAGCTGGGTTCTGCCGACCTGAGCAAGGCGAATCTGAAGGGCGCCGATCTTCGCAAAGCGGATCTCACCGAGTCTCATCTGAACGGAGCGGATCTGACGGAGGCGCAGGCAGGCGGCGCGGAATTCTTCCGCGCAAGCCTGGCGCAAGCCATCCTGCGCCGCGGTGATTTCGTCGCCGCGAATTTCCGCGACGCCGACGTGCACGGAGCAAATTTCGATGGCGCCCTGCTGCGCACCGCGATCCTGCGCGAGACGAAGCTCGACGGCGTGGACCTTTCGCGCGCCGAAGGGCTGGACACCGCGCTCATGCCGCGCGGATACAGTCAGGCCGGCGCCGCGAAATCCTGATCGAGACCTGACGAAAACGAAACTCGGACGGAGCGTGGCGAACGTGCCCTGGATCGCGGTGGAGGACTACAAGCTGCCCGGTGGATGGACGCACCCGGAGCAGCGCGCGGCCAGATCGCGCACGTGGTGCGAACTGCTTGAGCGCGGCCAGATACTGTTCTTCCGCGATCTGCCGTTCGATCTTCCCGCCCTGGACCGCGACTTTTTGGTGGCGCAGCAGTGGGCCGAGTTGCGCATGCACAAGAACGTCTCCTACCGCCCGAGCGAAGACGTTCTCCGCGGCGTCTCGGGGGACCCGGCGACGGTTGAGCGCGTCCATTCGATCCTGCGAAACTACAGTACGCACCTCATCGACTTCCTGAAGAATTTCCTGATGCCCTACGCCGGCAAATGGACCGTCGATTTCTCAAGCTTTCGCCCGTTTGAGGAAGAACGCCGCGGCCTGCCTCTGCACAAACGCAACGACCTGCTGCACGTGGACGCATTCCCGAGCCGGCCCACGCGCGGCGGCCGCATTCTGCGCGTCTTCACGAACCTGAATCCCTCCAAACCGCGCGTCTGGAACACGACCGACAGCTTCGAAGTCCTGGCGAAGCGATTGGCCCGCGACGCGGGCCTCGATCGGATCGCCGAGGATTCCTGGGTCAGCCGCAGGGTCCACGATTTGGGCGAAAAGCTGGGGTTTCGCGCGGCCGGCCGCACGGCCTACGATATGTTCATGCTCGGCTTCCATGATTACCTGAAGGAAAACGCCGACTTTCAGAAGAATTGCCCGAAGAATCTTCTCGAATTTCCGCCGCTTTCCACCTGGCTGGTGTTCACCGACGGCGTCGCGCATGCCGCCATGTCCGGCCAATACGCGCTGGAGCAGACATTCCTGGTGCCCCCGAAAGCGTTGGTCGCTCCCGATTTTGCTCCCTATCGAATTCTGGAAAATATCGCCGGCCGCCCGCTGGTATCCTGAATCCCGGAAAACACCGGTCTCGTCATTGGAGGGTTTCGTGGTGGGGCTGTGGATCAGCCGCGGAGGTTAAATTTCTGACCGAGCAGTTCGGACTGCGGCGTTATTTTCCCGCTGCAAACTCCGCGGCATCTTCGCCATAAGGAATACCCGGGCCCCCGCGTGGGGCGCCTGGACGCCGGCGCGTCTCGATGCCCAGCCGCTTGATCTTCTGATTCAGCGTCGAGAGAGGAATCTGAAAGCGTTCGGCCGCCTCCGTCTGGTTCCAGTTCGTCCGCTCGAGCATATCGACGATGATCCGCCGCTCGACTTCCTCGAGAATTTCGAAAAGCGAAGGCGGCGGCGCGGTTCCATGCGCGCCGGCCTCGCCGGGCAACGGCGGCAAAAATTCCGCAAGCTGCAATCGCACGCCTTTCACGATCTCGCGCGTGCGCACGCTTTCCGGCAGCAGGTCGGCGTCCATGAATTCCTGCGTGGAAAGCACCACGGCCCGCTCCACGGCGTTCTCGAGCTCGCGAATATTTCCCGGCCAGTCGTAATCCATCAGCAGCTTCATCGCGCCCGTGGTGAAGCTCCGCTGCGGCTTGCCGTTGTCCCGGCAGAACTGGTCGAGGAAGCGTGCCACGAGTAGCGGAATGTCTTCCTTGCGTTCGCGCAGCGGCGGCAGCTGGATCGAGATCACGTTGAGGCGGTGAAACAAATCCTCGCGGAACCGCCCTTCGCGCACAAGCTTGCGCAGGTCTTCGTTCGAGGCGGCGAGGATGCGCACGTCAACCTTGATGGTTTCCGTGCCGCCCAACCGCATGAATTCGCGCTCCTGGATCACGCGGAGCAGCTTGGCCTGCGTCTCCGGGCTGATGGTGGAAATTTCGTCGAAAAAGATCGTGCCCTGGTCGGCAACCTCGAAAAGCCCCTTTTTGGAAGCGATCGCGCTGGTGAACGCGCCCTTCACGTGCCCGAAGAGCTGCGATTCCAGCAGGTCCACCGGAATCGACCCGGTATTGATCGGAATAAACGCCTTGTCCACGCGCGTCGACGCTGCGTGAATGGCCTTGGCGATCACTTCCTTGCCGGTGCCGCTCTCGCCGGAAATCAAAACGGTCGAGCGCGAAGGCGCGACCTGCGTCACCAGATCAAGCACCGAAAGCATTTTCTCGCTCTTGCCGACGATGTTCGGAAAATTGTAGCGCTGCTTGAGCGCGCGCTTCAGGTGCAGGTTTTCTTCGCGCAGCCGCCGCCCCTCGATCGCCACGGAAATCTGCGCGATCAGTTCGTCGTTGGACCACGGCTTCGTGATGTAGTCCTGCGCGCCGCCCTTGAAAGCCTCCCGAGCCATATCGATCGAGCCGTACGCGGTGATCAGGATGATCGCGAGGTTCGGATCGCGCTGGCGAATTTCGCGCAGCATATCGATGCCGTTGCGATCAGGCAGGCTGACGTCGAGCAGCACCAGGTCGAACGGCCGGTCTTCGAGCATTAGCAAACCGGCCTGGCCGGTTTCAGCGACGGTCACGTCAAAGCCCTCCGACGTCAGGAGAGCCTCAAGCCCTTCGCGAATTTCCAGCTCATCGTCGACGACGAGGATGGTTCCTCTAGGCATGAACCGCTTTCCTTGCAACCGGGAACTCCAGACGGAACGACGTGCCTTTGCCGGGCGTCGAGCGCACGTCTACTTTGCCCGCATGTTCTTTGATGATCCCATAGCTCACGGAGAGGCCTAGGCCTGTGCCGCGGCCGGTGGCCTTGGTGGTGAAAAAGGGATCGAAAATCCGGTGCAGGTGCTCGGCGGAAATTCCCGCGCCGGTATCGGTTACTTCGACTTCCACCGAACCGTTTCGTGAGCCGGTGCGCACCTCGAGCATGCCGCCACCGGGCATGGCATCGCGCGCATTCATGAATAGATTCAGAAACACCTGTTGAAGCCGCGTGGTTGAGCCGGAGATCACCGGGAGCCGCTCCTGATAATTCTTCACCACGTTCACCTGCGCGGCCTTGAAGGGATGCTGCACCAGCGTGAGCGTTTCCTCGAGCACGGAATTCAAGTCCACCTCCACCGGTTCGGTGCCGCCGGTACGCGAAAAATTCAGCAAATTATTGACGATTTCGCTGGCGCGAAACGTTTGCTTGACGATGCGCTCGATGGTCTTTTGCCGGGGATCGTCCGTGGGAATCTGCTTCGCGAGCATCTGGATGTAATTGGAGATCACGGCCAGGGGAGTATTCACTTCGTGCGCCACGCCCGCGGCCAGCAATCCGAGCGAAGTGAGCTTTTCGGTCTGCACCATCTGATCTTCCAGGCGCACGCGCTGGGTGATGTCGTCGAGCAAAATCAGCCGGCCCAGCCGCGCGCCGTTTTTCGCCAGTAGCGGAGCGATGGATGCGTTCAGCACCAGGTGGCGATTGCTGCGGGTGTTCAGGTGGAAGCGGTAAATTCCCGAGACGTGGTCGCTCTCGGCGTGCGCCACGATTTCACCGGCCAGGTCGCGCGGCAGCACTTCATCGAACTTGCGCCGCAAGGCATCGCTGCGTGGAATTTCCAGCAGATTTTCCAGCTGTGGATTCCAGGATTCGACGCGATCCTCCAGGTCAACCGTCAACACGCCGATTCGCAGCGATTCGACGATGTTTTCGCTGAAATCCTTCAGCCTTTCGATCTGCAGCGCCTTTTGCTCCAGATTCTGATAGAGCCGCGCATTTTCGATCGCGATCGCCACGTAACCGGCGATGGTTGAAAGCAGCTCCAGATCGTCGCTTGAAAGATAGTCGCCGTCGACCGTCTTGCCCAGGCCGATCACTGCGGCCGTGCGGTCGTGAAAGCGGCAGGCGATGAAATAGTTCAGATCGAGTTCCTCGATCGTGCGCCTCACCGATTCCGTTTCTTCCGTGGCCGCGCGCGCGGATTCGAAAAACAGGCAGCCGCGCGCCAGCGCCGGCCGCGACGGGTCGAGGAAGCTCAAATCGAGTTCGCCGGAATGCGTCAGTCCCATCGAGCGCGACAGCACGAAGTGCCCGGGATTCGCGCCGTCCTCCAGAAATACGGCCAGGCGATCGACCAGCAGGGTCTGCGAGACGCGGTCGAGCACAGAGCCCAGCAGCGGCTCGAGGCGCACTTCGTTCGCAAGCGCCCGGCCGAATTCGATCAGCGTGCGGCGATAGTCCAGCCGGTCGCGATAAAAGAAGTGATCGAGCCGCGCCTGCACCCAGTCGCGCAGCGGCTGGATCAGAAACGCGGCGGCCACGATGGCGATGACCGCGCCGGCAGGACCGGCCGTCAGCGTCGTGTGCGTCAACTCGCCGATCAGCGCAATCGCCGAGAAATAGATCGCCACCACGGCGCCGGTCGCAAACGTATAGGCCAGTCCGCGTTTGAAAATAATGTCCACGTCCATCAACCGGTAGCGAATGATGGCGTAGCCGAAGCACAACGGGATCAAAGCCAGAGATAGGACGGAAAACTTCGTCCACTCGGGCACGGCAGCGTTGAACAGATAAGGAATCAGGTAAAGGCAAAGGAACGGCACAATGCCGGCCAGCGTGCCACCAGATACCCACTTCAATTGCTGGCGCAGAATGCCGCTGGGAGCGCGGAAATAGCTGGCCAGGAAAATTCCCGCCGCCAACAAGTAATACGCGCCCATGTAGGCAAATTCGATCTGGTCCAGCTGCTGCCGGTTGGTAATCGACGGCATCAAGTCCAGCATCGCCAGTGCCACCGAGACGTGGGTCAACAGCAGTGCCAGGGGGACGATGTAAACGGCCAGCAATTTCGTCCAAAGCGCCCGACGCCGCTCGGGAAATACCAGCGCGAAATGAACGAACAGAGCGGGCTGTAGCATCCACGCGACTTCGTTTGTCCAGTAGATGATGTGGTCGAAAGAATTCAGCTTCCCGCTGTAATGGAAGCTATAGAAAATGAACGAGACCAGGCAAAAAATGTAGAAGTGCATCGCCCGCGGCGCGTTCCAGCGGCGAGCAAAAATGAATAGCCCGATGAAGAGATACAGGATGGCCGTAACGCGCAGGTAGTTTTCGATGCTAAGCGGTTTGTCCTGCGGAGCTGTGATCAGCGGGACCTCGAACGATTCATCGCCGCGCCGAATCCCATACTTCACCTCCGTCCAGACGCCGGAATGGTAGAGGACCTTGGTGACGTCGATGGCACTGCGAATGGGGGTCGCGCGGACGGTCTGAACGAAATCGCCCTTTTGGATTCCCGCCCGTTCACCGGGAGAACCAGGGGCGACATACCATGCAGTGACGCCCGAGGCGGTATTCACCCAAGTGATTCCGTCATCCGGCGTTACGTATTGGGTCCGCTGCCGGAAATTGAGGCAGGCGAACACCACCGCTGCGAGCGTCAGCAGCGCAAGGGTTACAGCCCCGAGACGTAGTCGAAGACGGTCGTTCATCCAACCACCCGTACCCTCACCCTTTATTATTTTATTCTAGCACGCAGGATTCCAGCGAATCATTAATTGTGGATGCGTTAAGTGAAGCATTTGCCGCGTGTTATAAAGCTGTAATGTGCGGGCAGTGCGCCGGATTCCATTTGTGGGAGGCGCGTTTCCAATTCCAGTAACGAGGATCCAGTCAAAAAACGGCTAGAACTGGAGGCTCAGTCCGCCCCGGAAGTATCGGTAGGCGGGCACAAGCAGAATGGAGTTGTCACCCGTGCTGATCGGTACGTACCCCTGCGCGAGCAGGTTGCCGATATCCGCTTGAACTTCCATATGTCCCGGGAAGACGCTCGGCAGGGGCTGACGTATCTCCATGCTCAGATACGGTTCCAGGTGATAGAGCGACTCGCCGTAAGGATCTTGGCGCGAAACGGCCGTACCGCTTAGCCATTTGTAGCTGGTGGTGATCTTCGTCTTCGTGCATGGCAGGGTGGTCGTAACGGCCGCGGCCAGGCTTTGCCGATAACGCGTTGCCAGCTCCTCGCGCAGCTCATCGGAAATCACGCCGTTCGGGGCCAGAGCACCGGCGTATGCGTAAACAATCGTGGTGGTCAGGCTCCGGTTGATCTTGTCGCGGTAAACCAGCCGCGCGCCGCCGGAGCTGGTGGATCCGCCGTCGTAGGCGAATGCCTCCGAGAAATAATCCTGCAGAAAGTCGGGGTTGCCGCCGGGCGCGCCACGCCCGATCACCGCCGTATGGGATGAAAGGTCGTGAAAGACGGACGCGATTAGGTCGATATGCGAGTTAAGCGAATGATCGATCGCAAGCTCCTCGTGCAGTCCGTCCTCGAGCACGGGATGCCCTGCGCGCAACAGCAAAGTCGGAAAAGCGTCCATGGTATCCAGAGTCGCTTGCATGGCGTCGGAGCCAGCGGAGGCCTCCTGCCACGGATGCGTCGCCACGATTGCATCGGCCTGCCAGGCGGGCGACAGCTGCATGGCCACCTCGGTTCGTGGACGCAGTGCGGAAGTCGAGCCGTTGAATCCAGCCATTACGTAATCGGCGCCGTATCGGATGCTGACCATGTTCCCGAGCGCCAGCGCATCCTCGTGCGATAGCCGCAATCCGCGGAATGTCGGCCCGGTCGGGCCCAGCCGGGACTCGCGCACCAGAATCGTCGTAACCGGCCCTGCGCCCACCTGGCCGGTTGGCAGCCACTCAGCCGCAAAACCGCCTGCCGCCGCGCCGTCGTCTTCGCTGTACTGCCCGGCCAGCACAAACTGTGCCCTGCCGCCCAGGCTTATATCGTAGGCGAACGAAGTTCCCGGCGAATCCGCCACGTCTCCGATGGATCCGGGATGATCTGCGCCGGAGGTCAATTCCAGCCGCGCACGCAGCGCCGGGCCAGCCGAAGCATCGCTCGAGTAGACTTCGCTGGCGCTGTCGCTGGCCGCCGAATCGTCCTGCCAGCGCATCACCGGCCGGGTGGCAGCCGAGGTACGTAGCACCCAGGTCCAGTCGTCCGTATTGACCGGCTGATTTGGCGCGTGCTGCGTCTCGAAGGTCGAAAACACCGAGCCCAGCACGATCTGAAGCAGCGTGGCGTGGTCGGTATTCACTTCTACGTGCTGTTCAATGGCAGGCAGGTATCCGGCCAGCGTCACGCGAATCGAGTAACGCCCGGCGGGTAGCGCAGCGGTGGAGAAGCGCCCACGATCGTTGGTCCGAATCTCAAGCGGCGACCCGCCGCCGAGCTGCTCAGACGACACCACCACGGTCGCGCCCATCTGGGGAGTGCCCGCAGGATCGACCACAACGCCAGAAATCTTACTCGAGCCCGGCGCGGCCGACGCGGGCAGCGCCAGGAGGCACACGACGAATCCAAAGCCCAGGATTCGAAGCGCGCGGAGATTCAAATCCTCTACCTCCCCTGTGGGTTAGCGGTCGGTGCAGGTGCTTGTGGAGGTGCTTGTGCAGGTGCTTGTGCCGGCGCAGGAGCCGCTGCCGGAGCCCTAGCGGGAGCTGCGGCCGCTCCTGTAGCGGGCGGCTTCACGGTGAAATCCGCCGTCGGCGTGATCGTTTGCTTGGCCAGATTGTCGGTCACCGCGATTGCCAGCTGGTACTTGCCCGGTGGAAGCGAGGCCAGCGTGATGCGGTTCTCGATCGTCATTTCCTCGCCGTGCTGCGGCACTTTGTCGGCCGGAATGCTGAATGTCAGCGTGGGCTGCGTTTCCTTTTCCTTGGTCACGCGATATTCAACCGAGGCGTCGGCCTTGTGCGTCTTGTCGTCGACTTTCAGGTTGTAGACCTGCAGGAACACGCCGATGCTGTCGTTTTCGGCAAACGCCCCGTCCAGTCGCGGCCGTACCTTCACATCGCCGATCACGAACTGACCGAGGCCGATGTCCGCCGTCGAAACGCTGCGAATATCGTCGGCCAGGATCAGGGAGCTGGTGCTCAGCTCGTCATCCTGAAACCGCGGTACCGCCAGCCGCGTGTTCACGACTCCCACGTTGCCGCTGTTCACGTCCTTCACCACCACGTCCAGCCGGTAGAGCCCGGGGCTCAGCGGCACAGCCTTCTGGTAGATTCGAGAGGTTCCCACCGACTTCGACAGCAGTTCGGTCGGGAAATCCGCGCGCAGCGTGTCTTCGAACGTCTGCACGATACGCCCGCTCAACGTAGTGATCCTCGCAAACACATTGATCGAAGCGGAATCCACGCCATCCTTCTGCAGGAAATTCAGCTGCCTCACCGGTATCTGCACGGTGATCGGAACCAGCACGGTGTCGGAAGTGATGCGCAGGAAATCGAAGCGATAATCGAACTTCACCTGATCGCGAACCAAGCGTGAGGTCGAAATCGCCTCTAAGTCCTTGAATTTCACCGGAGGCGGACGGAAGATCGAGGCCATCAACTCGAGCCGCGAAAACTCATTGTCTTGCTCGCTTTGTGCGCCGGCGCCCGTCTCGTTCCATGCCACGTTCGTGCCGTCGGTATTGGAGAACCGCTGGGATTTGTCAGCCAGTCCCATCGATTCTGCCATCGTCAGACCCGCGCCGGGAACCCGCAGCAGCGCGTCCTTCTCGCTGGGGTCGGACGTGATGTGGTATTCGCCCGTGGATGTGGGATCCACGAACTCGAGCTCGACGTTTTCACCCAAGCCCTCGCCGTCCAGATGCCGGTACCGCCAGGTCTCCCACGGATAGGTCGTCGTTGAGCCGCCGCCCTGATCGGCGGGCCGGTCCCACGTTCCGCCGGTCGGATGCGAATCGACCTCATCCGGCGGTCCCCACATGATGTAGATCTTGCCGCGATCCGTCTTCCATCCCGGAATTCCCGAAGCGTAATGCTCGTTGGCGTATGCGATGCGGCGGTAGTGCTCTTCCTTGAAAGTGTTCTCGGGCGAATCCGGATCGGGATTACGCCGCTGCCAGAAAGCCTCGATGAACTGCTCGCGTTCCTCGTTGGTGGCAAGATGCAGGAACGCATGCCGCTCCTCGGGCGAGATGATATACACCACATCCTCGTCCAGCCACTTCTTGTAGGGCGAATCGAGCTCTTTCTTGAGCTGGTTGTCGTTCTTGGCCTTTTCCTTGCCGTTCTTCTTGGAGGACTTCTGGCTCTGGTCGTCCTGCTGTTGGGGCGACTGGGGCGACTGGGTTGACGGGCCCGCTTGGGCCTGCTGGTCCTGACTCTGGTCTTGCGCGGCCACAGCGGAGCTGACAGGAGTGAGAACCAATGCTCCCGCTGCGAATAATAAAAGGAACGTCCTGACGGACCGATCCATAGTGGCACCCTTTTTTTCGATTAGAGATGCTAACCTGTCCCAAAGGACAGGTCAATATTAGTTTCCCTCGGTTGGCCGTCTCTTCCCGCTTGGAATGCCCAGGGCTTCGGCGGGTTGCCTCGCGCTAAAAGCTCTGCCAGGCCCGCTCATTTTCGCGGGCAGGCTGCTTTTTTCTTTTCCGTCTCGACCGAAACAATTAGAATAGTGGGCGACTGTCCCGGGGTGCTTGAGCGTGGAGTGGTGTCTATAGGGAGCCGTAGGTGTCGAGCTATGCTGGTCGGAGCCTCCCCCAGCCGGTCCAAGGTTCGAAATAATTTAACCCACTGCTAGCGAGCCGAGAAACATTCTCTTCCGTCCAAGCGTATGTATCAAGTGACGGGCAAGTTTGTCAACCACGGCCCCTAATTGCAGGGGAATCGACCAAGGGTCAATTCATGAAGATTTGGCAGAAAGCAGCGATCGCTGTCGGAGCGGTGCTCGTCGTCGGAGGCATCGTCTGGTACAGCGTCTATAAGTCCAACCAGAACGTGGTCGTGGTTCAGACCGGCCACGTGGTCAAGGAAGACCTCGTCTCGCTGGTCACCGCCTCCGGCGAGATTCGCCCGAAAACCTATACCAACGTCCTCGGTGAGGGCATCGGCAAGATCACCGACATTGTGGTCAAAGAGGGCGACCATGTGAAGAAGGGCGATGTGCTCCTTCACCTGGAGAATATCCAGCCCGGCGCCGACGTCCAGGCGCAGCAGGCCGCCATTGAGGCTGCCGAAGACGGCATGAGGGCCGCTTCCTCCAGCTACGACTCAGCCGTGGCCACCCAGGCCCAGCGCCAGTCCGATCTGGACAAATCCAAGTTCGATTGGCAGCGAGCCCAGCTCTCCTTCAAAGAGCAGCTGATTTCCCGGCAGGACTACGACGCCGCGAAGGCAACTTTCGACGGCGCGAATGCCGCCTTTTTGTCCGCGCAGGCACAGGTCGACCAGGCGAAGGCGTCTCGCGATCAAGCCCGCTCCAACCTCGATCAGAACCGCGCGGTGCTGAAGCACCAGCAGGATGTGCTGCGCAAGACGACCTATACCGCGCCGATTGACGGAATCGTGAGCTACATCGCCGTTCGCGTGGGGGAAAACGTGGTGCCCGGAATTCAGGGAACGGCCGGCAGCTCGATCATGACGATTTCCGACATGAGCGTGGTCACCGCGGAAGTGAAAGTCGACGAGACGGACATCGTCAGCGTCAAGAACGGACAGCCGGTCGACGTCACTATCGACGCCATCCCGGCCAAAACGTTCAAAGGCCACGTGTCGGAGGTCGGGGAGCTCGCGATTTTGCGCACCTCCGGCGAGGCCTCGATGACCTCGTCCACCGCCAATACCCAGGAAGCGCGCGATTTCAAGGTTGTCGTCACGCTCGAAAACCCGCCGGATTCTCTGCGTCCCGGACTTTCCGTCACGGCGAAGGTCCAAACGGCGCAGAAGCAGAACGTGATGAGCATTCCGATCCAGGCGCTCGCCGAGCGGTCGCAGAAGGAATTGGACGAAGCCAAGAACGGCACGAGCAGCAGCAGCGTAACCCTGGCCGCTTCGAATTCCGATGGCGCCTCCAGCGCGAAGACCGATATTGAGGGCGTCTTCGTGGTGCGCAACGGCAAAGCGCAGTTCGTGCCCGTCCAGAGCGGGATCAGCGGCACGACGGATATCGAAATCACCAGCGGCGTGAACGAAGGCGATACGATCGTCACCGGCAGCTACAAAGCCCTGCGCACGCTCAAGCCCGGCGCTTCGGTGAAGATCGACAATTCCGCGCCCAAGACGGACGATTCCTCGTCCTCCAGCAGCAGCTAGGATTTCATCGCGCGAGGAGCCCAATGCCCATGGCTGTCGACGAAGTCGAATCGCAGAGTTTTCGCCAGGATCTGATCGATTCCGGCGTGGTCATCCAGACCGAAGAGCTCTGGAAAACCTACGAAATGGGCACCGAACAGCTGCACGCGCTGCGCGGCGTGAACATCGTGATCCGCAAAGGCGAATACGTCGCCATCATGGGTCCCTCGGGCTCCGGAAAATCCACGCTCATGAATTTGATCGGCTGCCTGGATTCGCCGACGAAGGGAAACTACTGGCTGGCGGGACGGCTGGTGAGCCAGCTCGACGACGACGAGCTCGCCGCGATTCGCAATCGCGAAATCGGGTTCGTGTTTCAGACGTTCAATTTGCTGGCGCGCGCCACAGCGCTGCACAATGTGGAGCTGCCCATGATCTACAACGGCACGGCATCGGAAGAACGTCTGCAGCGCGCGAAAGAAGCGCTCAAGCAAGTCGACCTCACCGACCGCATGATGCACAAGCCGAACGAACTCTCCGGCGGACAGCGGCAGCGCGTGGCGATTGCGCGCGCCCTGGTGAATCACCCTTCGATCCTGCTGGCCGACGAGCCCACTGGCAACCTCGACTCCGGCACCGGTGAAGAAATCATGGGCCTCTTCGCGCGCCTTCATGAAGGCGGCAATACCATCATCTTAGTCACGCACGAGCCCGACATCGCCACGCACGCCCACCGCGTCATTCGCGTCCGCGACGGCAAAGTCGAAAAAGACGAACGCACGCAATAGCCTGAGATCGCCAATCTCACGAGGGGTATTCCTTTTTCGCCGCGGATCGCCGGCTGCGACGCGATTTTCCTGCGCGTGTCCCCCCTGGAAGACCCTCTGAGGAACTGTCCCAGCCCTTCGGCGCCGCTTTTCTTTGTTTTCAGTGGCTTGCAGGGGAAAAAGGCGTCACGGTGCCCCGTTCGCGCGCTGGTTGGTTGGCGCCGGGCCGAGGTGCCGTTGCCCGAGCGAATCCCGGATGTGTCGCTCAGAGGAATTTGAAAAGATTCGGCAGGGCTTCGCCGGATTTTCCGAGAAACATTTCGCCGAATACGCTGCTGTTTGCCGGGGTTTCGGGCCCTACGTAGAACGTGCGCGCACCGCGGTGGCGAGCATGGGCTGCGAAGCTGGCGGCCGGCTCCACAACACCCGACGTGCCCGCGGCGATGAAGAGCATGCATTCGCTGAGCGCGCGGAAGATGCGATCCATTTGAAAAGGCACTTCGCCGAACCAGCAGATGTGCGGACGAATCAGCGCCCCACATGGGCAGCGCGGCAACGGACGAGGCGGTTCGTACAGATTCGAATCGTCGAACGGCAACCGCGCGCAGCTTTCGCAGCGGCTTTTGAAAAGTTCGCCGTGCATGTGGACTGCGTTGCGGGAACCCGCCTGTTCGTGGAGATTGTCGACGTTCTGCGTGCAGAGAAATAAACGGTCACCCATCGCGCGTTCCAGAGCGGCCAGCGCGAAGTGCCCGGGATTCGGCTTCACTTCCGCGGCTTTGCGCCGGCGCATCGAATAAAACTCCCACACGAACTGCGGATTCTTCTGCCATGCGGCGGGCGTGGCGATTTCTTCGGCGCGACGCTGGCGCCAGATGCCGCCCTCGCCCCGGAATGTGGGCAGGCCGCTTTCGGCGCTGATCCCTGCGCCGGTGAGGATGAAGACGCGATCGTTGGGCCCGATCTCAACCATGATGGCGTGATGCCCTGGCAAAAAGTCTAGCTCGAGAACAAATTGCGGACGAGAAACCAGACGTTGGCGGGCCGTTCCGCGAGCCGGCGCATGAACCAGGGAAACCAGAACGAGCCGTAGGAGATGAGAACGCCGCTGCGGTAGCCTTCGCGCGCCAGACGCAGCTGCTCCGCGCGCTGGATTCCGAAGAGCATGGCAAATTCGAGCTCGTGGCGTGGGATCGAATGCGCCGCGGCCCAGTCGGTAAGGCGCGCGATCAATCTCGGATCGTGCGTGGCCATCACCGCGCGAACGCCGGCGAGGCGCGCTTGGGGGCCGAGCAGTGCCTGCGCGAGACGAAAGTAATTTTCGTCGACATCCTGTTTCCTCGGCAAGGCGATTTCCGGCGGCTCGCTGTAGGCCCCCTTCACCAGTCGCACCGCGGCGCCCAAGGCGATCAGCGACGCCACGTCTTTTTCCGTTCGATGCAGATAGGCCTGCACCGCGACGCCGACATTCGCATAGTCCTTGCGCGCGCGCGCGTAAATTTCCAGCGTTCTTTCGACGTACGCGCTTTGCTCCATGTCGATCCACAGCGTTTTCGCCGCAGCGGGCGAATCGCCGCGCGATCGCTCGATCAGTTTTACGAGATTCGCGTAGGAAAATTCGCGGTCGAGATCGAGTCCGAGCTGCGTGAGTTTCACGGAGACTTCCGTGGGCAGCTCGGCGGCGCGGATGCGCTCCAGCAGATCGAGATAATGGGTGACCACGGCTTCCGCCTCGGCGCGTTGGGTGATGTTTTCGCCCAGCTCGGTGAGCAGAGTGGTGATGCCGCTCGCGTTGAGCGAGCGGGCCGCCGCAAGCGCGTCGTCCATTTTTTCACCGGGCATGAAGCGGGCGGCCGCGGCGCGCACAAATCCAAAATGCGGGGCGTGTTCGCGCAGCCAGCGGCTTTCGGAAAGTTTTACGAGGATGTGCCGGGCGAGATTCATCCTGGTTCGATTTTACGCGAGGGTCATGGAGCAGACGAGAGCGCTTTCAGGAAGCGTCCGTAGAAATCAAGGCCGCCGAAGAAGGAATCGACGCGCAGGCGTTCGTCGCGGCCGTGGGCGCGCACGTCGTCGAAATCAACGGCTAGTCCTGAAATCGCGTAGGTGGGCATGCCCGCGGCGTTGGTGAACACTCCGTCGGATGCGCCCGTGGCCATGGCGGGGATCACGGGGATGCCCGGCCACATCTCCTGCGCGATTCTTTCGAGAGGCTCCATCACTTCGGGCTTGAGCGACACAGGCGCACCGGAAGGCTGGCTCGGTGCAGTGTCTTCGATGTCGCCGGCGTCGCTGATATAGCGCACGGTGATTTTGGGATCCGCGAGGACGCGAATCAGCCCGAGGCGCACTTCCTCCGCGCTGTGTCCCGGCAGGATGCGGCAATTCACGACGGCGCGCGCGGTTTGCGGCAGGGCATTGTTGGCGTGGCCGGCGTCGAGCCGCGTGGCGACGCAGGTCGTGCGCATCGTGGCGTGCGACAGTGGGTCGGCGTCGAGTCGCGCGATGGCCGAGGCGTCGGGAGGATTTTTCGTGATGGCTTTCATGTCGGAGGCGGTTTGGCCGTTTTCGATCGTGGCCATCTGCCGGAAATACGCGCGCGTGATTTCGCTGAGCTCGAACGGGAATTGATAGTGCTCCAGACGCGCGAGCCCGTCGGTGAGATGGTAAATCGCGTTGTCTGGGACCGGCAGCGAACTGTGGCCGCCCGCGTTTTTCACTTCCAGCTGGTAATCGGCGTACAGTTTTTCAGTGGCATCGACCGACATCATCGCGGGCTTGCCCTCGCGCGTGTAGACGCCGCCACCATCAGGATTGAGCACAAATTCGGCGTCGATCAGATCGCGATGGTTGCGCACGAGCCAGTCGACGCCGTTGGAGCTGCCGGTTTCTTCGTCGGCGGTTAACGCGAGGATAATGTCGCGATCGGGCTCAAAGTGTTCTTTGTGGAAACGGATCAGCGTGGTGACCATGATCGCGTCCGCCGATTTCATGTCCTGCGTGCCACGACCGTAAAAATAGCCGTCCCGCTCGAGGAACACGAATGGGTCGACCGACCATTCCTCGCGTCGCGCTTCCACCACGTCGAGATGACCGATCAGCAGGATCGGCCGGCGCGCGCCCCTGCCGTGCAGCCGGGCGACCAAGTTGGCTTTTCGCGGATTCGGGCCGAGGACTTGCGCATCGGCGGCGGGAAAGCCTGCGTCACGAAGTCGCTGCGCCATCGCCTCCGCAGCGCTACCCACGTTGCCGGTCGAGTCCGTCGTGTTGATCTCGATCAATTGCTTGAAAATGTCGCGCGCGAGCTGGCGATCGGCGTCGCTCGTCTCCGCGCGGAGTACGACCGCGGCGGCGAAAGCGAAGCAAAGGTAGAAAGCAATTTTTCGTGCCATCTCTAAGGTCGCGACTCCCAGGGCGAACGCACGGATTCTGTCCCATCCAGCCATTGCAGCGGCGGATAAGTCCCGGTAGAATACACTGGCTTTGCGGGAATCGCGTGGGAGCGTGCGAGTTCCGCGATTTGTTTGTCCCGACGTGGCTGCCGGGACAGACCCACCGGCCCTGGGGGATCGCATCAACTGAAATGGACGCCAGTCTATCCGTACATTCAATCGTCAGCGCTTCACCCGAGCAGGTATCGTGCCCGCTGGGTGAGGAGGCCGCGATCCTCAATCTTCAGAACACCGTGTATTACGGCTTGAATCCCGTTGGAGCGCGTGTCTGGAACCTGCTGCAGCAGCCGAGGACGATCGGCGAGCTGCGGGACGTGCTGCTTGAGGAATACGACGTGGAAGCGGGGCGCTGCGAAGCCGACCTGTTGGAACTTCTTCAAAAGATGAGAACCGAGGGCCTGATTCAGGTCCGGAGCGCGGCCGGAGCGGGCGCATAGCTTCTCGTGTCGCTTTTTGCGGCTCTCGCGCATCTCAACGGCACCGAGTCTTGATGAGCTTCGGCGCGGGTTCGGCGAAGCACGCGACTTTCTGCGAGGTCATGGGTTGAAGAACACGATGAGAACCTGGCACAGCTATCGTCGCCTGGAGCGAGGGGATCGGCGGCTGGCTCGCGAAACTGCGGCGGCGCTGCTGGCGACCCGGATCGGTCTGCGCGTGGGCGGCCTGCGGCGTTGGAAGGAACTCCTGGTGCGGCTGGCGCCCTTGCGGACTGCAGGGGCCTCGGCGCGTTTGTCCGGAGGGCCTGAAATGGAAGTTGCGCGGAGAGTTGCGGCCATCCAGGAAGCCGTATCACGGCATCTACCGTGGCAAGCCAGCTGTCTCGAGAAGTCGCTGGTTCTCTGGTGGCAGCTGGGCAGGAGTGGGATCGCGGCCGAGCTGCGGATTGGCGCTCGCAAAGAGGCCGGCCGGTTTGAGGCGCACGCCTGGGTGGAACTGGGGAACGTGGTCCTGAACGATTCCGGCAAAACGCACATGCACTTCGCGCCCTTCGACGGCGCAATCCTGACGCTGGGGAGCTAGCACCTTGAGCGGGATCGTGGGAATTTTCGTTCGCGATGGCGCGCCGGTGGATCGCCCGCTGCTGCGGTCGCTCGCGCACTATCTTTCGTTCCGCGGGCCGGATGCGCGCGAGGTGTGGGCCGAGGGCCCGATCGGGTTCGGGCACACTCTGCTGCGGACCACGGACGAGTCGCTCACCGAACGACAGCCCGCAACCCTCGAGGGACGCTACACGATTACGGCGGATGCGCGCATTGATTGCCGCGCAGAGCTGATCGCCCTGCTGACGAACGCTGGACGCAATGTCCGGCAAAATGGCCCTGATTCGGAATTGATTCTGCATGCTTACGCCGCCTGGGGCGAGGAGTGCGTCGAGCATCTGCGCGGCGATTTTGCGTTCGCGATTTGGGATTCGCGATGGAAGACACTTTTTTGCGCGCGGGATCATTTCGGGATAAAGCCGTTTTATTTCGCGCAGGCGGGCGAGACTCTTATTTTCAGCAATACGCTGGATTGCTTGCGGCTACATCCCGGAATTTCGGGCGAGGTGAACGAGAGGGCGATCGGGGATTTTCTGCTCTTCGGGATGAACTGCGACATCGCGACTACGACGTATCGAGATATTCAGCGGTTGCCGCCGGCCCATTCGATGACGGTGAGCGCGGCGGAGATTCGCACGCGGCGATATTGGACGGCGCCGACGGACGGACGAATTCGCTACAAGCGGCCCGATGAGTACGTGGAGCATTTCCAGTCGTTGATGGAAGCCGCCGTGGCGGACCGTTTGCGGACCGAGCGGGTGGGAATCCTTCTGAGCGGCGGGTTGGATTCTTCCGCGCTCGCGGCGACGGCTCATGGGATTTCGGTGGAGACGGGCCGCAACGTCGACCTGCGGGCGTACACGGTCACCTACGATTCGCTGATTCCGGACAAGGACGGTGAGTACGCGCGGAAGGTGGCGGAATTTTTGCGCATTCCGATTCGTTGCCTGCCGCTGGATGGAATAGAGCTGTTCGAACGCTGGGACGACCGCGAAATCGCCTGGCCGGAGCCGGTGGACGATCCATTTTTTGCGGGGCTTTTCGACCAGTCGCGGATGATTGCGTCGGAGTGCCGCGTAGCGCTCGAAGGCGAGGGCATGGACAACTTGATGATTTTCGAGGTCGTGCCTTATCTAGGGAATCTGGCGCGCACTGGCGAGTGGCGCCATGCAGTCCATCAGGCGCTGCGGTATCTCGCGGCGAAGCCCAGGATTTGGCCGGGAATCCGGCGGCGGTTGATGGCAGTTAGAGGACGGCGGCCAGGGCTGCCGGAGCTTCCGAAATGGCTGGCGCCGGAATTCGCGAATCGCATGAACCTGCGGGACCGCTGGCAGGAGGTTGGCATGGCCCGGGCCACGCCGGCGCATCCGATCGTGCCGGCGGCGCATTCGTCGCTGATGGGGCCGCAGTGGCCGCACTCGCATGAGCTGCAGGACGCGGGCGTGACGCGGTGCGGCCTTGAGATACGGCATCCGTTCCTTGACTTGCGGATCGTGGACTTCGTGCTGGCGCTGCCGCCCCTCCCGTGGACGTTTGAGAAGTCACTGCTGCGGGCAGCTACGGCGGGGCGGCTGCCCGAAAGCGTGCGCATGAGGCCGAAAACGCTGCTGGCGGGTGATCCGCTGGCAGAGACGTTGAAGCGGCCCGAGGCGGCGTGGGTGAATCGTGCTCGCTGGAGCGAGCAGATGGGGGCTTACGTGCGGACTTCGGCGATTCCCGAGCTGAATGGGCAAACAAATTCCGAAGAAACCATCTCAGCGATTCGACCGGTTTGCCTGAACTTTTGGTTGCAGTCCGAGCGGCGAGTTCGGTATAACACTTACGCGGAGGCTCACGGTGGTTAAAGCGGCGAGCAACGAGCCCAAAAAGCCGTATGTTGGTCCGGAACTTGTAGTTTACGGACAGGTTAGTGAGCTGACGCAGACGCATACATCCGGTGCACATTCGGATGGCGGTAGATTACCGAAGAACAAGGGCACCAGCTTAGGGTAGACTTACGCCGTTGGATTGAGCGGTCGCCTACCGAGATTCGTCATCCATTGAGCTTGCGCCCCGCAATTCGACCTCGACGTGAACTTGCACGCAGGAAATCGCGTTTCTCCCCTCGCGCAGTTTCGTAAATCGCATGCCGGATGAAGTGAGATTTCGTTATTCCGCTTTTGGACTTTCGTTTGGCGCGAACCGAGCGATTCCTGGATTGATTCCTTCCGATGCCCCGACCGCCGCGCCCGACGTCGAAATTTCTCTTGGCTCGGGCCCGCGCGATCTTCCTGTGCGCGTGAATGAGAATGACGAACTGTATTACGTGAGCAGGGACATCGACGAACACGGGGAGCCGGGATTTCAAATCTGGCGATTGGGAAACGGCAAGTTTCTTCGCATGGACTACGTGGACGGCGTGCGGTTCTGGTTAGACCGCGGTGGCACGAGCGTGTGGTGCGCCTGGCCTGAGAATCTGACGATTGCGGACGCGGCGGTCTACTTGCTCGGCCCGGTTTTGGGATTCTTGCTGCGGCTACGGGGTGTGACTTGTTTGCACGCGAGCGCTGTCGCGTTCCGAGATCGTGCCATCGCGTTTGCAGGTCCGGCCGGCGCGGGTAAGTCGACGACGGCCGCCGCGCTGGCGCGCCGGGGGCACCCCATCATTTCCGACGATATTGTCGCGGTGGAAGAGCGTGACGAAGGATTTTTTGTGTTTCCAGCACACCCCTATCTTGGGCTGTGGCCGGAGTCCGTTGAAATGCTCTACGGAGGGCAGACGAAAATTCCGGGGTTTGCGTCGAACTGGGACAAGGGACGACTCTCACTTTCCGATCACAATCTGAAGTTTCAGGAGCGAGCCCTGCCGCTAGGAGCGATCTTCCTTCTGGGAGAGCGAAGCAGCGATCCGGCGGCACCTTTTCTTGAGACTGCGCCCGCCCGCGAGGGCTTGATGGAACTGCTGTCCAACTCGTACGGAACGAATCTGTTGGAAAAGGACATGCGAGCACGTGAATTCCAGTTGCTGGGAGACCTGAGGGCGCTGGTCCCAACCTGGCGCTTGCGGCCTCACACGGACCGGGAGAAGCTCGCATCTCTATGTGACTTAATCGAGAGGAGTTGTGGGTCTCTTGGTGCTGCGAGGTAGTGCCCTCCAGCGGAGCGTGCCGGTCCCTCGGGCCCTCCGATCCCATTGCTCGGTTCAGAACATAGGCAACGAAAAGGCGTAGCTGCCCTTCCTAGTACGTGCCAGAATGGCACACTGAGCTGGACTGAGCCAGTCGCAGGCTTAAAATTGCGCTGGGGCGCAGAACATTCTTAGGAGGAAGCACGACATGAAGAGACTTCTGGGGCTACTTGCACTGCTGGCACTTTCGACCCTACCGGCCATGGCGCAGTCCGAAGGTTTCCCGAGACTTGAGTTCGGGGGAGGCTTCATGTACCGGTCCTATAACATTCAATTCGCGCCACGCCAAAACGAGCTGGGCTGGTTCGCGACTGGTGATTTCAACGTAACGAGCTGGCTGGGATTCGATGCGGACGTCGACGAGGGGTTCGTATCCGCGAACTCGGTGACCGACAAATATCACCACGTCACGTACCTGTTCGGGCCGCAGGTCTATCCGTTGGGGCATCACCGGATTACGCCGTTCGCGCACGCGTTGTTCGGAGGTTCGTATTTCGACTTTCCAACCGACGATTTCAGCGACAACGCGTTCGCGTTCGCGATCGGGGGCGGAGTCGATTTCAACTTGACGCATCATATCGCCATCCGGCCAGTGCAGTTCGATTACGAACAAGACCGAAATTTTGGCGGCGGTACGTCAGGCAATCCCGTCCAGAACAATTTCAAGTATAAGGGCGGCGTGATTTTCCGCTTCTAGCTAGCCCGAGTCCAATCAGGTTTCAAAGGCCGGTCGTCCGCCGCGGCGGATGCCCGGCCTTTTTTCTTTCCTCCGAGGCTTTCTTCTGAGATATTGCCCTGCGGCGAAATCCCCGTTTCGCAACTTGCCAAAAGGAACGATCGGGCGGGCCAACCCCGGACGCGCAGCGTGCCTCCAAGCACAGACGCTTTCCGCTAAGAGACTTTAGGAGGATTCGGTTAATGAAGAGGGTGCTAGGACTGTTGTTGCTGCTGGCGGGGTTTGTGCTGCCGGTGATTGCGCAGGATTCGCAGACGCCGCCACCCCAGGAGCAGCCGCCCAGCGCACCGACTGCGCCGTCCGATCAGACCGAACCCGTAAAGGTGAAACGCACATGGCCCTTACCAAAGGCCGAGATTTCGGCGGGGTTTGCGTACCGCTCCTATTACGGGCCGAGCGCCACGTCGATCGGGATGATCGGCGCTTACGGCTCTTATCAATACAATTTTTATCGCTGGCTTGGATTGGAAGGCGAAGTCCTGGGAGTGAATGGCTCGATCAAAGTGACCAATCTTCCGCCGCAGAGTTTGCACGTATTCACGGCACTCGCTGGGCCGCAGATCTATCCGCTGGGGCGCCATAAGCTCGATCCGTTCGGTCACTTCATGTACGGCGGGGGATTTCTGATTGCGTCTGTGCCTGCATTTTCGGGATTTCCGGGCAACACGACCACAACAGCGGTGAAGGCCTGGCAGGCTGGCGGGGGACTGGATTTGAGCCTTAAGCCCCACTGGGCCGTGCGGGTGGTGCAGTTCGACTATGTGAGCGCGAAATTTCTGGGTCCCGGCGTTCCGAACCAGAACGGCAAACGAGTTTCGTTCGGGATCGTGTATCGTTTCGGCGAGAAATAGAGCTGACGACGCGATCGATGCGGGATCGATATTTTTGACTCCGATCGAGTGCGACCTCTCCGAACTGAACCGCTCTGCTTACCAATCGCAGCGAATGAAAACCTGAAATTCGCGGCGCAGCGTTCCAGATTACCCTTGCATGGCGCGAGGGTGCATAGCAGATTACCGCTTGATGGAAATTCCTCTTTCAACCGCGGGGCGCCGATGGTTCGTGGTCGGCGTCTCGCTTGCAATTGCCGCGCTGGTCATCTTTCAGGCGAGCGAACTGTGGCTCGCGAGTCATCGGTTGGATTCCAAACAGATTGGGCAGGTGGAGCGCGGCGTGGCGCTTGTACCGGGGGACGGCGAGGCGTGGGACCAGCTGGGTCGCATGCGGCAGTGGGATTTCATGAATTCCGATCTGCCGGGCGCGATTGAGGATTTTTGGAAAGCGGTCGATTACGATCCTCGGTCCGCGCATTTCTGGATGGACCTGGCGGCGGCCTACGAGGAATCGGGCGACGACGTGCGAGCGCGCGAGGCCTACTTGCGCGCCAAGGCCGTGTATCCGGCTTCAGCGGAGGTCGGATTTTACTACGGCAACTTCCTGCTGCGCGAGCAGGAGTATCCCGAGGCGTATGCGGAGCTGCGTCGCGCGGTCGCGACAGATCCGACTCTGCTACCGCTCGCGATTTCACGCACGTGGCGATCGAGCGAGGACGTCGACGAGCTCCTGAACAACGTGCTGCCGGCAAACCAGCAAGCGTATCTGGAGGCGCTGGATTTTTTTGCTTCGATTCATGAAGTCGAGCCGGGCCTGGCGGTGTGGCAGCGGCTGGTCGCGCTGGGGCAAAGGCTGCCGATAGCGCGAATCAATTCCTTTTTCGAGGAGCTAATCCGCGAGGATCGCGCCGACGATGCGCGGAAAGTGTGGCGCGAGGCGCTCGTTGTGGCCGGCTTGCCTGTCGATGCGCCCGCCAACGGCAATCGGGTGTTCAACGGAAACTTCAAGCGCGATTTCCTGAGCGAAGGACTCGACTGGCGATGGACTGACTTGGCCGATGCGGATATGGAGATTGATCCCGAACCCGGGCCGAACGGCTCGCGAGTGGTTCGCGTGGATTTCAACGGCGGCACGAATCTGGCGCTCGACGAGCCGAAGCAATATGTTCCGGTCGAGCCGGGCCGCAGCTATCATTTCCACGCGTATATGCGGACGGAGGGGATCACGACAGAGAGCGGCATGCGATTTTCTCTGACCGATCCGAACCATGCAGGCGGGGTGAACCTGCAGACCGTGGATTTCACGGGTTCGCGTGCATGGACCGCTGTGGAGTCTGATGTTACGACCGGGCCCGACACGCATTTCCTGCTCGTGCAATTGTTCCGCAGTCCGAGCCGGCTTTTCGAAAACAAGCTCGATGGAACGGTCTGGATTGCAGACGTGTCCGTAGTGCCGCCAGCCGGTCCTGCAAGCCCGGCTACACCATGATTTTGCCATGAGAGCGCTGCGCATCGGACTGTGCCTTCTGTTCGCGTTCTGCGTGCTGGCATTGGGCGCGGTCGAAGTGTGGTCGATCTCGATCATGGAAATCAGCGCGGCGGCGCTATTTCTCTGGTGGGCGGTGGTTATCTACCGAAATCCTGATCCCAGAATCTACTGGAACCCGCTCACCGCGCCGGTACTGGGTCTCTGGGTGATCGGGCTCTTCCAGCTGGTGCTGCACGGGACGGCATATCCTTACCTCACGCGCGTGATGTTGCTGAAAGTTGCGGCGTATTTACTCGTGCTCTTCCTGCTGGCACAGGCATTCCGCGAGCGCAAGGATTTGCAGCGTCTGGCGTGGTTCGTGATGGCGCTAGGTTTCGTGGTTTCCCTCGTGGGAATCGCCCAATATTTTACTGCCGGACCGGAAATCTACTGGATGAGCGATCTGAAGGTGAATGCCGAACCTTTCGGACCGTACGTGAATCGCAATCATTTCGCCGGGTTTGTGGAGTTGACGCTGCCAACCGGAATCGCGCTGCTGGCGTTTCGGGGAGTGAAACGGGATTTGATCCCGCTGGCCACGCTGCTGACGGTCGTTCCTGTGAGCGCGATTCTGCTCTCCGCCTCTCGAGCCGGCATCATCGGCTTCGTCGTGGAGCTCGCCGTTCTGGTGCTGCTGGCTCGCAACCGCAAAGCGTGGGAGGGAAAAAGAGCAGCGGGCATCGTGATTCTGGCATTGGCTGCGTTTGCAATCGTGGCATGGGTGGGAGCCGGCAGAACTGTCGAGAGATTCTCGGGCCTGACCGTTCACGATGTTTTGCTTGGGCGGCGGATAACGATGTTTCAAGGAGCGGCCCGCATTTTTCGCCACTATCCGATCAAGGGCTGCGGATTGGGCACACTGGTGGATGTTTTCCCCGCGTACGAGCCGGCCTATGACGGAAAACTGATCGACCACGTCCATGACGATTACATCGAGGGCCTGGCGGAAACGGGCCTGCTGGGCGGCCTTTGCGGCATTCTATTCTTGTACACGATGTATCGCGAAGGGCGGAAAAACTTTACGGCCGATCAGGGGCACTTCTCGCGGGGGCTGCATGCTGGAGCAATCATGGCTGTTTCCGGTCTGCTGCTGCACAGTTTTGCGGATTTCAATCTGCAGATTCCGGCCAATGCGCTGCTTTTCCTGATGCAGGCGTATCTCGTCACCGCGCCGCCAGTGGCGGCAGAAGCCGCCGCGCAGCGGATTCGCCGCCGCGCCACTAGGGATTCGGCCGCCGAGCCGCAGGAGTGAATTCGGTCGGAAAAACAGGCGAAAACGCTGACAAGGTTGCCTTGGTGATGCGGAATCTGCCCGTTGACATGGTGCAGTGGCTAGGCGATAGTTCTAGCGGAGTCATTATTATTCTGGCGATGATTTTCACAGTCCGCGGTGTCCCGGACTGGCTGAGGGCGAAGCATTTTTGCCTTTTGGCGATCCTGCTGGTTTGTGCTTCGCAGGTGGCCCTCGGCCAGACGACGGAAACGCCGCAACAAACCAACGATAAAATCCAGCAACTTGCCACGCTTGCGCGGGCGCATCCTGCGGATTCGCCGATCGGGAGTGGGGACCTACTGCACATCGATGTGTTCGACGTGCCGGAGCTTTCCCGCGACGTCCGGGTGGGCGACGCAGGGGACATCAGCTATCCGCTGATCCCCGGCAAAATCACTGCGGCGGGGCTAACTCCTATCGCGCTGGAGGAAAAGATCGAGCGGCTGCTGATTGAAAACGGGCTCGTGTCGCATCCCCAGGTCTCCGTATTCATTAAGGAACAGACCAGCCAACCGGTTACCGTTGTAGGAGCCGTGCAGCATACGATGGTGTATCAAGCGGTGCGTCCGACGACGTTGCTCGAGGTGCTTTCCGCTGCGGGCGGGATCACGGACGACGCCGGCAACCTGGTTTTGATCACGCGTCCGGCGCATCCCGGCGCGCCGGCGACGAAGAATGTGAGCGATACGAATGATCCCGACAAAGATCAACAGATCATCACGATTCGACTGCAGGACTTGCTCGAGTCCGGGAACAGCGTTTACAACGTGCCGATTTACGGCGGCGATGTGGTCAGCGTGCCACGGGCGGGGATCGTGTACGTACTGGGCTTCGGTGTGTCGCAGCCCGGCGGATACGTCGTTCAAGGCCGCGGCGAACAGGTGACGGTACTCAAAGCGTTGGCGCTGGCGCACGGGCTGACCACGTTTGCGAAGGCGAATTCGGCGGTGATCATGCGTACCAATCCGGCGACGGGAAACAAGGATCAGCTACCCGTGCACATCAAGGATATCGAGAATCACAAGGTGGATGATGTGGCGATGAAGTCGAATGACATTCTCTATATTCCTGACAGCCGTGGATTGAAAGTGCTGGCGCGAGGTTCGGAAGCGGCGCTGGGCGTTGGGTCGGGAATCGCGATTTACCGGTCGCAGTAGAAATCGCGCGAACGCGCGGATCAGAGTGTTTCGGGGAGTAAACGACTTGGGACCGATGGAAGACGCATCGAGATTCGCGATTCGCGAGCGCAAACCCGCGGACACGCTCACGGTGATCCCTGCGCCGGCGGTTCTGCCGTTCGACCAGATGCCCCGGGAAACGCATCTGCTGGATTACCTCGTCGTACTGCGCAAGCACCAGTGGTTGATTCTGACGTTTCTTCTCACCGTCGTTGCGGTGGTCACTATTGCTTCATTCAAGATGAAGCCCGTCTACGAGGCGGCGGCGCGCGTCGAAGTCGACAAGGAAGTGGGGCAGAATCCGCTACCGTTCAACGATGAGACTGCCTACGACGACTACATGGACACTGACGCTTACATCGAGACGCAGACGAAGATTCTCGAGAGCGAAACGCTGGCGTTTCAGACGATCAAGTCGATGGATTTGGCGCGGAATCCGGAATTTGGCGGCACTCCCGGCGCGCGTCCCCTGGGTCAAGGAGCGGGCGCCAAGCGGCCGGCCATTCTCGGCGCATTTCTGGGGAGTCTGAACATCAAGCGCGTTCCGAACAGCCGCCTTATTGAGGTGCGCTTCGAAGCCACCGATCCGCAGCTGGCCGCAGCGATCGTAAACGCGCACCTGCAGAACTACATCGAGGAAAACTTCCGCAGCAAATACGACGCCACGATGCAGGCGTCAAACTGGCTGTCTTCGGAACTCGAGGAGCTGCGGATCAAGGTCGAAAAATCCGAGGATGCGCGGCTGGCCTACGAGCGCGAAAATCAAATCTGGCAGATCGATGAGAAGCAGAACATTACCACGGATAAGCTGGCGGATTTGAGCCGGGCTGTCACTCAGGCCCAAACAGATGTTGCCGAAAAAGAGGCTCTGTACCGCATGGCGACCTCCGGAAACGTAGATGCCCTGCCGGCAGCGCGCCAAAGTCAGATCATTGGGGATTTGTTGAAGCGCAAGACTGACGCGGACGCTGCTTACTCCGACGCGCTCGCCCAGTATGGGCCGAATTACCCCAAGGTGCTGCGCCTGGCGGAGCAGCAAAAGGAGGCCGACGATAGTCTGGCGAATGCCCAGAAGACCCTGGTAGAAAGCGTCCACGAGGAATACACGACGGCGCAGACTCACGCCGAGCTTCTGCAAGCTTCACTCGACAAACAAAAGGCCGAAGCAAACGATCTGTCCGAAAAGCTGGTGCAGTATCACATCTTGGAACACGACGCCGAAGCCAACAAACAGCTCTACGACGGGTTGCTTCAGAAACTGAAGGAAGCTACTATTTCCGTTGGGCTTCGATCGAGCAACATCCGCGTGGTCGACCCAGCTTTGGCGCCAACGACGCCATCGCGCCCACAGAAAGCGAGAAACATCCTCCTCGCGTTTCTGGTCGGAATCATTGGCGGGATCGGATTGGCGATCTTCCGGGAGTATCTGGACAACACGGTGAAGTCTCCCGATGACATCGAAGCTCTAACGGGTTTGCCTTCCCTTGCTGTGGTGCCTGCGCTGCCGGGCAGTTTAACCTCTCATCGGAACCGGTTGGGGTGGCCGGCGCGCGCTCCGCAGCTGCAACCGGGTGCGGGGACGCGGGTGGAGCTCTTGTCGTATCTTCAGCCGAAATCCCAGATATCCGAAGCATTCCGCGCCCTGCGAACCTCGTTGCTGCTCTCCCAAGCCGAGCATCCGCCGCAAGTGATCCTGGTGACGAGCGCGTTGCCGCGAGAAGGAAAGACAACCTCGGCCGTCAATCTCGCGGTGACACTCGCGCAACTAGGCGACCGCACGCTGCTGATGGATTCGGATTTGAGGAAGCCGGGAATTCGCCGCGCGATGAATCTGACGATTGGCAAAGAGCTGGGCTTGAGCTCGTTTCTGGCCGGGGTTTGCACGCTCGAGGAAGCGGTCCTGCCGCATCCGACGATCAGCAACCTTTCTATACTGACCACCGGGCCGGTTCCCCCAAGCCCTGCGGACCTTTTGTCGTCGCACCGGATGCACGACGCGATCGATGAGGTGCGGCGGAGGTACAAATTCGTGGTGATCGATTCGCCGCCGATCATGGCCGCTACCGACGCGGTGATCATTTCCGCGCTTACGGACGGCGTGCTGCTCGTCGTGCGCAGTGGCGAAACGCCGAAGGAAGCGTTCACGCGCAGCAGGGACCTTCTTGCAGCGGTGAAGAGCCGCTTGCTAGGGGTGGTGCTGAATGCTGTGGATTCCAGCGCGCCGGATTACTACTACTCGTATCGCTACTATCCTTATGCATACGGCTACGGATATGGCGAGGACTTGGCCAAGTCGGCACCGTTCCCGTCCGCGCCGGATGATCCGGAAAGTTCTTCGAGCTAGGAGGTAAGTTGCGACATTTAATAACCGGTGGAGCAGGATTCATAGGATCGCACCTGTCGGAAGCGCTGCTGAAGCGCGGCGATGAAGTGTTCGTGCTCGACGATCTTTCCACCGGCAGCGTCGAAAACATCCGCCATCTGAAAACGCATGAGCGGTTTCACTATTTCTTCGATTCGATCACCAACAAGCAGCTTCTCGCGGAACTCGTGGACGAGTCGGACGTCATATTCCACCTAGCGGCGGCCGTCGGCGTGCGACTGATCGTCGAAAGCCCGGTGCGAACACTGGAAACAAACGTGTACGGCACGCAGTTGGTGCTGGACGCGGCGTCGAAGAAGAAGAAGCTCGTGGTAACGGCCTCGACTTCGGAGGTTTACGGCAAGAGCGAAAAAGTGCCGTTCCGCGAAGATGCCGACCTGGTGCTCGGCCCGACGACGATGAGCCGCTGGAGCTATGCCGCTTCGAAGGCGCTCGATGAATTTCTGGCGCTTTCCTACTGGCGGGAACGCAAGCAGCCGGTGCTCGTCGTGCGATTTTTCAATACGGTGGGTCCGCGACAGATCGGGCGTTACGGGATGGTGCTGCCCAATTTCGTGCGGCAGGCGCTCGACGGAAAACCAATCACGATTTTCGGTACGGGGCAGCAATCGCGCTGCTTCTGCGACGTGCGCGACACGATCGAGGCCCTTCAACGCCTTCTGGCGACCGATAAGGCGATCGGCGAAGTGGTCAACATCGGCACCGACGACGAAGTCACGATCGATGGCCTGGCGCAGGTTGTGAAACAGCGCACGAAGAGCGAATCGCCCGTCACACACATTCCTTACGATCAGGCGTATGAGCCCGGATTTGAAGACATGATGCGCCGCGTGCCGTCGCTTGAAAAGCTTCAGAAACTCACGGGTTTCCGCCCGCGTACACCGCTCACGGAGATCGTCGACCGCGTGGTCGCTCACTTTCAGAGGCCGGCTCAAAACGAACCCCCGCGAGACTCCGTCCGAATGTCCATCGCTGCATCGCCTGAGTGATTTCTGGGGCACGTCGAGCTGGCTGGATCGTAGGATCCGGGGCGCTTCGAGGTTTGATCGCCGGCCGGACGTACAAACCATCGTTGGCCCGCGCCTTTGTGTTGTGCCTGTTGGTCCTCACCGTGTCGTGTTTCCTGCTCGACATGAATATGCGCTACCGGATTAGGTTAATCGACCCTCTTGTAGTTGTTTTGGCTGGAGACTCGGTGCCGCATCTCTATTCCAGCCGCGGCTGCTAGGCACGGTCCGGAATCCGGGAACAGGGATTGATTATTCGTTGCGGCGAGCGGCTCTAGAGCGGTTTTCCTACGAAAAGCCACTTGCCCCAGGCGAACGATTCGCGGACCGGCGCGAATCGTAAATGTGCGATATTCAAGACGAGTTTCGGCTGATTTAGCCACTGTTCGTATGTGCGACGCTCGTGTTCTCTCATCACTGCGAACGCATCGAGTTTATCCGAAAAGCGGCGCACAAATGGGATATCCGAAACCCAGTGCACGAAGCTCAGGAACGGGGTCATCCACGGCTCTACTACAACCAACAGACCGTCTTTTCGCAGGACGCGGTGCATCTCGGCGAAGGTCTCGTCGAGGCTTTCCGGCAGCGTGGGCAGATGATGCAAACCGCCTTGTACAATCAGGACCTTCTTGCTCTGATCTGGGAACGGAAGGTGTCGACAGTCACAGACAAGACACGTAGCCGGTCCTGTATACAGCGCGACAAGCCGCGCCGAAAAATCGACTCCCTCCAAGTTCGTGAATCCGAGACGGGAGAGTGCGTGAAGCCCATTGCCGCGTCCGCAAAACAGTTCAACGATTCCGGTGTCGCGAGGCAGGCTGGTGACGCCTAGTCTTTGAAGCCGCTTCAGGAACTTCCTTATTTCCTGTTCCGGAGTCTCAAATCGTACATACGCTGATTCCCAGACCTCCGTGCTATCCAACTCGGGCGCCATATTCAGCGCGGCAAATCCCTGCGAGCCCCGCTCGTTTTCTGTGGACATATTTCAATCACTCAGCCCTTCCACATCGTTTGAATGTCTGAAGCGATTATACCCAGATATATCAACCGCCAGGCCGGCGGCTGCGCCTATACACGACTCGTCAGACATGCAGTATGATTAGCGAGTGGCTGCTGCGCAATTCGTTTCAAATCCCGCCCTCGATGCGAATTGAAGGGTGAATGTCGATGAAGATGCCTCATCCCGCGACCATCGTTTCAGCTCGGCCAGCCGAAATTTTGGAAACGGTATCGGGGACCGTTGATGTTTCGGTCGTGATGCCCTGTTTGAACGAGAGTTTGACGCTCGGCACGTGCATAAAGAAGGCGCAAGCTACCATCGACCGGCTGGGCGTCCGAGGTGAAATCATCGTTGCGGATAACGGCAGCAGCGACGGCTCGCAATCGCTAGCCGAAAGCCTCGGCGCTCGCGTGGTACCGATCAAGACGCGAGGTTACGGCAGCGCATTGCGGGGCGGAATCGCCGCCGCCCGGGGTAAATACGTGATCATGGGCGATTCCGACGACAGTTACGACTTCACACAGCTTGAGGATTTCTTGAGCAAGTTGGACGAGGGTTACCAGCTCGTCATGGGAAATCGATTCATGGGTGAGATCAAGCCTGGAGCAATGCCTTTCTTGCATCGCTTCGTTGGAAATCCCGTGCTCAGTTGGATCGGGCGTCTGTTTTTCGGTTGCCCTGTTGGTGATTTTCAATGTGGCCTGCGCGCTTTCCGCAAGGACGCCATCGACCGGCTAGAACTGCAAACCACTGGAATGGAATTCTCAACCGAAATGGTTGTGAAGGCCACGCTTTTCAATCTCCAAATTGCCGAGATCCCAACGGTGCTGTCACCTGATGGCCGCGATCGACGACCTCATCTCCGAACCTGGCGTGACGGATGGCGCTATCTTCGTTTTCTCCTGCTATACAGTCCGCGATGGTTGTTTCTTTATCCGGGCATCGTTCTATTCGTTCTCGGCGCGATATTGAGTCTATTGCTTCTTCCGGGTCCCCTGACAGTCGGAAGCGTGACGCTCGATTACCACACACTTCTTTTCGGTGCGATGGCGATCCTGATCGGTTTCGAGTCCATCAATTTCGCGGTATTCACCAAGCTTTTCGGAATTACGGAGCATTTGTTGCCTGAGGACCCCGACCTGAACAACCTTTTTCGATATGTGACTCTCGAAACAGGATTGGTTCTGGGTACGCTCTTGATTCTTTCCGGGGCTGGAACTTGGATCTTTGGTCTAAATTATTGGCGGAATCACCATTTCGGCCCTCTGGATCCGGACAAGACACTTCGCATCGTCATACCGGGATTCGTTTCGTTAACCTTGGGGGTACAGATTGTGCTTTCTAGTTTTTTTCTGAGCGTGCTCGGCATGGGAAGAAAGAATTAGCCTATAATTAATGGACCCCGGCGCAGTGGACCACTGGTATTGACCGCCTCAGATTGAGGATCGTGGCAGCGTTCCATTCGCTGGGATTGTACTCTTTGCTCGAGAAACGGGTTCTCGAGCGCCGCCTTTATTTTGTGGGGCCCTGGACGCCTGAACCGGTCGTTCGAGCCGAGATGATTACTTTCTGAGGCGCGTACGGATTGCGTGAGCAAATCACATGAACCCCTTAACGACCCAAGGCACTGCAATCAAGCCGAGCGCACCCGCGAGACCGGAAAGCTTGGAATTTGATTCGGCTCATAAGTTGATGGAAAAGCGAACGAACACTACGCTTTCGGTGATTGTTCCAGTATATAACGAGGAATTCCTGGTCGAATCGAGTCTCGCTCGGCTCGAAGTTCTGGGCGAATCGCCGCTCTTGGAACGGATCAAAGTGATTGTTGTGGATGACGCGTCATCGGACGGCACTCCCGAGGCGCTCGCGCGGTTTCGGGAATCCCGCGAATCCCGAAACGACCCGAAGTTCTCGTGGCTTTTCGCGCGTCACGATAAGAACGGCGGAAAAGGCGCAGCCATTCGCACCGGGCTCATCGACGTCGATACGGAACTCGTGGTGATCCACGATGGCGATTTGGAATATCACCCGGTTGACATGCTGAAGATGGTCGAGGTGTTTCTTTACGAGGACGCTGACGCCGTCTTTGGATCCCGCTTTCTTTCCGGCGGGTATAAGCGCGCGCTTTTCTTTCGTCATGCGCTCGGAAACAAGTTCCTGACGTTTCTGTGCGATTTTGTCTGCGACCTCAATCTCACGGACATGGAAACTTGCTACAAGATGGTGAGATCGAGGCTACTCAAGAGCATTCCTCTCGAGAGTTCCACTTTCGACGTCGAGCCCGAGCTAGCCATCAAATTGGCCAAACGCGGCGCCCGGATCTTCGAGGTCCCCATCAACTATTCAGGACGAACGTACGGCGAAGGAAAGAAGATAACCTGGAAAGACGGCCTGCGTGCGTTTTGGGCGATCTTTCATTACGCGCTCTCGGATCGCATTTTCACCGAGGATGAAAGCGGCGGCGAAATCCTCGAGCGGCTAAATCGGGCGCCGCGGTTTACGGGCTGGATGGCGGATGTGGTACGGCCGTTTGTAGGGCAGCGAGTGCTTGAGATCGGCGCCGGGACCGGTAACATGTCCGTGCATTTAATGCCACGAAAGTCGTACTGGGCGACGGATGTCAATTCGCACTACCTGGATTATCTGCTCACGCTGCGCGCCAGCCGTCCCTACATGCGCGTGACGCGCACGAATGCGATGGAGCGGGAATCGTACCCTCGTGGGCAGTCGTTCGATACGGTTGTTTGTCTTAACGTGATTGAGCACGTCGAGGATGATCTGCAGGCGCTTCGGAATATAAGGGACGCGCTTGAGGACGGCGGCCGCGCCATTATTCTGGTGCCCTTCGGGCCGGGACTCTATGGCACCTTGGACGAAGTGCTGGGCCATTTCCGGCGCTACACGCGGGAGCGGTTGGTCGGTGTGGCCGAGCAGGCCGGATTCCGGGTCGAGCGGGTTTTGAAATTCAATCGCCCCGGGGTGCCGGCTTGGTGGCTAAACGGCCGGATCCTGAATCGAAGAACTTTTGGATTGGGTCAGATACGTATGTTGAATTTGCTGACACCCCTGTTTCGATTGACGGACTCATGGCTTCCGCTTCCGCCGCTTTCCATCATCGCGATATTGCGGAAGGAGCCCGCAGCGGCGTCCGGCAATTCGCCAGAGCCCACGGCATTGTGATCAGGATGGTTGAAGCCATGATGCTTCACGCCACAGAGCAGTCTGCGCGCCGGATCAGGAAGCAGAACCCGTTTGCGTAGCTTCACCAAATACGAAATTCTGCTGGTGGCTCTCTTCCTTTTCACGCTTCCACTTATTAACCCTTGGGTGCGCGGCGACGGTGTGGGCTACTACGCCTTTGCGCGGTCCATGCTCATCGAACACCGCCTCGACTTCACCAAGGACTGGGAGGCAGCCAACACCAGCTTCCGAATGGCTCGGCTCGGTGACGACGGAAACCCTAAACCGGTCGAATATACAGTTACCGGGCATCTCGATAATCATTTTGCAGTGGGCCCGGCGATTCTGTGGTCTCCCTTTCTGATCGTGACGCACGTTGCCGTGGTGTCATATGACAGGCTGGGCGGAAAAATCCCGGCAGATGGCTACGCGAGGCCCTATCGAGTAGCGATGGCTTTCGGAACAGCGCTGTACGGTTTCCTCGCACTGGTCATCTCGTTCGCGTTGGCCCGAAAGTACGTTGCCGAGCGTTGGGCTTTTCTAGCCACCCTGGGGATATGGTTCGCCAGTTCACTGCCCGTGTACATGTATTTCAATCCCTCGTGGTCCCACGCACATTCAGCTTTCACCGTGGCTCTATTTCTGTGGTACTGGGTTCGCACGCGCACGGTGCGGACCGTCGCCCAATGGGTAGTTCTTGGCCTGATCGGCGGCATGATGCTAGACGTGTATTACCTCGATGGAATAGTGCTGTTGTTTCCGTTGCTTGAGTCGATTGCGGGCTACTGGAAAGCGCTAGAGCGACGAAGTGGTAGCGGAGGCGCACGCCTACTTGTGGGGAACGCCGTCTTCACCTTCGCGCTTGTCGCAGCGTTTCTTCCGACTTTGATTACGAAGCGAATCCTCTATGGTAGCTCTACAACCACCGGATATGAGCATCTGTGGAACTGGACTTCCCCCGACGTCTGGAAAGTGTGTTTTTCGTCCGACCACGGTCTTTTCAGCTGGACGCCGATATTGGTGGCGGCTGTGGCCGGCCTTTTCTTTTTGTGGCGGCACGATCGCGAACTCGCGGCGTATTCGATTCTGGTCTTCATGGCGGTTCTCTACGTCATCGGGTGCTACGCAGCTTGGGACGGACTTTCGTCTTTTGGCAACCGATACTTTGTCTCACTGACTCCGGTGTTTGTATTGGGACTGGCCGCGCTATTTGACAGGCTTGAGCACCTTTCGACCGCGAAAACTGCGGGAATGGTCGTTGCAAGTGCGACAGCTTTATTGGCGCTTTGGAATTTGGGGCTCGTCTTTCAGTGGGGCACGCACCTGATTCCCGCGCGAGGTCCTATTTCCTGGCGCGAGGCGGCATATAATCAATGCGCGGTCGTTCCCGGCGAAGCGACGCATATGCTGAAAAGCTACCTGGTGCACCGCGGACAGATGATGGATCAAATCGAGCAGGACGACGTCAGGCAGCTCAAGTCTGGCGACCAACGAGGTACGCAGTGAGCAGCGCGGCGACGACGGCCGATTCCGACATTCCGAAGAAGCCGCACGTGCTGCTCATCAGTCCGCCGAGCCGCTGGTGGGTTGTTCCGTTCGGCGAGCTTTGGGACTTTCGCGAGCTGCTCTATTTTTTTGTCTGGCGTGATATCAAAGTCCGCTACAAGCAAACGGCGATTGGCATCGCCTGGGCGGTGCTTCAACCGCTGCTAACGATGATCGTGTTCAGTCTTTTCTTCGGTAGGCTGGCTCATATTCCGTCGGGCGGCTTACCATATCCGGTTTTTTACTACAGTGCGCTGTTGCCGTGGCTCTATTTTGCGACCTCGCTGCAGAACGCGACGAACGCGATTGTCGAAAACCAGCGGATGGTGACGAAAGTGTATTTCCCACGGCTGACGCTTCCGCTCTCATCCGTGTTGTCGGGACTTGTGGATTTCGGCGTGTCGTTCGTAATGTTTATCGTGATGATGATCTATTACGGAATCCGGCCGCACGCCGCGATAGTGTGGCTCCCGGGATTCCTGCTGCTGGCGATGCTCACGGCCTTCGGCGTTGGATTGTGGCTTTCGGCGCTCAATGCCATTTACCGCGACGTGAAATACGTCGTGCCGTTTCTCGTTCAGTTTTGGATGTTCGCGTCGCCCGTGGCGTATCCCAGCTCGTTGGTGCCGGGGAAGTGGCGTTCGCTCTACGGGTTGAACCCGATGGCCGGTGTGATCGAGGGATTTCGCTGGTCGCTCGCGGGAAGCGGCCAGCCGCCCGGGCACATGCTGGTATTCTCGTCTCTCGCCGTCGTGGTGATTCTGATGGGCGGGCTGGCATATTTTCAGAAAATGGAAAGCACGATCGCCGATGTGGTGTGATCTTCGGCGGCTGAAAATTCGAGACTTCGGCTGGGGCGACGACCAGTGAGCGAGACGGCGATTCACGCGCAGGGATTGAGCAAGCGCTACCGCGTAGGCGAGCGCGAGCGCTACCTCGCGCTTCGCGATCTGATCACGCGGACGATCGCGGCTCCCTTTCGCGTGGCTTCCAGGCGCCAGACGAATGTCTTATGGGCTCTGCGGGAATTGTCATTCGAGATCAAACAAGGCGAAGTGGTGGGGTTGATTGGCCGCAACGGCGCGGGCAAATCCACGCTGCTCAAAGTGCTGTCGCGTATTACAAAACCGACCAGTGGCTGGGTGGAGGTGCACGGACGCGTCGGCAGTCTGCTGGAGGTAGGCACCGGATTCCATCCCGAGCTGACGGGGCGCGAGAACGTCTACCTGAGTGGCGCGGTGCTGGGCATGAAGAGGGCGGAAATCGACCGCAAGTTTGACGAGATCGTGGCGTTTGCCGAAGTTGAGCGTTTCCTCGATTCGCAACTGAAACATTTCAGCACGGGAATGCAAATGCGGCTCGCGTTTGCCGTAGCCGCACATCTGGAACCGGAGATCCTGCTGGTCGACGAGGTACTCGCCGTGGGGGACCTCGAATTCCAGAAGAAATGCCTGGGAAAGATGAGCGAAGTATCGAAGGGCGGGCGCACGATCGTTTTCGTCAGCCATCAGATGAGCCAGATTCGCAGGCTGTGCGAGCGCGTGATCTGGATCGACGACGGCGGAATTCGGCAGGACGGCGCTACTTTGGATGTGGTATCCGCTTACGAGACGGCGTTCACGCAGATACCGACGGAATCAGGAAACGGGCAGACGCCACCAAGAGGCATCTATTTTCAAAAGTGGGAGCTGCTCGACGAAGAGTACGAGCCTCGAAACGTTCTCAGGCATTTAGGACCGGTTTGTTTCCGCTTGGTGCTTCGTATGTCTGAAACTTTCAGCAAGGGTTTGTACGCCATTCAGCTCGTCGACGATAACGGCCAAATGATCTGGCACGGCAATTTTTCGCTTTCGATCACCGAGCCTGGGACATTCGAGTTCATCCATCGCCTTCCCACAATTCCGATCAAGCCTGGATCCTACCGCTGGAAAGCCGCCGTATATGACGGGCATCGCTGGAGCGATGTCTGGTGGGGCGTGCCCGACTTGATCATCGGCACCACACCGATGACGAACACTGCGGACGAGTTCCAGGGGCTGCTGAATCTTCCGTGTGAATTGGAAGTGAAACGCCTTCGGGATTCCGCGGAACCGGACCGGCAACAAGTGACTCAAAATGACTCAGTCTAATGGCGCTCGCAGATATTTCCGGGATCTGTTCGTCGGCTGCCTGGCGCACCAGCCCCAAGCCGTAAAGGACTGGGAATTCCGCAACTTTCAGCGCTACATCCTGTGGATGCTGTTCCACCTTGAGGGGGGCAAAATCGTCGAGACCGCCGCAGGTCCACCCGGGCAGCGTTTTCGCATGCGCCTGCACTGGGGTGTCCACACGGGCTATGCGGTGGGTTCGTACGAGCCGGCTGTGATTGCCGCGGTCCGCGAAAATCTCCGTGCCGAAGATACGTGCGTGGATGTAGGCGGGCACGTCGGTTATTTGTCTGTGCTGATGGCGAAGATTGTTGGTCCGGCCGGGAAGGTGGTGGCATTTGAACCGATGCCGGACTCCTTCGAGGTGCTTCGGGAGAATGTGCGGCTGAATCATCTTGAAAACGTCGAGATGGTGCAGGCAGCTGTGGGTGAGACCGAAACTGAACTGTCGCTGGTTTTCGAGACAAGCGAGCGGCTTTCCTGGACGCCTTCGGTCATCGGTCACAGCGTACGGGGAGAGCGTGGATCTATCCGTGTACCGGCTGTTGCACTGGACACCTACGTCGAAACAAAAGGATTGCGGCCGCGTTTGATCAAGATCGACGTCGAAGGTGCCGAGCTCGGCGTCCTGCGAGGTGCGCGCCAGACCCTGCTCAAGCACAAACCAGTTGTTATCGTGGAGGTCCACGGTCAGGGCGGAGAACATGAGCACGATGTGCTCGCGTTCCTGAAATCGTGCGGGTACTCCGCCCGACCGATCGAAGTGCGGACCACTGAGACCATTTATCTGGCCGCGTTCAGCGCGGGCAGCGATTGATGAGGATTCTTCACATCGGGAGCGTGGCGGGAATCGGCGGCCTGGAGACTTGGGTCC
>Ga0209007_1000107_pt1 | contig 49214 bp, 50 predicted proteins | sample JacPinW_OM1H0_O2_FD_187961 | JGI IMG/M metagenome (GOLD analysis project Ga0209007, IMG submission 187961) | Forest soil microbial communities from Algoma, Ontario, Canada - Jack Pine, Ontario site 1_JW_OM1H0_O2 (SPAdes) (version 2) | ecosystem: Environmental > Terrestrial > Soil > Boreal... | reverse complement strand
CGCCCCGCCGCTGACGCCCGAGCGGGCCGCCGCGTTCCTCGCGCAGCTGTCGCCCACCTGGGTGCTCACCGACGACGCGCACGCCATCCGCCGCGAATTCGGCTTCCGCGACTTCTACCGCACCATGAGCTTCGTGAACGCGCTGGCTCACATCGCCAACATCGAGGACCACCACCCGGACCTCGAGGTCGGCTACAACTACTGCCGCGTCAGCTTCACCACCCACGCGATCCGCGGGCTGTCGGAGAACGACTTCGTGTGTGCGGCCAAGGTGGACCTGATCCCTTTGGGTTGATTGGCTGCGGGCAAAAGGCGTGACTTTTGCCCGCGCACAGCTGGCGTCTTAGTTTTCTCCCGAGCCCCGCAGCCGCGCGGCCATGAACTCGACGAAGGCGCGCACCTTGGCCGGGATGAAGCGCGCGCTGGGATACACCGCGTAGATACCCTGCTCGGTGCTGCTCCAGCCGGACAGCACCTGCGACAGCTGGCCATTGCGCAGGTCCGCGGTGGCGACGGTCGCAGGCAGCAGCCCGATCCCGGCCCCGGCCCGGCAGGCCGTCAGCAACAGGAAGGAATTGTTCGAGTGCAGTGGACCTGACACATCGACCGCGAGCTCGGTACGCCCGCGCTGCAGCTGCCAGCGCCGCGGGCTGTTGCCGATGTCCAGTACCAGACAGGAGTGCTCGCACAGCTGCTGCGGGCTACGCGGGCTGCCGCGCCGCTCCAGGTAGGCGCGGCTCGCGACCAGCACGCGCCGCGTCGGCGCGAGACGCCGCACGACGAGGCGCGAGTCGGCGGCCAGGGTTCCCACGCGCAGTGCGACATCGAAGCCCTCCTCGACCAGGTCGACATAGCGGTTGGAGAGCTGCAGGTCGAGCGTCACGAGCGGATGAACGGCGAGGAATTCCGGCACGATCGGTCCGATCAGCGACTGGCCGGCGCCGGTAGCGGCGCTGACGCGCAGCGTACCGCGCAGCGATGCGGCCTGTTCGCGTACCTCGGCCTCCGCGCCCTCGAGCTCGGCGAGCAGGGTCTCGCAGCGCTTGAAATACCCGCGCCCCGCGTCGCTCAGCGTCACCCGGCGCGTGGTCCGCTGCAGCAGCCGCACTCCGAGCCGGTTCTCGAGCGCCGCGACTGCACGGCTGACCGCCGAAACGTGCCGCTCGAGGTGCTGCGCGGCCTGGGCGAAGCTCTGCCAGCGGGTGACCTCGACGAAGGCGTTGAGCTGCTCGTAACGGTCCATCTGATTATTGCGAATTGAGCAATTATCATTTGCATTCTATCGCGTTTATCGCGCGGTGCGGAGTGCATATGCTGCCCCGATGACGAACCTGGGGAATCGAGCCTCGGCGGCCCCTCGAGCCGCGGCTGGCGCCGTACCGGCCGGCGTGCTCGGTGCGGCGTTCGTGCTGCTGTGGAGCACCGGCTATCCGGCCGCCCGGATCGCGCTCGATCACAGCGCACCGTTCACGCTGCTGGTGCTGCGCTTCGGCGGCGCCGGGCTGATCTTTGCCCTGCTCACGCAGCTGGGCGGCGTCGCCTGGCCGCGCGGGCGCGCGGCGCTGCACAGCGCGGTGGTCGGCTCGCTGCAGCTCGGGCTGCAGTTCGGGACTCTGTACTTCGCCGCGGCGCGCGGCGTGAACGTCGGTCTCATCGCGCTGGTGATCGGCACCATGCCGATCGTCACCGCGCTCCTCGGCCGCGCCTGGTTCGGTGAGGCGATCCGCCCGCGACAATGGCTCGGCTTTGCGTTCGGCTTCGGCGGGGTCGCGCTCGCGGTCGGCGAGAGCCTGCACCTGGGCGGCGGAGGGGCGGCCGAGTACCTCGCGGTACTCGTCGGACTTCTCGCCATCAGTGTCGGCACGCTCTACCAGAAACGTCACGCCTCGGACGTGGACCCGCGCAGCGGGCTCGCGCTGCAGCACCTGGCCGCGGCCGCCCTGCTGCTGCCGCTCGCGGCGTGGGAGGGCTTTCGTTTCGACACCTCGCCGGCGTTCGGCGCGAGCCTCGCCTGGGTGATCGGGGTGAACTCGCTGAGCGCCTTCGCACTGTTCTTCGTGCTGCTGCGGCGCGGCGCGGTGAATCAGGTCGCGGCGCTGTTCTTTCTCATGCCGCCGGTGACCGCGGTGATCGACTACTTCGTGCTGGGCGACTCACTCAGCGCGCTCAAGGTATGCGGGATCGCGGTCGCGGCCTTAGGGGTTTACCTGGCTACGCGAGTTGGTTCAGTGGAAGAATCGCCTGCGGCGATTCTTCGGACATCAGCTTCGTTGCCAGGCGCCAAAGGCGCGACTTTGGCGCCCTGCGCCGAAGCTAAAGCGCCGCCTCGGGCAGCTCGCCCGTGAGTCCGAGCGCGCGCTTGATGAACACGCGCCGCAGCTCCTGGCTGCGGTTCACCCAGGACAGTCCGCGCTGCGCGAGCCGCGCGAGTGGCCCCGAGCCGTGCGCAAGCAGCCGGTCGAATGCCTCGATCGCGGCGTCCATCAGCGCCACCTCGCTCTTGCGCCAGCGCTCGTAGGCCCGCAGCGGCCCGAGGGCTCCCGGATCCTCGCGGCGCGCCTGCGCCGCGAGCACCAGCTGCGCGAGCGCCGCCGCATCCATGAGCCCGAGATTGACGCCCTGCCCTGCGAGCGGGTGCACGACGTGCGCGGCATCCCCGATCAGGGCAACGCGCTGCGCCACGTAGCGGTGCGCGGCGAGGCGGCGCAGCACAAAGGAGCGACGCGCGCTCAGCAGCCGGGTTGCCCCGAGCGCGAGGTCCGAGGCGCGGTCGAGCTCCTGCTCGAAATCGCCATCGGATGCCGCCATGAGCCGCGCGCCCAGCTCCGCGTCCGCGGACCACACGATCGAGCTCGAGCCGTCAGCGAGCGGCAGAAAGGCGAGCGTGCCGCTGCGCATGAAGCGCTGCCAGGCGGTCCGCTCGTGCCCGCGCTCGGTCGCGACGGTGGCGACGATGGCAGTCTGGCGGTAGTCGGACATTTCAGCGGTGAGTCCTGCCGCCTGGCGCAACGCCGATTGCGCACCATCCGCCCCGACGACCAGGCGCGCGCACAGCGCGCCCGCCGCCGTGCCGACCTCGACCAAATCCTCCGCGATGCGCAGGCTCGTGAACGGCGCCGTGTGCAGATAGCCGCCCGCGGCCGCGAACGCTTCGAGCAACGCCGCCTGCAGTAGCCGGTTCTCGACGATGTAGCCGAGGTTCGGCTCACTCACGTCCGCGGCGTCGAACACCAGCACATCGGGACTGCTGCCCGGCACGCTCTCGTGCCAGACGCGCATGCGCTCGTACGGCGAGAGGCGCGGGCCGTCGATCGCCGGCCACGCGGCGGCGCGGGCGAGCACGCGCTCGCTCGCGCGCGAGAGCGCAACCACCCGCGGATCGGGCGGCGCGTGCGGCGTAGGCGCGGCGGCGGGCTGCGGCTCGAGCAGCGCAACCTTCAGTCCCTGCCGGCCGGCCGCGCCGCGCGCGAGCAGCGTGGCGGCGCATGCCCCAACGGGCCCGCCGCCCACCACCGCGACATCAAACACCACCTCAGGCATGCCGCACCGGAAGGCCGCGCGCGAGGCGCGGCGCCGGGCCGCCGAATCCGGCGCTGACGCGTGCCAGCGCGCCCTTGGCCGGCGGCGCGAGATCGAACAGCAGCAGCCCCAGGTCGCGCAGTGCCGCGACGCCGAAGCGGCCGTCTGCGAACAGCCTCACCAGGTTATCCGTGAAGCGCACGACGCCGCGACGGTCGCGCGCGCGCCACGCGGTGAAGCGCTCGAGGAGCTGCGGCGAGCCCGGATCGCCCGCGGCGTTCACGATCACCTCGGCGAGCATCGCCGCATCGCGCAGCCCGAGGTTGAACCCCTGCCCCGCGACCGGATGCAGTGCCTGCGCGGCGTTGCCCACCAGCACCGTGCGGGCGGCCACGGGCGCCGTAGCGCGCGTCAGCTTCAGCGGGTAGGACTGGCGGCGCGCCGCGCGCACGAAGCGTCCCGCGCGCCAGCCGAAGCGCCCCTGCAGTTGCGCGAGGAACGCGGCCTCATCGAGCGCGAGCAGCTGCGCGGCGTGCGCCGGCCGGCACGCCCAGATGACCGCGCGGTTGCCGTCGTGGAGAGGCAGGAGGGCGAGCGGACCGGTCGCGGTGAAGCGCTCGTAGGCGACCCCCTCGTGCGGTGCATCGGTCGCGACGTTAGCCACGATCGCCACCTGGTCGTAGTCCTCGACCTGCGCCTCGATGCCGGCGGCCGCGCGGATCTGCGAGTGTGCGCCGTCGGCCGCGACCACCAGCCGCGCGACCACGGGCTCGGGCGCTGCGCCCTCCGTTACGGTCTCGAAGCGGACCGCGTCGGGGCCGATCGCAACGTTGTGCACCCGGCCCGGCACCCGCAGCGCGAGGTTCGGGGCCGCGCGCAAGCGCTCCCACAGCGCCGCCCCGATCCGGCGGTTGGCCGCGACGTAGCCGAATGCCTCGATCCCCTGTTCGGCGGCGGTGAGGCGCGCGAAGCCGAAGCGGCCGGCGTCTGAGACGTGAATGGCGCGAATCGCAGCCGCCTCCGGCGCGATCGCGTGCCAGACGCCGAGACCTTCGAAGATGCGGCGGCTGGCGTTGCCGAGGGCGGTGGTGCGCTCGTCGAAGCTCGGCTGGTGGCGCGCGCCGAGGGGCACGCTCTCCACCAGCAGCAGGCGCACCGGGCTGCCGGCAAGCGCCGCGGCGAGGCTCGCACCCACGAGTCCGCCGCCGACGATGGCGACGTCGACCTCGAGCGGCGCGGCGGCGGACATCGGACTCATGGCGGCGACGGACATCGGGCTCGAGCGGTGCGCGGCGCGCTCAGCCGCCCGCCATCGCCGCCTCGATCTGCTCGACGTCCTTGGGGGCGCCGGCGGTGAGGACTTCCGCGCCCGTGCGCGTCACCACCACGTCGTCCTCGATGCGCACACCGATGTTGCGGAAGCGCTTCGGCACGCCGCGCGCTGCCGCCGGCAGGTAGATACCCGGCTCGATGGTGAGCGCCATACCGGGCTCGAGCACGCGCCATTCATCCCCTATCTTGTAGTCGCCCACGTCATGCACGTCCAGGCCGAGCCAGTGCCCGGTGCGGTGCATGAAGAAGCGCCGGTATGCGCCGCTCCTGATGAGCGACGGCAGCCGGCCTTTCAGCAGCCCGAGCTTCACCAACCCCTGCGTGACGACTCGCACCGCCGCCTCGTGCGGCTCGTTCCAGTGGTTCCCGGGACGCACGCGCGCGATCGCCGCGCGATTCGCTTCCAGCACCACCTCATAGACCGCACGCTGCTCGGGGGTGAAGCGTCCGTTCACCGGATAGGTGCGGGTGATGTCGGAGGCGTAGCACTCGAGCTCGCAGCCGGCGTCCACCAGCAGCAGGTCGCCGTCCTTCAGCGGCTGGTCGTTGTCCCGGTAATGCAGCACGCAACTGTTGGCGCCACCACCGACGATCGGATGGTAGGCGGTATCGGCGTTGTTGCGGCGGAACTCGTGCACCAGTTCCGCCATCACCTGGTACTCGGTCGCCCCGGGCCGACAGAAGCGCATCGCGCGCAGGTGCGCGCGCGCGGCGATCCGCGCCGAAGCGCGCATCAGCTCGAGCTCGCGGCGCGACTTGTAGAGCCGCATGTCGTGCAGCACATGATCGAGCGCGACGAACTCCTGCGGCGGGTGGCGGCCGTTCTTCGCCTGAGTGCGCAGCCCATTGACCCAGCTTACGACCCGCTGGTCGAAGTCCGCGTACGCCCCCATGGTGTAGAAGACGCGCGTGCGGTTCTCGAGCAGCCCCGGCAGGATCTCGTCGATGTCGGTGATCGGGAAGGCGTCGTGCGCGCCGAAGTCGCGCGCCGCCCCAGCGGGCCCCGCGCGGCGCCCATCCCAGACCTCGCGGGTGACGTCCCGCTCGCGCACGAACAGGATGTACTCGGCCGCCTCGCGTCCCGGAACCAGCACCGCCACCGCCTCCGGCTCGCCGAACCCGGTCAGATAGTGGAAGTCGCTGTCCTGGCGGTAGGGGTATTCGACGTCGTTGTTGCGCTGCCGGACCGGAGCTGCCGGCAGCACCGCGATCGAATCGCGCCCAATCAGGCGCATCAGCTGGCGGCGGCGGCGCGCGAACTCCTCTCTCACCATGCTGCTTACGCCGGCCTGCTGTTGCCTTGCACCGGAGCCTTACCTTCTTGCGCTAGTGCAGCGGCGCGCCCGCGTCCGGCGGCGCGCGGCGCGCCGGCGCGAGCTCCTCGAACAGGAGCTGCACCCCGACCCGCACGAACTCGACCAGCTCCGCGTAGGCGCTCTCGTTGGAATCCTCGCTGTCTTCGGCATCGACGCTGGCGCGGGTGATCTGCGCGAGGTCGCGCACGAACTCCCCGACCTCCCCCGGCAGACGACTGGCGTCCGGAATGGAGCCGGCGCCGAGCCCGTAGAGAAAGCCCTGGCACCACTCGGCGAGCGCCGTGGTGCGCGCGTCGAGCGGCTGCGCATCGGAGGGCAGCAGCGGCTCGAACTCCATGTCGGTGCCGCCGAGCGAGTCGGCGGTCACCGCGTACAGCTGCTCCAGGGCGGCGTGGGTGGCCGGATCCGCGCGCCCCTCGGGCAGGATCTCGCGCAGCCAGTCCTCGAAGCGGTAGTCGACGGTGGCGCACAGGCCGCCGGTGAGCGTGCCGTGCGCTTCGGCGGCGTCGGCGAGCGAGCGCTGGTCGCTGAGCAGCTGGTGGATATCGCTGTAGTCCGGATGTTGCATGCGGCCGCGCCATTATAATTGACCGGATCGAGAGCGCGGCTCTATAGTCATCCGCCATGAACGACATTACAAAAACACAAGTCGATCTGGAGCTCACCCGACTGGCGAAGCGCATCGAAGAGCTCATTGCGATGCTCGAGCATCTGAAGGAAGAGAATCGCGCGCTGCGTGCGCGGCACGAGTCGCTCGCCGGCGAACGCGCCTCGCTCGTGCACAAGAACGAGCAGGTGCGCACGCGCGTCGAAGCCATGATCGGACGGCTCAAGACCCTCGAGCACGGTGCGTGAGCCACCCGGACCAGGCGCGCGTGAGCGTGCGCATCATGGAGCGGGAATATGTGGTCGCCTGCCCGTACGACGAGCGCTCGGCGCTGCTCGATGCGGCGGAATTCCTCAACGGCCGCATGCGCGAAATCCGCGACACCGGCAAGGTCGTGGGTCTCGATCGCATAGCGGTCATGGCGGCGTTGAACCTCGCGCACGAGTTTCTCAAGGGCAAAGACCGCGAGAGCAAGGTCGAGAGCGGCGCCGGACACCGGGTGCGGGCCCTGCGCGAGCGCGTCGAAAGCGCACTCGGGAAGAGCCAGCAGCTCGATCTGTGATCGGGCGCGCGGCTCGGGCACGCTGCGCCGGCTTGGCTGCGACCCGGGTCACAAGCACGGCGCGCATGCTTGGTGTAGAGTCCTCGATAGCGTCGCCTGCGGTGTTCGACAAGTGGACCGGGTTACCTCGGACCCTAATTGAAACACCCTCGGGACTCGGTGCTTGCGGCAGCACTGTGCAGGTCCGCATTTTGAGCGGAAAGCCTTACCTGTCGCAGCATGTCCCACCTGTTGCTCTGGTTCGAGAGCAACGGTTCACACCGGCACATGCGGGTGGCGCTGCCTGATTCGGCCACTGGCGTCGCCCGCAGCACTCTGCGGGCGACGCTTAAGGCCCGGCGCGGCGCCATCGCCCCCGCCGAGCGCAGACGCGCCGCGCGTCTCATTGCCCGTAATGCCGACCGTGCGCTGCACCTCGCCGCCGGCGCGCGCATTGCACTCTACGCCGCCCTGCCGGCGGAGCTCGACAGCGCCCCGTTGATCGAGCTGGCCCAGGAGCGCGGTTGCCGGGTCTACCTGCCGCGCATCGACCGGCGGCGTGCCTCGCGCGCCATGCGCTTCATCGAGATGCGCGGCCCGATGCAGGCCAACCGCCTGGGGATCGCCGAGCCGCAGGGCGGAACCGGCATCATCGGAGCGCGCTGGCTCGATCTGGTGTTCCTGCCGCTCGTGGGCTTCGACCGCAGCGGCGTGCGGCTCGGCACTGGCGGCGGATTCTATGATCGCGTGTTCGAGTTCCGGCGCTGGCGCCGCTTCTGGCATGCGCCGCTGCTCGTCGGTCTCGCCTACGCGTGCCAGGAACTCGAGCGCATCGCCGCGAGGCCGCACGATGTGCTGCTGGATGCCGTGGTGACCGAGGAGGGGATCATCCGATGCGCTACTGGCTGATGAAGACCGAGCCGAGCACCTTCGGCGTCGAGCAGCTGGCTGCGGCACCCCGCCGTACGACTGCCTGGGACGGGGTGCGCAACTACCAGGCGCGCAACATGCTGCGCGACGAGATGCGTCGCGGCGACCAGGCGTTCCTCTACTACTCCAGCTGCGAAGTGCCGGGCATCGTCGCGATCATGGAGGTCGCGAAGCAGGGCTATCCCGACGCCACCGCCTTCGATCGCAGCGATGACCACTTCGATCCCGACAGCGATCCGGCCCGGCCGCGCTGGTTCGTGGTGGACGTGCGGCTCAAGCGCCGCCTGGCGCGCGTCATCACGCTCGAGGAGCTGCGCGCGCATGCGGGCCGGGAGCTCAAGGGCATGGTGCTGCTGCGCCCGGGCAACCGCCTGTCAGTGATGCCAGTCGAGAGTGCGCATTGGAAGTTCATTCTCTCGCTCGAGTGAGCGCAGCGCGCCTCGCAAACCGCATGCATCGCATGCTTGGCGCGCGCGATGATGCTTCGCGACGCGCGCGTCGCCTACCATACTTCGCACGAGGTCGCTTGTAATTTCGATTCGCGTGTATATACTCGGACCCCGGACTAACCCGTTAATTGGAGAGCCAACATGGCGAAGGCAAAGAAGAAGGCCAAGAAGAAAGCTGCCAAGAAGAAATAGGCCTTAACTCGGCGGTCGCGCAAGTGGCCGCCGAGTCGTATTTGCAGACTGTGCCCGCGCATCATGGCGGGCACAGTCGTTTCTGGGGTCAGCGCTCGTGGCGAGAGACGGCGATGGCTGCGAAGAGTGACGCGAACAAGCGACGTGCGGCGCTCGCCGCGCTGGACCTCGTGCCCCACGGCGCCACGATCGGCGTCGGCACCGGCTCGACCGTGAACTTCTTCATCGAGGCGCTCGCCGCGCACCCCGCGCACGTGCGCCGCGCCGTCTCGAGCTCGCAGATGAGCGGCGCGCGGCTAAGTGCCGCGGGTGTGGGGGTGCTCGATCTGAACGAGGTCGCCGATCTCGAGCTCTACATCGACGGCGCCGATGAAGCGAACCCCGCGCGGCAGCTCATCAAGGGGGGCGGCGGCGCCCTCACCCGCGAAAAGATCCTCGCCGCGGCGGCCCGGCGCTTCATCTGTATCGTCGACGACAGCAAGCTGGTCGCGACGCTCGGCAGGTTCCCGCTGCCCGTCGAGGTCATTCCGATGGCGCGGACGCTGGTATCGCGCGAGCTGAGCGCGCGCGGCGGACGCCCGCAGTGGCGCGAAGGCTTCATTACCGATAACGGCAACCACATTCTCGACGTGCACGGTCTTACCATCACGGACCCGCCGGCACTCGAGCGTGAGCTGAACCAGATCGTCGGCGTCGTTACGGTGGGGCTGTTTGCGGCACGGCCTGCAGACGTGCTGCTGGTCGGTTCGGCGGACGGGGTGCAGACCCGCTGACGCTCCTAGTCCCTTCGTGATTCCGACCCAGAGACAAGAAGGGCCCGTCCATGAGGACGGGCCTTCTCACATTGGCTGGGGGACTAGGATTCGAACCTAGGTAAACGGAGTCAGAGTCCGTTGTCCTACCACTAGACGATCCCCCAAAGGATGGCGGGATGCCACGGCAGCAGCTCAGCGCTTCGAGTACTGCGGCCCGCGGCGAGCCTTACGGCGACCGACCTTCTTGCGCTCGACCTCGCGCGCATCGCGGGTGACGAACCCGGCGGCACGCAGCGGCTTGCGCAGGCCCTCATCGTACTTGATGAGCGCGCGCGTGATGCCGTGGCGGATGGCGCCGGCCTGGCCGGTGGTACCGCCGCCGTTGACCTTGACGGCGATATCGAACTGCCCCTGCAGCTTCACCGCATCGAGCGGCTGGCGCACGATCATTCGACCGGTCTCGCGCCCGAAGAACTCATCGAGCGAACGGTCGTTGACCGTGATCTGTCCGGTACCGGGCTTGAGGTACACGCGGGCGGTCGCGGTCTTGCGACGCCCGGTGCCGTAATGATTCTGCTGGCTCGCTGGCATGCGGTCGGGTCCTATTGGATGACGAGCGGCTTGGGCTGCTGCGCCTGGTGCGGATGCTCGCCGCCGGCGAACACATGGAGCTTCCTGAACATGCGCCGCCCCAGCGGGTTCTTCGGCAGCATGCCCTTCACGGCGAACTCGATCACCCGCTCGGGGTGCTCGTCGAGGAGCTTCTCGAGCGCGATCGACTTGATGCCGCCGATGTGCCCGGTGTGGTGATAGTAGATCTTGTCGGTGAGCTTGCGGCCGGTGACGCGGATCTTGCTCGCGTTCACCACGATGATGTGATCGCCCATGTCCACGTGCGGGCTGTAGTCAGCCTTGTGCTTGCCCTTGAGGCGATGCGCGATCTGCGAGGCCAGGCGCCCGAGCGTCTTGTCGCTCGCGTCAACGATGAACCAGTCACCGCGGATGGTTCCGGCCTTGGCGAATACGGTCTTCATAAGGTCTCTTCGAGGGCGTCACGCGGCGGCCCGGATGGGGCTGCAAAGCTGACTGCCGGGGCCAAAAAAGGCGGGGAAGTGTACTCAAGCGGGTTTGCCTTTGCAAAGGCGCCGGCCGTGAAGCCCCGCCCTGAGGCCGCCGACGCCTGCCGCGGGGGCCTCCGCGCCCCATTAAAGGGCCGGGCGCACATGTTTGACCCCTATAATAGAGGCATCAGATATGGAGTCCGCTCGTACTCTCGACTCAGCGATCGCCGCCGTGGATCGCGCCCTGCGCGCCGTGTTCGCTCCGGCCCGGGCCTCAAGGCCGGCCCCGGCGATCCCCGGGGCTCCGGCCCCGCTCACCGATACCCAACGCCGCGAGAGCGCGGCATTGATGCGCGTGAATCACGCGGGCGAGCTCGCCGCCCAGGCGCTCTATCACGGTCAGGCCGTCGCTGCCCGCCAGCCGGCCACCCGCGCGTTGCTCATGTCGGCGGCGGCCTCGGAGTCCGACCATCTCGCCTGGTGCGAGACGCGCCTCAAGGAGCTCGGCTCGCGCCCGAGCCTGCTCAATCCACTGTGGTACGCGGGCTCGTTCGCCATCGGTGCGCTGGCTGCGATGCTGGGCGATCGCGTGAGTCTGGGATTTGTAACGGAGACCGAACGGCAGGTGGAGGGGCATCTCGAGGAGCACCTGACGAGACTGGCGCCGGCCGATGCGCGCAGCCGTGCCATACTCGAGGTCATGCGGGCAGAGGAGATCGCGCACGGCGCCAGCGCCGCTGCGGCAGGCGGGCAGCGTCTGCCCGCACCGGTACGCGCGCTGATGGGGCGCGCCGCCCGGGTCATGACCAGCACTGCGTATTGGATTTGAGCGGCGCTTTATATTAAAAGGGCGCTCTTTGGGGGGCGGTATGGAAGAAAACATCAAACCGTTGAGCGAGATCCCGGCGATCAACCGGTTCCTGAGCTATTGCCGCATCCGCGCGGTCCCGTCCAAGACGGTCGTCATCCACGCGGGCGACCTGCCCGACGTCCTGTACTACATCATCAGCGGCTCGGTGGAAGTGATGATCGAGGACGAGGAAGGCAACGAGATGGTGCTCGCCTACCTCAACCGCGGCCAGTTCTTCGGCGAGATGGGATTGTTCTACGAGCAGCCGACGCGCAGCGCCTGGGTGCGCACCCGCAATCAGTGCGAGCTGGCGGAAATGACCTACCCGCGCTTCCGGCAGATCGCCGCCGAGAGCCCGGGACTGGTGTTCGAGCTGGCCACGCAGCTCGCCACACGCCTCGATCGTACCAACCGCAAGCTCGGCGACCTCGCCTTCGTCGACGTCACCGGGCGCGTCGCGCACGCGATCATGGACCTGTGCGGCGAGCCCGACGCCATGACTCACCCGGAAGGCATGCAGATCAAGGTGAGCCGCCAGGAGCTCTCGCGCCTGGTCGGCTGCTCGCGCGAAATGGCCGGGCGCGTGCTCAAGGTGCTCGAGGAGCAGGGGCTGTTGCGCGCCACCGGCAAGACCATCGTGGTCTTCAACGCGCGACCGAAGATGAAAACCCGTCCGGTGATCGTGCCGGCGAAGACCGCCACCACTGGGCGCACCGCCGGGCAGGTCGACACGGACGACGACGATGACGACGATGACGAGGACGACGACGAGTAGCTTAACCCTCAGCGCCGGCCACGCGCCGCCGGCGCCGCGCCCGCGGCTCCGCTGCCAGCCGACCCGCCCGCGATCCGCTCGCGCATCTCCCGGATGGTGAGCGCGTAGTCGCTGCTGCCGAAGATCGCCGAGCCCGCAACGAACGTGTCGGCACCCGCCGCGCTCGCCGCGCCGATGTTGTCGATCTTGATCCCCCCGTCGACCTCGAGCCGCACCGCCCTCCCGGAGGCATCGATGCGCGCCCGCGCCTCGCCAAGCTTGCGCAGCGTCGTGGGAATGAAGGTCTGACCGCCGAAGCCGGGATTCACCGACATGATCAGCACCAGGTCGAGCATCTCGAGCGTGTAGTCGAGGTAATCGAGCGGGGTCGCCGGGTTGAACACCAGCCCGGGGCGGCAGCCGTGCTCGCGGATGAGCGTGATGGTGCGGTCGATGTGCTGGGTCGCTTCCGGGTGAAAGCTGATGAAGCTGGCGCCCGCCGCGGCGAAATCCGGCACGATGCGATCGACCGGGCTGACCATCAGGTGCACGTCGATCGGCGCGCGCACGCGCTTGCGCAGTGCCTCGCACACCATCGGCCCGATGGTGAGATTCGGCACGTAATGGTTGTCCATCACGTCGAAATGGATGAGGTCCGCGCCCGCGGCCAGCACCGCCTCTACTTCTTCGCCGAGGCGGGCGAAGTCGGCGGACAGGATCGAGGGCGCAATCCACGCGGCTGACATGGCCATGAGTCTAACCTATGGCGATCAGGCTCTGGCGGATGCGCCAGGCGCGCTGGTCGATGCGCAGCGTCACGTAGGCGAAGGTCATCCAGCCGAGGTGGAACACGACGCCCGCGATCACCATCAGCTGCCCGGGAATCGGACCGACGGCGGCACGCGCCCACAGGTCCGCGAGCGAGTGCAGCGGCTCCGGGTGGATCGCCAGCTTGCCGTAGTAGGCCAGCGCCTGGATCAGGAAGATCCAGGCGTAGGTGCGCCGTAGCCGCCGGCCAGCGGCACGCGCCAGGCTCACGTGATAACGCGGCCGGCACAGGTCGTCCGCGAGCAGCCGGCTCCAGTGCGAGTCCATGGCGACCGACTCGCCGCGCAACATGGGCGTGAAGAAGTCGGTCTCGAGCAGCCGGGTACGCGCCCGCCAGATGTTGAAATAGCGGTAGCGGCGTGCCTCGAGCAGCAGGAACATGGTGACGATCAGGCCGACCAGCGCCATCGGCAGGGGCGAGGCCTGGACACTGGAGAAGGTCGCTGACAGCGCAATGCCGGTGGTCAAGACTGCCCAGTTGGTGGTGCTGTCGAGACGCGTACGCCACACCGTGCTGCGATAGATCTCGCCGCGATACAGGTGAGCGATGGCGCCGATCTCGGCCGCCGAGCACGGCCGCGGCGGTGCCGCCGCTGGGTCCGGCGTTGCCTCCGGTGAGCTCATTGTTGCTTCTCACCAGCCGTCTGCGTCAGGCCGTGAGCCGCGCTAGCGCTTCCCGGTACTTCTCGCTGGTGCGCGCAATCACCTGCGGCGGTAGCTTCGGTCCGGGGGCGCGCTTGTTCCAGTCGAGCGTCTCCAGATAGTCGCGCACGAACTGCTTGTCGAAGCTCGGCGGACTGATGCCCTCACGGTAAGTGTCGGCTGGCCAGAAGCGCGACGAGTCCGGCGTCAGCACCTCGTCAATGAGCGTCAGGCGTCCCGCCCCGTCCACCCCGAACTCAAATTTAGTGTCGGCGATGATGATGCCGCGCTGGCGGGCGTGTTCGGCAGCGAAGCCATACAGCGCCAGCGCGGTGTCGCGCACCGCGGCGGCGAGCGGCGCACCGATGAGCCTCGCGGTCTGCTCGAAGCTGATGTTCTCGTCGTGCGTGCCAGCCTCTGCCTTGCTCGCCGGCGTGTACAGGGGCTGTGGCAGGCGCCCGGCGAGCGGCAGTCCCTTCGGCAACGCGATGCCGCACAATGCGCCGCTCGTCTGGTAGTCCTTCCACCCGGAGCCGATCAGATACCCGCGCACCACCGCTTCGAGCGGCAGCGCCTTGAGGCGCTTCACGATCACCGCGCGGCCTTCGAGCAGGGCGCGCTCCTCGGTGCTTTCCACGACGCTCGCCGGGTCGCGACCGGTGAGGTGATTGGGCACCAGGTGCGCGAGCTTTGCGAACCAGAAGTTCGAGATGCCGTTCAACACCCGCCCCTTGTCGGGAATCGGGTCGGGCAGCACCACGTCGAAGGCCGACAGCCGGTCGGTCGTCACGATCAGCATGGTGTCGGCATCGAGCGCGTAGATGTCGCGCACCTTGCCTTCGTGGATCCGCTCGAGGCCGCGGAGCGCGGTGCGGTAGACGGTGGGCGCCGGCATGCGCTTGGTACTATACGTGCACATGGTGGCGGGCATGAAGTGGATGGGCAAGCTGGCCGGCGGGCTGCTCGGAATGCTGACGCTTGGGCCGGTCGGCGCCGCGCTCGGCGTCCTGATCGGGCACCAGTTCGACGAGCTGAACGAGGCGGACTCCCCCGCCGCGACCCCGGCGGACGTGGCGCTGATCCGCCAGCGCTTCTTTCAGGCCACCTTTCGCGTGATGGGCTATCTCGCCAAAGCCGACGGCCGCGTGTCGGAGCAGGAAATCGCCGCGGCGCGCGCCGTGATGACCGAGCTGCGCCTCCACGAAGCGCAGATCCGCGAGGCGATCGCGCTCTTTACTGCCGGCAAGGACCCGCGGTTCGACCCCGGCGCCGACCTCGGCGAGCTCAAGCGCGCCTGCCGCGGGCGGCCGGACATTCTGCGGGTGTTCATCGAGATCCAGGTGCGTACCGCGCTCGCCGGTAACAACCTCGAGGGACCGGTGCGCCCGCTCATGAGCCGCATCGCACACTCCCTCGGCACCGGCGCTTTCGAGCTGGCGCAGATCGAGGCGGTGCTGCGCATCGAGCGCGCCGCCTTCGCCGGTCGCCAGGCGCGCGGCGAGGAGCCGCGCGGCGCCGCCGCCGCGGCGCAGCGCGACCGGCGGCTGCAGGAAGCCTACCGCGTGCTCGGCGCAGCGGCAGATGCCAGCGATGCCGAGGTGCTCAAGGCCTACCGCCGACAGCTGCACCGCCACCATCCAGACAAGCTCAAGGCCAACGGGCTCCCTGAGTCGATGCTGGCGTACGCCAAGCAGCGCACGCAGCAGATCATCGAAGCCTGGGAGCTGATCCGCGCGGCGCGCGGCATTCGTTAGGTCTTAAGGGCCCACTCCGCGATGACGTCACTGACGGCGCGCACGCCGTCGGTGAGCGCTGCCGGTCCGGGCTGCAGGATCAGCGCTGATTTGATCTCGCGCACGAACCCGGTGCGCACCGCGGGCACGGCGCTCCAGCCGGGGCGCGCCGCGACCTGCTCGGGGCGGAACTTCTTTCCGCACCACGAGCCCAGCACGATGTCGGGAGCGCGGCGCGGCACCTCCGCGGCATCGGCGATGATGCGGTTGCGCCCGAGCGATTCGCGGGCCAGCTCGGGAAAGCAGTCCTCGCCACCGGCGAGCTCGATGAGCTCCGACACCCAGCGGATACCACTGATCATCGGGGCGTCCCATTCCTCGAAGTACACCCGCGGGCGGCGGGTGAGTGCGGCGGCACGCGCGCGCACCTCGTCCAGCCCGTGGGCGAGCTCGGCCGCGAGCGCCCGGGCCCGCCCCTCGCATCCCAGCATGCCCCCGAGCGTGCGGATCATGCGCAGGATCTCCTCGATACTGCGCTGGTTGAACAGGTGCACCTCGAGACCCGCGCGGGTCAGCTGCGCGCCTATGTCCGCCTGCAGGTCGGAGAAGCCGAGCACGAGATCCGGCCGCAGCTCGAGGATGCGCGCAGTGTTGGCGCTGGTGAACGCCGACACCCGCGGTTTCTCGCGGCGCGCGCGCGGCGGCCGCACCGTGAATCCCGAGATGCCGACGATCCGCCAGTCCTCACCCAACAAATAGAGGGTCTCGGTGGTCTCCTCGGTGAGGCAGACGATGCGCTCTGGGTATTCCGAAATCGGCTTCATTTGGCATTCGGCGTGGCCGCGAGGACTGTATCCTTAAGCCGTGTCGGCGCGCATCTTAAGTCTGCTCGACTGGTGCTTCTTCGGACCGGCCTCGACTCGCGCGGGCCTGCTGGGCGGGTGCCTGCGCGTGTTGCGCTATCCCTACGCCGTGCTGCGCGACCTGTGGCGCGGGGAGATCAACCTGCGGGCCATGAGCCTGGTGTACACCACGCTGCTGTCGCTGATTCCGCTGCTCGCCTTCAGCTTCGCGGTCTTGAAGCTCTTCGGCGGCCACCGCGACCTCGAGCCGGTCGTCTACCAGTTCTTCGCCCCGGTCGGTCCGGCTGCCGCCGCCGAGCTCACGCAGCGCGTGCTGCAGTTCGCCAGCCACGTGAGTGGCGGGCTGGTCGGCTCGGTGGGGCTCGCGCTCCTCACCTGGACGCTGCTCGGCACCATCAAGAAGGTCGAGGACAGCTTCAACTTCCTGTGGCACGTCGACCAGCCGCGCAGCTTCGCGCGGCGCGTCGCCGAGTACACGTTCCTGCTGATCGCGGGCCCGGTGGTGCTGGTCGGCTTCATAGGCCTGTCGCACCGGGCGCTCTCCAGCGTGCCGCTGCAGGAGCTGGTGCGGCTGCCGCTGCTGCAGTGGCTGCGCAGCACCGGCATCCGCGTGGCGCCGTACGCGATGGTGAGCGCCTTCTTCATGGCGCTCTACATGATGACCCCCAACACCCGGGTGCGCTGGCGCCCCGCGCTCACCGGGGCGGTGGTCGGCGGCGTGCTGTGGGCCGCGGCTGGCAGGATGTTCACCGCCCTGGTCGTCTACTCGACGCGTCTCACCGTCGTCTACGCGGGCTTCGCGTTCGTGGTGGCCGCGCTCCTGTGGACCTACTTCGGCTGGCTGATCCTGCTCGCCGGCGCCCAGCTCTCGTTCTATGTGCAGAACCCGACCTACCTGCGCCTGGGACTGCAGCAGCTGCGGCTTTCGAGCGTCGAGCTCGAGAGCCTCGCGCTCAAGCTCATGTACTTCGTCGGCCGCACGCACGTGACCGGCGGGCGGCGCTGGACCGTGAACCGCCTTGCCAACGAGCTCGGGCTGCCGGGGATTGCGGTGGCGCAGATGGCGACAGCCCTCGAGCGCGAATCGCTCCTGATCGTGACCGACAGCGACGAGCTGGTACCGGCGCGCGACATCGGCCGCATCAGCGTGCACGAGATCCTCGACATCGCCCGTAACCAGCGCAGCGGCCATCTGGCGCCGCGTAACTTCGCCATCCCGCCCGTCGATCGCGTGCTCGGCGCGCTTGAGGAGGCGCTCAGGAAGAGCTGCGGCGAGCTGACGCTGCGCGAGCTCGTGGAGGAAGCGCCGCGGCCGGCGCTGCTCGCCACCCGACAACTCTCCTCACGGTAGCTAAGGACGCCGTCCGGCCTCACTCACCGGCAATTGTCATATCGCTGATCAGCACCGAGCCGATGCGGATGCCGCCGCGCGTGTCGATGTCGGAGCCGAGAGCGGCGATCTCACGGTACATCTGCTTCAGGTTGCCGGCGATCGTGATCTCGTGCACCGGATAGGCGATCGCGCCGTTCTCCACCCAGAACCCGCTCGCGCCGCGCGAGTAGTCCCCGGTCACCCCGTTCACTCCCTGCCCCATCAGCTCGGTCACCAGCAGTCCCGTTCCGAGGCGCTGCAGGAACTCCCCGGCCGCCAGTCCGCCATCCGCGGCCGTCACCAGCAGATTGTGCAGGCCGCCGGCGTTGCCGGTGGTCCTGAGCCCGAGCCGCCGCGCCGAGTAGCTGCCGAGCACGTAGCCCTCGAGCACTCCGTCCTTCACCAGATCGCGGTCGCGCGTCGCGGCGCCCTCCTGGTCGAACGGCGCGCTCGCGAGGCCCCTTGGGATGTGCGGCCGCTCCTGCATGGAGATGAAGGCCGGGAACACCTGGCTGCCCGCGGCCTCGAGCAGGAACGAGGCCTTGCGATACTGGCTGGTGCCGCGGATCGCGCCGATGAAGTGCCCGATCAGGCCACGCGCCATCTCGGGCACGAACGCCACCGGCGCCTTGCGCGTGGTCAGCCGGCGGGCGCCGAGTCGCGCCAGCGCGCGGCTGCCCGCGGTGCGGCCGATAGCGGCGACCGGCTCGAGCTGCGCCTGGTCGCGCGCCACGCTGTACCAGTAGTCGCGCTGCATGTCCTCGCCCTGCTGCGCGATGAGCGCAGCGCTCACCGAGTGGCTGGTGGAGGAGTAGCCGGCGAGAAAGCCGAGCGAGTTGCCGTACACACCGCTGTGGCGCTGGCTGCTGACTGCCGCGCCCTCGGAGTTGCTGACACGCGCATCGAGCGCGAGCCCCGCCGCCTCGCACTCGCGCGCCAGCTCGATGGCGCGCTCCGGCGCGAGCTCCCAGGGATGATCGAGATCGAGGTCGGGGATGTCGCGGGCAAGCGCCTCGGGCTCGATGAGACCGGCGTAGCTGTCCTCGGCCGTGTAGCGCGCGATCGCGCACGCCTTGCCGACGGTCTCGGCGACCGCCGCGCGGCTCAGGTCCGCGGTGCTGGCCGAGCCCTTGCGCTTGCCGAAGTACACCGTGACTCCAAGGCCGCGGTCGCGCTGGTATTCGACGGTGTCGACTGCGCCGAGCCGGACGTTCACCGACAGTCCGCGGCTCACCGAGGCGTCGGCGTCGCACTGCGAGGCGCCCTGGCGCAGGGCCTGCTCGCGCGCGTAGTCGACCACCTCGGCCAGCTGGGCGCGGGCCTCGCTCGCTGAGGTGTCTGGCAGTGCGGGAGTTGCTGGCATCACGTAAATTGTACCTAATGAGCACCGCGGAAGATGCGCCGCCCGAGCGACCCAGCAAGAGTGCGCGCAAGCGCGCCGCGCACGCCGCCCAGGAGCTGGGCGTGACGCTGTTGGCACTGCCCGATGCCGCGCTCGAGGCGCTCGACCTGCCGCCTGAGCTGACCGAGGCGGTGCGCGCCGGGCGTGGCATCACCAGCCGCGCGGCGCTCGCGCGCCAGCGGCAGTACATCGGGCGGCTGATGCGTGGGTTCGATCCCGAGTCGCTGCGCGCGCTCGAGGCATTGTTGGATACAATGCGCCGGTGAAACCGCTGGTCGGCATCATCATGGGCTCGTCCTCCGACTGGGAGACGATGCAGGCGGCCGCCGACATGTTGGACCGGCTCGCCATCCCCTACGAGGTGCGGGTGGTGTCCGCGCACCGCACGCCCGACCTGCTGTTCGAATATGCCGCGGGCGCGCGCGCCCGCGGGCTCGAAGTGCTGATCGCGGGCGCCGGGGGCGCCGCGCACCTGCCGGGCATGACGGCCGCCAAGACCAGCCTGCCGGTGCTCGGCGTGCCGGTGCAGTCCAAGGCGCTCGGCGGCATCGACTCGCTGCTGTCGATCGTGCAGATGCCGGCCGGCGTGCCGGTTGCGACTTTTGCGATCGGGCCTGCGGGTGCGACCAACGCGGCGCTGTGCGCCGCCGCCATCCTCGCCAATCAGCGCCCGGCCCTGCAGGCCGCGCTCGAGGCGTTCCGCGAGCATCAGACGGCGGGCGTTCTCGGCAATCCCGATCCGCGCGCACCGCCGCGCTCATGACGGTCGGCATCGTGGGTGGCGGCCAGCTCGGCCGCATGCTCGCTCTGGCGGGTTATCCGCTCGGCCTCGATTTCCTGTGTCTGGACCCGGCGCGCGATGCGCCCGCGGGTCAGGTGGCGCCGCTCCTCACCGGGGAGTTCACCGACCGCAGGCTCCTGGCACGCCTCGCGCGGGCCTGCGAGGTCGTGACCTTCGACTGGGAGAACGTTCCGGCCGCGAGCCTGAAGGCGCTGCGGCGCGGCACGCGGCGCACGCGCATCTGCCCGCCGCCGGCGGCGCTCGCCTGCGGACAGGACCGGGTGAGCGAGAAACGCCTGTTCGCGCACCTCGGGATTCCGACCACGCGCTGGCGCGCCGTCGACTCGCGCGCAGCGCTCATGCGTGCCATCGACGCGATCGGCGTGCCCGGGGTGCTGAAGACGCGCCGCCTGGGCTACGACGGCAAGGGGCAGGCGCTGGTGCGCGCGCCGGCGCAGGCGGCGCGCGCCTGGGAGCTGCTCGGCGCCGCGCCGCTCATCTACGAGGAATGGGTGCCGTTCGACTGCGAGGTGTCGATCATCGGTGCGCGCGGCGCGGGCGGTGAGACCGTGATCTATCCGCTGTGCGGCAACGTGCACCGCGGCGGCGTACTGCGTATGACGGTCGCGCCGTTCGGTGCGCCGCGCTGGCAGCGTGTGGCGGCGGCCTATCTCGAGCGCGTGCTCGCGCATTTCCGCTACCGCGGCATCCTCACCCTCGAGTTCTTCGTGCGCGGCGGCCGCCTGATCGCCAACGAGATGGCACCGCGCGTGCACAACTCCGGCCACTGGACCATCGAGGGGGCGCAGACCAGTCAGTTCGAGAATCACCTGCGCGCGATCCTCGGGCTGCCCCTCGGCGCCAGCGCCCCGCTCGGCCACAGTGCCATGATCAACCTGATCGGACGCATGCCGCCGCGCGCCCAACTGCTGGCGCAACCGGGACTGCACCTGCACGACTATGGCAAGCGGCCGCGGCCGGGACGCAAGGTAGGACATTGCACCCTGGTCGCGCCGACCGCCGCCGGACGCGACGCGCGCGCGCGGCGCCTGCTGGCCCGTCTGGCCGTCGGGGTGCGCATCCCGTAACATCGTGCGGAAGTCAACACCGATGTCGTATGCATGTACCTTGAGCCGTTCAAACTCCAGCAACTGCCGTTCCGCTTAAGCCCGGACCCGCAGTTTCTCTACCTGTCGAAGCGACATGCACGCGCCAAGGCGTACATGGAGTCGACCATCTGGTTTACCGACGGCTTCGTGGTGATCACCGGCGAGATCGGCTCGGGCAAGACTACGCTGATCGAGTCGTTCCTCAAGGAGCTGCCGGCGGACATCGTGGTGGCGCAGATCAGCCAGACCCAGGTGACGGCGCTCGACTTCCTGCAGGCGGTGCTGGTGCAGTTCGGCTTCTCGCCCTTCAAGATGCGCAAGGCCGAGCTCATCAGCACGCTCAACAACTTCCTGATCGAGCAGTACGCCGCCGGCCGCAAGGTGCTGCTGATAGTCGACGAGGCGCAGAACCTGTCGATGCGCGTGCTGGAGGAGATCCGGCTGCTGTCGGGAGTGGAGACCACCAAGGAGAAGGTGCTGCGCATCATTCTCGCCGGCCAGCCGGAGCTCAGCGCCAAGCTCGACGCGCCGCAGCTCGAGCAGCTGATGCAGCGCGTGCGGATGCGCTTCCATCTCACCACCCTCACCCAGACGGAGACGCGCGGCTACATCGAGCACCGCCTGGAGGTGGCGGGCGCCGAGCGTGAGATCTTCGCCGCCGACACGTTCGAAGAGATTTTCCGCTACACCGGCGGCGTACCGCGCCTCATCAACACGCTGTGCGACACCGCGATGATGGCCGCCTACGTCGAGAACCGGGAAACCGTCGGACGCGCCCAGATCGTCGGCGCCGTGCAGGAGCTGCGCTGGCCGGAGTACGCCGCACGCACGCGCGCGGCCGAACCGCCGCCGACGTTCGGCGCTGCACCCGGCGCGCCGCGGCCGATCGCGCGGCTGATGGTGGCCACCGACGGACGCACCGTGCAGGAGATCCCGCTGCAGGTCGGCCGCCTGATCATCGGCCGCACGCCCGACAACGACGTGCAGATCGACAGCCGCTTCGTCAGCCGCCATCACTGCCAGATCATCACCAGCACGCAGTCCTGCGTGGTCGAGGACCTCAACAGCACCAACGGCACCTTCGTGAAATCCAACCGCGTGCGCCGTCACTACCTGAACGACGGCGACGTGGTGACGATCGGCAAGCACGAGCTGATCTATGTGGACGAGCGCGCCCCGCGCGCGCGCGACAAGCTCACCGACACGGTGCCGGGAGTCTAGCCGCTCAGGACTGCGACTCGTCGCCGCGCCCGAGGCTGTCCGGGTCGGCGTACTGCGAGCGCAGCCGGCGGTAGTCACGGCGGCGCAGCAGTACCACGATACCGCCGACCAGGGTGAGGAGCCCGAGCAGGCCGGCGAGCAGGCTGGCCGTCCCGTGGGAGGCGGCAAGCAGATAGCTCGCCGTCAGCGCCGCGACCCCGCAGGCCATGTACAGCCACGGCAGTCCTTCGTAGAGGGGACGGGAGAGGTGGCGGCCGGTGCGCTCCATGCCGGCCATCCTAACGTGGCCGGCCGGGCAGTGGTACCGGCGGACCGCCGCCGCACCAACAAACTTCTAACTTTGCTCAGGTTTGCGGGTCAGCCCGGACCGAACGGCTTGCTCAGCCCCGGCCGAACAGGCGTGCAATCCGCTCCAACAGCGTCGGCTTCCACCCTTCGATACTGAAGTCAGGCGGTCGGTCGCTGCCGCAGCGCTTGGCCGCCGCCAGCAGCTCCGGCGGGAGTTTCAGAGTCGCGGTGGTATCGGCCAGCTTCGGTTGGGGCTGCATGGCAGTGATTCCTTAAGCGCAAAGCAACTCGCAGGGACAGCACGCTACGGACTCACAGCCGGACGGGCCGTGCCCGCCATCACAGAGTCCGCGCGCGCTGTGATTATGTCGCGGCGGTGACTTCGAGTCGCGCCGAGTTGCGTCGCGCCACGACGACAGTCATATGGCAGTCATCTGGCCGTCATGTGACCGCAGTCATGCGCTCGGGCCCTTCAGGCCGTGCCACCGACCGTGAGGTTCTCGATCTTGAGAGTCGGCTGACCAACCCCGACCGGGATGCTCTGCCCGTCCTTGCCGCAGGTGCCGACGCCGTCATCGAGCTTCAGATCGTTGCCGACCATGGTGACGCGGGTCAGCACGTCCGGTCCGTTGCCGATCAGCGTCGCGCCCTTGAGCGGCGCGCCGAGGCGGCCGTTCTCGATCGCGTAGGCCTCGCTGGCCGAGAACACGAACTTGCCTGAAGTGATGTCCACCTGCCCGCCGCCGAAATTCACCGCGTAGATACCGCGCTGCACCGAGCGCAGGATCTCCGCGGGATCGTGCGGACCTGCGCGCATGTAGGTGTTAGTCATGCGCGGCAGCGTCATGTGCGCGAAGGATTCACGCCGGCCGTTGCCCGTGGGGCGCGCGCCCATGAGGCGCGCGTTCAAACGGTCGTGCAGGTAGCCGCGCAGCACGCCGTCCTCGATGAGCGTGGTGCACTGGGTCGGCGTGCCCTCGTCGTCGATGTTGAGCGAGCCGCGGCGCGCGGCGAGCGTGCCGTCGTCCACCACGGTGCACTCGGCCGCCGCGACCCGCTCGCCGATGCGGTTGGCGAACGCCGAGGTGCCCTTGCGGTTGAAGTCGCCTTCGAGCCCGTGGCCGATGGCCTCATGCAGCAGGATCCCGGGCCAGCCGGGGCCCAGCACCACGGTCATGGTGCCGGCGGGCGCCGGCACCGCCTCGAGGTTTACCAGCGCCTGGCGCACCGCCTCGCGCGCCAGCGTCAGCGGCCGGTCGCCGGCCACGAGCTCGGCGAGCGAATAGCGCCCGCCGGCGCCGGCATAGCCCTGTTCGCGCCGCCCGTTCTGCTCGACCAGCACCGACACGTTGAAGCGCACCAGCGGGCGCACGTCGGCCGCCAACTGTCCATCACTGGTGGCGATCAGAACCACCTCGTGCAGCGCGATGACGCTGGCACTGACGTGCACGATGCGCGGATCGAGGCGCCGCGCCTCGCGGTCGACGCGCTCGAGCCACGCGACCTTGTCGGCGGCGGCGAGCGAGGCCACCGGGTCTGCCGGCAGGTAGAGCGCGTGGCCGCGTTGCACGCGCCATGGGCTTAAGGTGCGCTGCCCGCCGTGCACGGCGATGGCGCGCGCCGCGTGCGAGGCCTCCTCGAGCGCCGGCAGCACGATCTCGTCGGAATAGGCGAACCCGGTCTTCTCGCCGGCGAGCGCCCGCACTCCCACCCCCTGCTCGATGCTCGCGCTGCCGTCCTTGACGATGCCGTCCTCGAGCGACCAGGACTCCTGCTGCGAGTGCTGGAAGTACAGGTCAGCGAAGTCCACCGAGTGGCTCAGCACCTCGCCGAACACGCGGTCGAGCCGCCGGTCGTCGAGCCCGCCGGGAGCCAGCATCAGGTCGCGGGCGACCTTGAGGGTGTCGGCTGGGTCGGTCATGTCAGTTGCAGCTCCGTCGGGAGTACGCGGTGCCTGAGGGCGGGGAAGCTCTCGCGCACGCCGCTCTGGCGCGCGAGATCGATCTCAGCCAGCGCGCAGCCCCGCCCGCGCGGCACCCGTTTGAGGATCCGGCCCCAGTAGTCCACGATCATGCTGTCGCCGTAAGTTTCGCGCCCGCTCGGATGGAAGCCCGACTGCGCCGGTGCGATAACGTAGCAGAGGTTCTCGATGGCGCGCGCGCGCAGCAGCGTCTCCCAGTGCGCCTGCCCGGTGGGACCAGTGAAGGCCGACGGCACGGCCAGCAGCTGCGCCCCGGCGGCGCTCAAATGCCGATATAGCTCCGGGAAACGCACGTCATAGCACACCGAGAGACCGAGGCGCCCGACGGGCGTGTCGAGCACCGTCGGCCCGCCTCCGGGAGCGACGTGCGCCGACTCGCGGTAAGTCTCGGCGCGGCCCGGGATGTCGACGTCGAACAGGTGGATCTTGTCGTAGCGCGCAGCGCGACGGCCGTCCGCACCGTACACGAGGCAGGCAGCGGCGACCCGCCCGTCGGCGCCGCTCTTCAAGGGCACCGTGCCGGCTACGATCCACAGCCTGAGCTGCCGCGCGGTCGCGGCCAGAAACTCCTGGACGGGACCTGAGCCGTCGGCTTCGGCAACGGCGCGCTTGTCGGCGTCCTTGAGTCCCATGAACGAGAAGTTCTCCGGGAGCGCGGCGAGCTGCGCGCCGCTCGCGGCCGCCTCCTCGAGCAGCGCGCGCGCCTGTGCCAGATTCGCCTGGACGTCGGCACCGGAGGTCATCTGCAGCGCGGCAACCTTCATGCGTTCGTCGTCTCCTATTCGCCCGTCGTCACCACCGGCTCGTCCCACGTGCCGCGCAGGCGCAGCACGCCGTGCGTTCGATCCGCGCCCTGGCCCGCGATCAGCCCCCGCAGCGACAGCCACAGGGCGGCGATCTTCGGGGTCGGCCCGAAGCCCCGCAGTGTCGCCGGCAGCCGCTCCTCGCCTCGCAGGACCCAGAGCTGGCCATCGTAGTCATGCGCCAGCAACCCTACCCGACCCCGCATCAGAATCTCCGCGTCGCCATCGAAGTGCAGGTCGGAGGTGACTGCCTGGCCGCCCTGCAGCGTGAAGTCCGCCGACAGGCTCGCAAATCGCAGCTCGGGCGAGCCGGTGCCGGCGATGAGCGCCGGCACGACGAGCAACGCAAAAGGCGCATCCGCAGGCTCGCCCTCCGCCGCAGCGGCAGCCCGCGTTGTGCCGTCCTTGAGCTGTATATGCAGTCTCCCGTTGGCCGTTGCAAGCGCGGGCAGCGGGCTTTGCCACTGCCAGCCGAGGTCGCCTTCGAGCTTCCCGCTGGCGCCGCTCACATCGCTGCGCAGCCCAAAGCTCGCGAGCGTCGCCTCGGCATCATCGCTCTCGAGGCTGAATCTCAGGTTGCAGGCCGCCGGGTCGCAGCGCAGCGCCCCATGCCCCTCGCCACCCACGCCGGTCAAATGGATGTCGTCGGCGTCGAAACCGCGCCCCCCGCCGAGGGCGAGCGTGGCCGTGATGGGACCGAGGGAGCGCCCCTGCCACTTCAGCTGCTCGATCGTGAGCTTTGCCGGCCCGGTGGCCTTCGGCCAGCTCACCTCGCCCGAGAGACTCTCCGAATCGAGCCTGAGCGTGTCCGCGCCACCCGCCGAATCGGCAGTCAGACTCACCTCCTGGTAGAGGCTCCCGAAGGCGTCGAGTTCGGCTACGCCCAGCTGCGCGTGCAGCGCCGGCCAGCCGGGGCGGTGAGCCAGGGTGCGCCAGGCTGCCGCGCAGGCCGGCAGATCGAGCCGGCTCACTCGCCCGGTGAGCACGATCCCGGGCGCGGACGGCAGCTCGGGCCCACTCGCTGTCAGCGACAGCGCGCCGCGGTCTATCTGCCAGAGCTCGCCACGACGGGCGAGCGCTGCCACCGCGCGCAGTCGCTCACCGAGCGCCAGGTGCAGCTCACCGGCGTCGTCGGTCCCGGTAAGCTCCACGTGAAGCGGAACAGACGTCGCCGCAGCCTTCGCCAGTGGCTCCGGCAGACGGCTCGCCACGCCGAGGAGCGGCGAGTCGAGGCGCGCGCGCCAGCGCGTCAGTTCGCCCCCCGCCCCCGGCAGCTGCCTGAAGTCCGCGCTCCACTCGGCGGTACCGGTAATGCTCGCGGCATCCACCGCCGCTCCGGTGGCGGCGAGCAGTGCCTCCACGTTGAGAAATCCGTGGCCGCTGACGGCGAGGGCGGCTGGCCCGGCGGTCGGCCCCGTGCGCCGCTCGCCTACGGTGAAGGCGACCGGGCCTCCGAGCCAGGTCCCGGTCAGGGTCGAGCGCTGCAGGTTGCCCTCGCTGAAGGCGAGCGTGCCGTGCAGCGCGCTGATCGGCGGCAGACCCTCGACCGGCCGCAGCCGCACCCCGTCGAGCACCGCCGCGAAGCGCGAATGCACCGCGGGACGGGGCAGCGCGCCGGCGGTCGCCGCCGGCATGCGGATGTCGAAATCGACGAGCGCGGCGCCGCTCATATCGAGGTTCTCGACGCGCGGCGCGTAGGCACTGAGCTGCGGATGCCCGCGCAGCCAGCCGAGCGCCTCCTGCGCAGCCCCGGTCACACGTCCGCTGAAGTGTACGGTGTGCGCATTCCACTCGATCGCGCCTGCATCGAGCTGGAACGAGCCAGCCTGCGCGCTGGTGACGCGCGCGCGTACCTGCTCGCCGCCCCATGCGATCTGCGCGTCGAGGCCATGGATGTCGGGCCAGAGCTGTGGATCGATGAGACTTGCCCCGCGCAGCTCGAGGCTGCCGGCGAAGCGCGTGCCGGCTCCCTTCCACGGCAGCGGCTCATCGATCGGGCCGTGCAGCTCGATGTCGGCATTGTCGATGCGGCCGGCGGCAAGCTCCCCCGGGGCGGCTCCCAGTGCGGCAAATGGCGCCGTGCCGAGCAGCCGCTGCAGCAGCACTACATCCGCGCCCGTGACCGTCGCCCGCGCATCGATCTGCGGGTGCGAGCCGGCACCGCGCGCGCCGCTCAAGGCGCCCGCGAGATGCAGCACGAGGCTGCCGGCATCGACGCGCAGATCGCCGGTGCTGAGCCGCCAGCCGCGCGCGCCCTGCTCCAGCGTGAGGTGCGTGCCGACCTTGACGCCGGCGATGGCCATCGCCGGCGCACTCGCGAGCGTCAGACGGGCATCATGCGCACTCAGCGCCGCGCGCAGGCGCCCATCCTCGCCCTCGACCGAAGCCGCAACACCGGCGAGCGTCACATCGCCCCCGGGCGTGCGCACGTCCAGCTCGAGGTGATCGGCCGCCAGATGCCAGCCCCCGCCTCCCGTGCGCGTCAGCCGCCAGGCGCCGTGCAGGCGATCGATCCTGACTCCCCCGGCGGGCGCGGGGGCGGCCGACTGCCACGCGAGCCCTTCGGCCGCGAGCGTGCCGTCGGCCGTGAGCACGCGGCCGTGGTCGAATCTGACAGTGAGCTGGAGGTTGCCGCTGCCCGCGAGCGGCAGCGTGTCCGCAGGGGCGAATGCCTCGAGCGTCGCGCGCCACCCGGCGAAGTCCAGCCGCTGGCCGGCGAGCTCCAACGTGGCGCTCGGTATTCTCGCGGCGTTCGGGTTGGTGATGAGATCGAGCCGGGCGTGCGCCGTGGCGCCCAGGCTCTGCGGCAGCAGCACCGTGGCGTCCGCGGTCAGGCGCGCGCCCATGCGGCGTAACGTGACGCTGCGGATCTCGAGCTCGAGCGGCGCCCCGGCGCCGCCTGCCGCGGGCAGCCGCACCGTGCCGCCGTTGATATCGAGCGCCAGGCCGCGCCAATTGGAAAGGATGCGCGCACCGTCATCGAGCGTCCCCGCGGGCGCCGCGGCGTCGGCGATTGCGGCGCCGCGCGCGACCGGCCGTGCCGCGCGCACCAGGCCCGGCATCCCGCTCAGATCGATGGCGGGATTCTCGAGCGTAATGCGCGTGGCGGCGAGCGTGCCGGTGCGCAGCATGCGCCAGGTATCGAAGTCGACCAGCAGCTTCGGCGCGCGCAGCAGCACGGCCGCAGCAGCAGGCGGGGCCAGCTCCACCCCGCTGAACACCGCCTCGGGGCCGTACCATCCCCAGCGCAGGCCCAGCTCGCTGAAGCGCACCTCGAGGCCCGTCTGCGAGCGGATCAGCTCCTCGAGCGCGGCGCGCTGCTGCGGCACGCGCGCGAGCGCGAGCGCATAGGCGAGCAGCCCCGCGGCGATGAGCACGGCGGCACTTCCGACCGCCAGCGCCAGCACCTTAAGCGCGAGCCCGGGTTGTACGCCCACGGACGTGCGCGGTGCGCCGGCGGCGCCCGGCGCGGCGGCAGGCTCTGCTGGCGTACGATGCATCGGGTGAGCCTTCAGACGAGAACGACGTCGTACTGATCGACGCCGTAGAGCGCCTCGACCTGCAGGCGGATCGGACGGCCGACCTGCCCCTCGAGCTCCGCCAGCGTGGCGGACTCCTCGTCGAGCAGCCGATCCACGACGTCCTGATGAGCCAGTATCAGCAGCTCGCGGCTGGCAAACTGCCGGCTCTGTCGCACAATTTCCCTAAAAATCTCGTTGCAGACGGTCTCCGGCGTGCGCACGAAGCCGCGGCCTTCGCAACTTGGACAGGGCGCACACAGGAGGTGTTCCAAGCTCTCGCGGGTGCGCTTGCGGGTCATCTCGACCAGCCCCAGGGGCGAGAGGCTCACGATGTGGGTCTGGGCGCGATCGCCGGCGAGCGAGCGCTCGAGAGCCGTGAGCACCGCGCGGCGGTGCGGCTCGTCGCGCATGTCGATGAAGTCGATGATGATGATGCCGCCGAGATTGCGCAGCCGCAGCTGCCGCGCGATGCTCACCGCCGCCTCGAGGTTGGTGCGGAAGATGGTCTCCTCGAGATTGCGGTGGCCGACGTAGGCGCCGGTGTTGACGTCGATGGTGGTCATCGACTCGGTCTGGTCGATCACCAGATGACCGCCGGATTTCAGCTGCACCTTGCGGTCGAGCGCGCGCGCGATCTCCTCCTCGACGCCGTTCAGGTCAAAGAGCGGCCGCGGGCCCGCGTACAGCTCGATCAACGATGCCGAACCCGGGGCGAAGGCGGCGGCGAACTCCAGCATGCGCGCATGCTCGCGCGCCGAGTCGACCAGCACGCGCCTCACGCCGTGCGCCAGCTCATCGCGCAGCACCCGCAGTGTCAGCGGCAGGTCCTCGTGCACCACCGTGCCGGACGCCGCCTCGGCGGCCCGGGTGCGCACGTGCTCCCACAGCCGCGCGAGGTACGCCATGTCCTGCTGCAGGCTATCGGCGCTGGCGCCCTGTGCGGCGGTGCGCACGATGTAGCCGCCGGGGGCGTGCTCGCCCGCGAGCGAGGTCATCAGCAGCTTCAGCCGGTTGCGCTCGGCCTCTTCCTCGATGCGCGCGGACACGCCGATCGCATCGCCGCGCGGCAGGTACACGAGGTAACGCGAGGGCAGCGCGACGAAGGTGGTGAGGCGCGCCCCCTTGGTGCCGATCGGGTCCTTGATGACCTGGACCAGGATGTCCTCGCCGGCATTCACCAGGCGGCGGATGTCCTCGGGCGGCGCGGGCGCGACGGCAGCCGCGGCGGTCGCGATGGTTGCCTCGGCGGTGCTGCTGGCAATGTCGGCGGCGTGCAGGAACGCCGTGCGCTCCAGCCCGATCTCGACGAACGCGGCCTGCATGCCGGGCAGCACGCGCGAGACGCGCCCCTTGTAGAGGTTGCTCACCAGGCCCTTGCGGCTGGTGCGCTCGACCTGTACTTCCTGCATCACGCCGTTCTCGAGAATCGCGGCGCGGGTCTCGCGCGGCGCGACGTTGACCAGGATCTCGATGCTCATAGCGGCACGCCGGCCGCATGAAGCAGCTGCGCGGTCTCGAACAGCGGCAGCCCGACGACCCCCGAGTAACTGCCGCTCAGGTGCTCGACGAACACCGCACCGCGTCCCTGGATGGCGTAGCCACCTGCCTTGTCGTGCGGCTCACCGCTATCCCAGTACGCGGCACACTCGGCCTCGCTGATGGCACGCATGCGCACTTCGCTCGCGCTCAGGCGAAACGCGACGCCGGCTGCGTGCGCGAGCGCCACCGCGGTGAGCACCCGGTGGCTGCGCCCGGCGAGTCGAGCCAGCATGCCAACTCCTTCGGCGCGGTCGCGCGGCTTGCCGAAGACCGCATCCCCGAGCACCACCGCGGTATCGGCCGCCAGCACCGGCAGCTGCACGCCGCGCGCGCGCACGGCGAGCGCCTTGGCGCGCGCCACGCGCACCACGTAGTCGGCCGCCGGCTCGTTTGCAGAGCGCGACTCGTCGAGGTCGGCGGGCTGCACCAGGTGCGGCACGCCGAGCTGCGCGAGCAGCTCGCGGCGGCGCGGTGACTCCGAGGCGAGGCACACGAGCGGACTCGAGTCGGGGACGGCCGGGCTCACGTCGGACCCCTCAGTCGCGGTGGTATGGGTGGTTGGCGAGGAGGCTGTGGGCGCGATAGAGCTGCTCGATGAGCAGTACGCGCGCCAGCGCATGGGGCAGAGTGAGGCGCGACAGCGCCAGGCTCAGCTTGCCGCGCGCGAGCACCTCGGGTGCATGGCCGTCCGGCCCGCCGATCAGAAACGCCAGATCCTGCCCCTCCTGCATGCGGGTGCCGAGCCAGGCGGCGAGCTCGCGCGTCGAGAATTCGCTGCCCCGCTCGTCCAGAGTCACGACGTAATCCTCCCGGTGCAGCGCGTCCAGCACCCGCTGTCCCTCGATCGCCACGGCGCGCGCGGACGTGCCGCCGCTGCGCGGTCCGGCGCCGACCTCGATCAGCTCGACCGGCAGGCCTGAGCGTAGCCGTGTTATGTAATCTTCGCACGCGGCGCGTACCCAGCCGGGCGGGCGCGTGCCCACCGCGATCAGGCGCACGTGCATCGGTGTCGGGCTTTAGGGCGCGGCGCGCCGCCGGCGGCCTGCGGTGCGGCGGAGAGCCGGAACCGCCACGGCGGGCGTGCTCTCCCACAAACTTTCCAGGCCGTAGAACTCGCGTACCCGCGGCAGCATCACGTGCACGACGACATCCTGCAGGTCCACCAGCACCCACTCCGCGTCGCGCGCCCCCTCGGTGCCGAGCGGCCGGAACCCCGCCGCCTTGGCCTTCTCCACCACGCGCTCGGCGATCGAGCGCACGTGGCGGTCGGAGTTACCGGAAGCAATGACCATGGTGTCGGCGATATCCGTCAGGCCCCTTACATCCAGCACCCTGACGTTGACGGCTTTCATGTCATCGAGCGCGGTCGTCACGGCGTGTTCCAGCGGTGAAGCGCGCTCCGCAGCGGGGCGCAGACGTCTACGGGTGGTCATGTGCTAAGCGGGTTCTCCTGAGGCGTGTCCTGGAGTCGGCGACCCTCGTTGCGGAGCATAGCACCTCGTCTCGAGAATGATCTGCCGCACCTGGTCGGGGACCAGGTAGTGCGGGTCGCGGCCGGCGGCGAGCAGCGACCGCAGCTCGGTCGAGGAGATCTCGAGCTGCGTCACCGCCCGGATATACACGCGTCCGGCCGGACTCTCGTGCAGGTCGCGCACCGTGCCGGTGCCGTGGTCGACCAGCAGCTCGCCGAGCGGTCCGCGCTCCGGGGCCTTCCAGCCCGGTCGGTGCGCCACCACGATGTGCGCCAGCGTCAGGAGCTCGCGCCAGCGGTGCCAGTGCGGCAGCCCGAGAAAGGCATCCATGCCAAGCAGCAGACACAGCGAGCGCGAAGGGTACGCCGCACGCAGCTCGGTCAGTGTGTCGACCGAGTAGGACATGCCGCCACGGCGTACCTCGCGGTCGTCGACCACGAAGCCCGGTTGATCGGCCACTGCGGCCTGCACCATGCGCAGCCGCAGCTCGGCGCTCGCATAGATCTGGTCGCGATGCGGTGGACTGCCCGCGGGCAGGAAGCGAACCTCGGCGAGCTTCAGCTCCTGCCACAGCTCGAACGCAGTGCGCAGATGCCCGCAGTGGATCGGATCGAAGGTCCCGCCGAAGATCCCGATCGGCCGCATGGGTCAGGAGACCGCCGCCAGTGTCCGCGGCGGCGCTGCGGGTACCGGCATGGCACACATCTCCGCCACCAGCAGCGTCAGCTCGTCCCAGGCATTGCCCGCGAGGCGTCCCTTGATCATGCGGTCGGCGCGCGCCGCGCGCGTGGTGAGCGCACCGAAGTCGAGGCGCGGTGCGCGCTTGAGCGCGCGCTCGAGCGCCGCGCCGCGGCGCTGCCAGCCGCGCGCTGCGCCCGGTGGTGAGGCCAGCGCGTTCCAGACATCATGCAGTGCCCTGGTGAGCGCCCAGAGCGCAAGAGTTGCCTCGGTACCCTCGGCGCGCAGCCCGGCGAGCACCCGCAGTGCGCGCACTGCGCTCCCGTCGAGCACCGCCTCGCCGAGCTGAAAGACATCGAAGCGCGCGCTGTCGGCAACGCTCGAGCGCACGGTCGCGGCGCTCACTTGGCCCCCCGCGGCCGCGCTCTGTGCGCCGCTCCCCGGGCCGTCCTCGGCAGCGCCCAGCAGCGCGAGCCGCATGAGCTCCTGGTGCGCGGCGAGGAGATTCCCCTCGGTGCGCGCGGCAAGGAGCTCGAACGCCGCATCGCTCGCCTCGAGCCCGAGCTGCCGGGCGCGCGCGCGCAGCCACGCCGGCAGCCGTGCGGCATCGACCGGCCAGACTTGCACCCAGGCACCCTGTGCCTCGACCGCCCGCACCCATTCCGCGCTCTGTGCTTCGCGATCGAGGCGTGGCGTCAGGATCAGATATAGCGTGTCAGGGTCGCGTGCCCCGAGGAGCTCGATGAGCGCGGCGTTACCCGCGGTTCCGGGCCGCGCCGTGGCAAGGCGGATCTCGATCAGGCGCCGGGCGGCAAACAGCGACAGGCTGCGCGCCGCGCCGCGCACCTGGTCCCAGTCCGCGGCGCGCTCGGGGAAATGCACCTCGCGCTCGCTGAAGCCCACGGCGCGGGCCGCAGCGCGCAGCGCATCCGCCGCCTCGCCCGCGAGCAGCGGTTCGTCGCCCGAGATGAGGTACGCCGGGAGCAGCCGCTCGCGCAGCTGCGCCGGCAGGGTGTCTGGGTTGAGCTTCAACGACTCCTATTATCAGGCATGAAGGATCAAGCGCGCACGCGAGATCCTTTTCGGGGCGCAGCGCCTCAGAACGCCCAGGACACCCCGCCGTAGAGGCCGCGCTGCGGACCGTATTGAGGGGCGAACACGCCGACGCCGGTGCCGCTGCGGATCTGGTACACCTCGTCGAGCACGTTGATCACGTCGAAGCGCACGGTGAGCGGCCCGGTGCGCGGCAGCACGAAGTCATGGCTCACGCCCAGGTTCACCTGGGTGTAGCTCGGCGTGTGGTCGCCGTTCGGGATGACGAAGCCGTCGGCCAGCACCTTGTCATCGCGCAGCCCGGTGTCGAACAGCATGTCGGTGCTGAAGCGCGTGCCGAGCCACAGGTACGAGATCCCGGCCGAGGCCGCCACCCGCCCCTCGTGATCCAGGTGGATGTAGTTGTCCATGATGTACTCGAGCTGCTGCTGCGCGAAGTTGAACTGCGAGGACTCGACGTCCTTGCCGTGCGCAGCCTGGAAGGAGGTGTTCGCGTAAACGGAGAAGTTCTGCACGGTGTAGTTGGCGGTGAGCTCCAGGCCGCCGATGAGTCCGTAGCGGTAGTTGAACGGCGTGAGGATGATCGGCGCGCCGAACTGTCCCTCGTCGATCAGGTGCTGCGACTGCTCGTAGAAGCTGTCGACCCCGAGGGTAAGGGTGTTGTTCAGGAGCTTCTGCTGAACGCCGAAGTCGTAGTAGTTGGCGCGCTCGGCGATCGGCGCGCTGTCGAGCGTGACCGAGCCGGGCGGGAGCGCCGTCGTGCCCGCGAATTTCGTGAAGGTCTCGGCACCGATCAGCTCGAAGGGCGGCGGCGTGAAGTAGCGCGAATAGCCGCCGTGCACGGTGGTGCCGGAGCCGAGGCTCCACACGAAGTTGATGCGCGGACTCAACTGGCTGCCGCTCGAGTAGGCGCTGTAGTGATCGAAGCGCAGCCCGTAGTTGAGCGTCAATGGCTCCCACACCTGCCACTCGTCCTGCAGGTAGGCGCTCTCGATCTCCTGCACCTGCGTGCCGTTGTCGGCGATGGTGAGCGGGACGTTGCTGGTCTGCATGCCGGCGGCGTTGATCGGCAGCACCTGCGAGGTCGTGAAGCTCTCGGAGCTGTCGTGCTGCAGGTAGAAGCCGGCGCGCACCGTGTGCGCCGCGTTCACCTTGTAGGAGCTGTCGGTCTGCCAGCCGATCGCCGTGTCGTCCTTGAAGGCGTTCTGAGCGATGCCGTTGTAGAGCAGGTCGCCGACCCAGTCGGGCGCGAAGTGCAGGCTGGTGTAGCGCGCCGACAGCGAGCTTTGCCAGTTGAAGTCTCCCTGCGAATGCTGCCAGGAGAGGATCGCGTACTGCGCCAGCTCGTGCTGGCTCTCGTTGAGGTCGTTGCTCAGGAAGTCGCTCACGCCGTTGACGTCGAGGCCGAGCGTCGGCTGCAGGCCGTGCTGATTCGGGATCTGGAACTCGTCGTCCGAGCTGCCGAGAATCAGCGACAGGCGGTTGCTGGAGTCGAGGATGTCCTCGAGGTAAGCGAACGCGTGGCCCTGCGTCGTATGATCGTGCAGCGGGTTGGCGCTGGCATCGGGCGACTCGATGCCGAGGTCGTCCTCCTTGTAATCGCCGGTGACGTAGTAGCTGAAGCTGCCGGAGCTGCCGCCGTACTCGGCCGCCGGCTGGAAGGTGTTGTGGCTGCCGCCGTACATGGAGATGTAACCGCCCGGCTGCAGCAGTCCGCTGTTGGTGGTGAGGTCGATGACGCCGGCGGTGCGCAGGCCGTACTCCGCGGGCAGCGCGCCGGTGATCAGGCTGAGCGAGGAGATCAGGCGTGGGCTCAGGGTCTGGCTGAAGACGCTGATGCCCTCGGGGAGGATCACGCCGTTCAGCCGGTATTGCAGGTCGTTGTGGTCCGCACGCACGTGCAGCTGGCCGAAGGAGTCCTGCACCACGTCCGGCGCCTGCAGCAGCACCTGGTTGAGCTGCACGTTCTCCCCGCCCGGTGTGGCGGAGATCGCCTCGCTGTCGATCGTGTAAGTGGAGGCGCCTGTCTGGGTCTCGATCTCGGTGCGCTCGGCGTTCAGCCGTCTGGCGGTGACCACCACTTCCGGCAGAGCCGCGTTGTTGTCGGAAGACGAAGTGCTGGCGGCAGCGCCCGAGGCGGCAGGCGCAGGCGCGGCATCCGCGGAGGCTGCGGTGGCGCCGGGCGCTGCCGCTGTGGACCCGGCATTTGCGTCAGCCTCGATAGGCGGCGCGGCGAGCAGGTTGAATGTAACAAGTGCGATCGCAGCGAGCACACTGGGTGCCCCGATCCGAAATTGGAAATGAGACATGAACGACTCCGCATGAGCTGAAACCACGGGCGACGCCGGAACGCCCGGCGCGCGCCTCATCATCGACAGTGGGTTTCAGACTCGCGGAGGCCCGCGGCTTCGCGGGTTGGGCGCATCGGCAGCGGCAATCCCGTAGCAGGGCTCGGGAGCCGGGAGGAACTCAGCGGGGCAGACCGCGACATGCGCGTCCGTGGCGGACGCCGGGCTGGCGATCTGCGCGTACGCCTCGCACGTCGGGCAAGTGCCGTCGTCGGTGGCCTGCAGCTCGGCGGCGGCCGGGCCTGCGTGCCCGGCGTGGCTCAGGTGCCCGAGCTCGTGGAGCAAGGCGCCGTGCTGGGCAAACACCAGCAGCAGCGACAGCACCCAGGCGATGGACAACCGACGACGCATCATGACGGTAGGTAAAAAAAACCTCGCCGCGCAGTGTACGTGTCGACTATTGAATTTTCCAGCCGCCTGAGGCGTGAACTACGGGCGGCCGCGGACCTAGCGCTCCCGCAGGGCGCCAGTCAGCCGCCCGGCGGCGTCGATGAGACCGCGCTGCTCGAGCCACTCACGTGCATCCCCGGCGTCCCGCTCGAACCAGGCGCGCGTGCTGCCGAGACGAAAGCTGTAGCCCCAGGCGTCCATGTCGGCGAAGGCGCGCGTGCGGCCGACGCCGGGCAGCGTGTCGGCGAGCAGCACCTGGAGGTAGCACACCGCCGCCTCCTCGAGATCGTCGCCGCCGGCGTCGCGGTCGAGACCGGTACGCCGCTCGGGGCTCATGCAGATGTAGTGGGCCGCCTCGTGCAGCACCGAATGCACCGGGGTGTCGAGCCGCGCGTACAGCTCCTCGCCCTTGAGGCCGGCCTCGCTGTCGCCCCAGTAGGAGCCGGGAATGGCTGTGGCGCTCGCGATGAGCGTGAGCTTGAGCCGATAGCGCGCGAGCAGCAGCGCCACGCCGATACGGTCGATGCCGTTGAGCCTCTGCACTGCGGTGGCCGCAACCGGGGCGGCCGCAGCGGCCGGCGCACCGGCGAACGCGGTGCCGGAAATGCGCTCACCTGACAAGCCACTCACCTGACCTCGCTCGCCTACAGCCGCGCCAGCCGCCGCATCACCATGTCGGCCAGGTCGTGCGCCATCGCGGTGCGCAGCACGTCCTCCTCGTTCCCCTTGGCGAGCAGCTGCGACTCGTTGAAGCTGAAGACGCGTGTCGCCGACACGTCCTGGGGCGCGAGCAGCTCCTTGTCACCGGCGCTCACCGAGAAGGTCACCGTGTAGGTGATCTCGTACTCATTCGGCTGGTTGAGGTTCGACACCGAGACGACGCGCCGTTTGAGGTTGTCCTTGAGGATGTTGACGGTCGCTGACGCCTTGTCCCTGTCGGGCGCGAGGTGCGCGCCGTCAGAGAGCAGCGCCCGCTGCAGGCTCTGCACGAAGTCGCTCTGCCGGTCCTGGGTCTCGACGTACGGGGTTCGCAGGGACTCGGGCAGCGGCGTGTGCCCCTCGAGATGGAAGCCGCAGGCGGTGACCATCGCCGCCGCCGCGACGCCGGCCGCGGTGAGTTTCGCCAACGCGCTGCGCGAGCGCATCACACCACCAGGTTGAGAAGCTTGTTCGGCACGTGGACCTTACGCCGCACGAGCCCGGGGTCCGGCACGAACTTCTGCACGTGCGAGTTGGCGAACGCAATCTCGGTGCAGGCAGCCTCGCTGGCATTGACCGGCACGTCGATATGGGCCCGCAGCTTGCCGTTGACCTGCACGACCATGACGACCATGTCCTGGGCGAGCGCCGTCTGGTCCACCGCCGGCCAGCGCTGGTCGATCAGCGCGCGTGTGTGGCCGAGCGCCTCCCACAGCGCATGACCGATGTGGGGAGTGATGGGAGCCAGCACCAGCACCACGATCTCGAGCGCCTCCTGGCGCACCGCGCCGCCGGTGGGACTCGCGTCGGCGAACCGGCCGATGGTGTTGAGCAGCTCCATGGCGGCGGCGATCGCGGTGTTGAAGTTGCGCCGGCGGCCGATGTCGTCGGTCGCCTTGGCGAGCGTGTGGTGGGCCGCGCGCCGCAGCTGGCGCTGTTGGCCACTGAGCGCGCCGGTCTCGAGCGGCGGCGCGGGACCGGTGCTCACGTGCTCGTGCACCGCGGTCCACAGGCGCCGCAGGAAGCGCGCCGCACCCTGCACACCGTCGTCGGACCACTCGAGCGTCTGATCGGGCGGCGAGGCGAACATGACGAACAGCCGCGCGGTGTCGGCACCGAAGCGCTCGACCAGCCCCTCGGGGTCGACGCCGTTGTTCTCCGACTTCGACATCTTGCCCAGGCCCTCGTGCTCCACCGTGATCATGCCGAGATCGGGCGTTGCCACCTGGCAGATCTCGCGCCCGTCGGGACCGCGCCGCGCCTGCACCTCGGCGGGATTGAAGTAGCGCTTGCGACCGTCCGCGGGCTGGTAGGAGTAGACGTGGTTGAGCACCATGCCCTGGGTGAGCAGCCGCGTGAACGGCTCGCTGAAGGCGAGCATGCCGAAATCGCGCATCACTCGCGTCCAGAAGCGCGAGTACAGCAGGTGCAGGATCGCGTGCTCGATGCCGCCGATGTACTGATCGACCGGCAGCCAGTAGCCGACGCGTTGATCGATCATCGCCGTGTGCGCGTCCGGGCAGGCGTAGCGCATGTAGTACCACGACGAGTCGACGAAGGTGTCCATGGTGTCGGTCTCGCGCCGCGCGGGTCCGCCGCACTTCGGACAACGGCATTGGTAGAACTCGGGGTACTTCGCCAGCGGGTTGCCGCTGCCGTCGGGCACCAGGTTCTCGGGCAGCACCACCGGCAGCTCCTTGTCCGGCACCGGCACCGCACCGCACCCCTCGCAGTGGATGATGGGAATCGGACAGCCCCAGTAGCGTTGGCGCGAGATGCCCCAGTCGCGCAGGCGGTACTGGACGCGCTTCGCTCCGAGACCCCGCTCGCTGAGCGTGGCTGCGATCGCGTCCACCGCCGCCTGGTAGGTGAGGCCGGAGAACTCGCCGGAGTTCACCGTGGTGCCGTACTCGGCGTAGGCCGCGTTCCACGGCGCCTGCACCTCGTCGTAGGCGCCGCTCATCGAGCGCACCACGGTCACGATCGGCAGTGCATGGCGCTGCGCGAACTCGAAGTCGCGCTCATCGTGCCCCGGAACCCCCATGACCGCGCCTTCGCCGTAGCTCATGAGCACGTAGTTGGCGACCCACACGGGGAGCTCGGCGCCGGTTAACGGGTGCAGCACGTGCAGCCCGGTCGGCATGCCTTTCTTCTCCTGGGTCGCGACTTGCGCCTCGGTCGCGCTGCCGCGGCGGCACTCGGCGATGAAAGCCGCGAGCGCAGGGTCGGTGCGCGCGGCTGCGAGCGCCACCGGGTGCTCCGCGGCGACCGCCATGAAGGTCGCGCCGAACAGCGTGTCGGCGCGCGTGGTGAACACCTTGAGCGTGCCGTCGGCGCCGACCGCGCGGCGCGTGTCGGGCGCGTACGGAAAGGCGATGTCGCAGCCAACGCTCCGGCCGATCCAGTTGGCCTGCATCACTCGCACGCGCTCCGGCCAGTCGGGCAGCTCATCCAGAGCAGCGAGCAGCTCCTCGGCGTAGCGCGTGATCGCCAGGTAGTACATCGGGATCTCGCGCCGCTCGACCGGCGCGCCGGTGCGCCAGCCGCGGCCGTCGATCACCTGCTCGTTGGCGAGCACCGTCTGATCGACCGGATCCCAGTTGACGACGCCGGTGGTGCGGTAGGCGATGCCGCGCTCGAGCATGCGCAGGAACAGCCACTGGTTCCAGCGGTAGTACTCGGGGTCGCAGCTGGCGAGTTCGCGGCTCCAGTCGATGCCGAAGCCGAGCTGCTCGAGCTGCGCGCGCATGTGCGCGATGTTCTCGCGGGTCCACCTGGCCGGCGGCACGCCGTTGCTGATCGCGGCGTTCTCGGCCGGCAGCCCGAAGGCATCCCAGCCCATGGGCTGCAGCACGTTGTAGCCCTGCATGCGCATGAAGCGCGCCAGCACGTCGCCGATGGTGTAGTTGCGCACGTGCCCCATATGCAGTCGTCCCGAGGGGTACGGCAGCATGGACAGGCAGTAGTACTTCGGACGCTGCGGGTCCTCGCGCACCTCGAAGCTGCGCGCGGCATTCCAATACTGCTGCGCGGCGCGCTCGACGGCCGCGGGATCGTAGCTCCCCTGCATAGTTCGTTCGTTAAGGCCGACGCACGCTCAAGGCAGCCGCAGCGGCACGAAGATCTGCGCGTCCTCGCGTTGGATCAGGAGCGCGACGTTCTTGCCGGCGTTCTTCGCGGCGTCCTGCAGCTCTTCGACAGTGTGCACGCGCTTGCCGTTGACACCGATGATGATGTCGCCGGCCTGCATCTCGGCGGCCGCGGCCGGCCCGGTGACGTCCTCGACGACCAGGCTGCCGGTCGTCCCGGCCTGATCCTTCTCCTGCGGGCTGAGCGGCCGCACCGTGAGCCCGAGCGCGCTCGCCTGGCTCGAGCTGCTGGCCGCCGGGCGGCCGCGGCTCGCGGTGACCTGCGACTGCTCCTTGAGCTCCGCGACCTTCACTTCGACGGCCTGCGCTTTGCCGTTGCGCCACACGTCGAGGCTGGCCGCGCTCCCGGGCTTCATCGCCGCGATCATGCCCGACAGGTCGCCCATGTGCTCGATGCCGTGGCCGCCGACGGCGAGGATCACATCCCCGGGCTGGATGCCGGCGTGCGCGGCCGGGCCGTCCTTCTCCACCGAGGAGACCAGCGCGCCGCGCGGCCGGTCGAGGCCGAAGGACTCGGCGAGCTGCGCGTTGAGGTCCTGGATGGTGACGCCGATGCGCCCGCGCACCACGCGCCCGGTCCTGATGAGCTGCTCCTCGACGTTGCGCGCGACGTCGATCGGGATCGCGAACGACAGGCCCATGAAGCCGCCGGTGCGGCTGAAGATCTGCGAGTTGATACCGATCACCTCGCCCGCCATGTTGAAGAGCGGCCCCCCGGAGTTGCCGGGGTTCACCGCCACGTCGGTCTGGATGAACGGCACGTAGTTGTCGCTCGGCAGCGAGCGCGCGGTGGCGCTGATGATGCCGGCGGTGACGCTGTTCTCGAAGCCGAACGGCGAGCCGATCGCGAGCACCCACTGGCCGGGCTTGATACGCGACGGATCGCCGAGCTTCACCGTCGGCAGGTTGGTGGCGTTGATCTTGATCACCGCGACGTCAGTGCGCTCGTCGGCGCCGATCACCTTGGCCTGGAACTCACGCCGGTCGGTGAGCCGCACGGTCACCTCCTCGGCATCCGCCACCACGTGAGTGTTGGTGAGAATGTAGCCGTCGGGGCTGACGATGAAGCCCGAGCCCGCGCCCTTCATCGGCGGCTGATTCGCGTGCGGTGACTCTCCGGGCGCGGGGATACCGAAGCGCCGGAAGAAGTCGTAGAAGGGATCGTTGGGCGACAGGCCCTGGAGACCGCCGCCCTGCGGCTTCTCCACCACCTCGACATTGACGACCGCAGCTCCGTAGCGCTCGACCAGCGGCGAGAAGTCCGGCAGCGCCCGCAGCGTGACTTCGGGAGCGGGCATCGCGGCGGTCTCCGTGCCCTGCGCGGCCGCTGCGACCACCGCGGCCGGCGGATCCGCGGCGCGCGTCGACTGCGCGCTCAGCTCGCGTGAGCACGCTGCCAGCGCCAGCGCCATGCCGAGCACTGCGAGCAGCCGGCCTACAGGCCGGGTGAGATCCGCGTCCGTCTTAAGGTTCATGTCCTGCACTTCCAGATCCGAGCAGCCGCGCGAGCGCCGACCGCCAAGCCCTATCATTCCGCACCCACAGTCCATACGCCAGCGCGGCGGCGGCCAGTATGACAATCAGCCAGTTGCCAACTCGCGCGTACGGCGTCAGCCCGCGTTCCGGGGTAATTTTTGAGACCAGCACCACGGGACGGAATTCCGCCGCCCGCGCCACGACCTCGCCCTGGGGGCCGACGACCGCGGAGATCCCGTCGTTGGCGGCGCGCACCAGGTAACGCCCCTCTTCCAGGGCCCGCATGCGTGCGATCTGCAGGTGCTGGTAGCGCGCGCTCGAGTGACCGAACCAGGCGTCGTTGGTGACATTCACCAGGGCATCCGCCGCCGGCAGGTCGTCCAGCATCGCGCTGCCGTAGGCGTCCTCATAGCAGACGGTGGCGCCGAGCTCGAGGCCCGCGGCCGGAAGCGGCGGCTGGTCGGCAGGTCCCGGGGTAAAATCCGAGTACGGCAGGCTCTGCAGGCGCAGCCAGGTGCGCACGAACTGCGGCACCGGAAAGAACTCGGCAAAGGGCACCAGGTGGTGCTTGTCGTACCAGTGGGCACCCTTGTCGAGCGACAGCACCGAGTTGTAGAAGCGCGGCTCGTCGCTCCCCGGAGCGGGGCTATCCGCCCGCAGCACCCCCATCACGAGCGCCGAGCCGCGCGCATGCGCGTCGTGGTACAGCGTCGTGATGTAAGGCACCAGATCGTTGGCCAGGTCGGCGGGAGCGGATTCCGGCCAGACGATGAGGCGCGTGCCAAGCACCTGCTCGGTGAGTGAGCGGTAGAGCGTGAGCGTGGTGTCGCGATTGGTCTCCAGCCATTTCTCATCCTGCGGGATCGCCCCCTGGACGATCGCGACCGATACCGGCGCTCCCGCCGCATGCGTCCAGGAGACCCCGCGCAGCGCAAGCCCGACCGGCCACGGCAGCGCAAGCGCGACCAGCGCCGCCGCCCGCAGCTTCCCGCCTCGGCCGCACACGAGCGCGGTCACCGCGCCCGCCCCCACCAGCAGCGCGGCGGAAAGTCCATATACTCCGAGTACCGGCGCGAGGCCGGCGAGCCAGCTGTCGGTCTGCGAGTAGCCGAGCGACAGCCAGGCGAAGCCGCCGAGAAACCATCCGCGCCACCACTCGATGAGGAGCCAGGCCGCGGGCAGCGCGACGAGGAAGCGCGCCGCGCCGGCCTGCGGCAACCAGCGCGCGACGCCGTAGCCGAGCGCCGCGTGGTACAGGCCCATGATGGCCGCGAGCCCGAACAGCAGCGTCAGCGCCAGCCAGGCCGGTGCGGGGCCGTAGTGGTGGATGCTGTAGAAGAGCCAGTAGGTACCGGCAAGGAAAGTGCCGAAGCTGAACCAGAAGCCCGTCGCCGCCGCCGGGCGCGGCGCGGCGTCCTGCCACAGCCACATGAGCACCGCGGGACAGAGGATCGCGAGCGGCCAGAGATTGAGCGGCGCAAAGGCGGCGGCGAGCGCTGCGCCAGCGACAAAGGCAATCAGCGCACGCAGGTGCGCGGAGTCGGGCGCGGTGCTCACGGCCTTACGCGTCGCCGCCGGCGGCCCGCTCGTCCGCGGGCGGCACGTCACGCGGGGCGAGCACGCGCAGCGCCTCGATGCGGCGGCGGTCGGCGCGCATCACGCGGAACTCGAAGCCGTCGATGCTGGCGCTCTCGCCGCGCCGCGGCAGCCGGCCGAGCTCCTTGATGAGGAGCCCCGCGACCGTGTCGACGCCCTGCTCCTCGGAGAGCCGCGCGCCGAAGTACTCGTTGAACTCGGCTATACGGGTGACGCCCCGCACCGTGAACTGCCGCTCGGCATCGCGGCGGATGTTCTGGTCGTCCTCGACGTCGAACTCGTCGTGGATCTCACCGACGATCTGCTCGATGACGTCCTCGATGGTGACGAGGCCCGCGACCCCGCCGTACTCGTCCACCACGATCGCCATATGGTTGCGGTTGCGCTGGAACTCTCGCAGCAACACGTTGAGGCGCTTGGACTCCGGCACGAATACCGCCGGGCGCATGTACTCGCGGATGTCGAAGCGCTCGCGCCCCTGCGCACCCGTCAGACGCAGCAGGTCCTTGGCGAGCAGGATCCCGACGATGTCGTCGCGATCCTCGTCCATCACCGGGACGCGCGAGTGGCCGGACTCGATCACCACCGGCAGGATGCGCGCGGCCGACTGGTCGCGGCGCACGAACACCATCTGCGCCCGCGGCACCATGATGTCGCGCACCTGCAGGTCCGACACCATGAGCACGCACTCGAGCATCGTGAGGGCATCGCTGTCGACCACGCCGCGCTCGCCGGCATCGCGCAGCACGGTGAGCAGCTGCTCGCGGTCCTGGGGCTCGGGGGCGAGTCCCTGGGTGAGGCGCTTGAGCCAGCGGCCGGTGGTGTTGAGATCCTTCGCCACGGGTGCGCCCCTAGCTCTCGTACGGGTTCGAAAAGCCAAGCCGGCGCAGCACCGCGATCTCGCGCCGCTCCATGCGCCGGGCATCCGCGGCCCGCTCGTGATCGTAGCCGGCCAGGTGCAGCGTGCCGTGCACGATGAGATGCGCCCAGTGCGCGCGCAGCGTCTTGTCCTGCGCGCGGGCCTCGACCGCCAGCACCCGCGGGCAGATCACCAGCTCCCCGAGCGGCCGCGCGTCGCGCAGCGACGGCTGCGACAGCGGCGCCGGCGGGAACGACAGCACGTTGGTTGGCTTGTCCCGGCCGCGGAAGCGCGCATTCAGACGCCGGCTCTCGGCGGCGCCCACCAGCGCGACCCCGAGCTCACGTCCCGCCGAGCGCGCCCCAAGAGCCGCCGCCGCCCAGCGGGCGAGCTCGGCACGCGGCGGCGCCCAGGCGCGCACCCGCCTCAGCACGTCGAGCCTCAAGGCCGCAGACGCCTTCACGGCGCGCCCCCGTGCGACTCGGACGAGCCGCCGCGCGGTTCCGTTGACCCGCCGCGCGATTCGTACGCCTGCACGATCCGCTGCACCAGCGGATGGCGCACCACATCCTGCGCGTCGAAGAAAGTGAACGCGACGCCCTCGACCGCGCGCAGCACGTCCACCACGTGTCGCAGGCCCGACTGCTTGCCGGCCGGCAGGTCCGTCTGGGTGACATCCCCGGTGACCACCGCGCGCGAGCCGAAACCGATGCGCGTCAGGAACATCTTCATCTGCTCGATGGTGGTGTTCTGCGCCTCATCGAGGATGATGAAGGAGTCATTGAGCGAGCGGCCGCGCATGAAGGCAAGCGGCGCCACCTCGATGACGTTGCGCTCGATGAAGCGCGTGACGCGATCGAAGCCCATCATCTCGTAGAGTGCGTCGTACATCGGGCGCAGGTAGGGATCGACCTTCTGCGTGAGATCGCCGGGGAGGAACCCTAAGCGCTCGCCCGCTTCCACCGCCGGACGCACCAGCACGATGCGCCGCACCCGGTCGCCCTGCAGCGCCTCCACCGCGCACGCGACCGCCAGATACGTCTTGCCGGTGCCCGCCGGGCCGATGCCGAAGGTCAGGTCGCTGCTGCGGATGTAGTTGAGGTATTCGCGCTGGTGCGAGCCGCGCGCGCGGATGCCGCCGCGCGGCACGTGCACCGCGTGCTCCTCCCCCGTGCCGACCGCCGGCAGCTCGCCGGTCTCGCGCTCGCGCAGCGCGAGGTGCACGCGCTCGGGCGTCACCTCCTCGGTACGCGTCAGCTCGAACAGCTCGCGCAGCGTGTCCTCGGCGCTCGCGGCACGCGCACCGCTCACCCGGAAACTGTCGCCGCGGCGCCGGATGCGCACGTCGAGACGCTGCTCGAGGAGCCTGAGGTTCTCATCGAGCGGCCCGCAGAGGTTCGCCAGGCGCGCGTTGTCGCCGGGGCCGAGATCGAATTCCCGGAGCAGTTGCGGTGAGGGGGCGGCCACAGCCGTTCAGCCGCCCGCGGCTGCGCGCCGCACGGGCGGCACCGCACGCGGCGCCTGCGCCCCGATCACGGACTCAGGTATGGGGCCGGCGAGGCGGCCGCGCAGGGTGTGAGCGAGAGCCGCGGTCACCTCGACATCGGCGAAGCGGTTGAGAAGCGTCGGCGGCCCGGCGAAGTTGACCCAGTGGTTGTTGGCGGTGCGGCCGGCGAGCTCGCGGGTATTGCGCTTGGCGTGACACTCGACCAGCACCCGCTGGCGCGTGCCGATCATCGACTCACTGATGGCGCGCGCCTGGGCTTCGAGCTGCGCCTGCAGCCGCTCGAGGCGCCGCTGTTTCTCGGCGTGCGGCACCTCGTCCGGGAGCGAGGCCGCGGGCGTCCCCGGACGGCGGCTGTAGATGAAGCTGAAGGACTGGTCGAAGCCGACCTCGCGAGCGAGCGCGAGCGTCGCCTCGAAGTCGCGCTCGCTCTCGCCGGGAAAGCCGACGATGAAGTCCGTGGAGATCGAGATGTCCGCGCGCACCGCGCGCAGCCGCCGCACCCTGGCCTTGAATTCCAGCGCCGTATAGCCGCGCTTCATGAGCGCGAGCACCCGGTCGGAGCCGCTCTGCACCGCGAGGTGCAGGTGATTGGCGAGCTGCGGCACGTGGGCGAACGCCTCGATCAGGCTGTCGTTGAACTCGAGCGGGTGCGAGGTGGTGAAGCGGATGCGCTCGATCCCCGGCACGCGCGCCACGTGGTGGATGAGCGTCGCCAGATCGACGCGCGCGCCGTCAGCCATTGCGCCGGCGTAAGCGTTGACGTTCTGGCCGAGGAGCGTGATCTCACCCACGCCCTGGGCGGCGAGCTGCCGCACCTCCTCGAGCACCGAGTCGAAGCCGCGGCTGACTTCCTCGCCACGCGTGAAGGGCACGATGCAGAAGCTGCAGTACTTGCTGCAGCCCTCCATCACCGAGACGTAGGCGCACGCCCCTTCAGCGCGCGGCGCCGGCAGAGAATCGAACTTCTCGATCTCCGGAAAGCTGACATCGACCACCGCACGTCCGGTGCGGCGCCGCTCGGCGATCATCTGCGGGAGCCGATGCAGCGTCTGCGGACCGAACACCAGGTCGACGAACGGCGCGCGCTCGGTGATCGCCTCACCCTCCTGGCTGGCGACGCAGCCGCCTACGCCGATCAGCACCCCGGGGCGGCGCGCTTTGAGTTGCCGCCATTCGCCGAGGAGCGAGAACACCTTCTCCTGCGCCTTCTCGCGCACCGAACAGGTGTTCATCAGCAGCACGTCGGCCGCCGCCGGATCTTCGGTGGCCGTGAGCTCCCCGCCCGCGTGCAGTACGTCCGCCATGCGTGCGGAGTCGTACTCGTTCATCTGACAGCCGAAGGTCTTGATGAAGTAGTGGCGGGGCATAGCTTGCCGAGGAAATTCTACGGCCTCGACATGAAGGCCGCACGACTGCTTTCCGCACGGCGGCCGGACCATTAATGAGAAATCTCTAGTCTTTTCAAGGTATTGAGAATAGCTGAGGTGGCCGCCGCCAGCTGCCGGTGGTATGTGCGCGGGGACCCTCCCATACTTAAGCTTGTCAGGGGGGTGCCATGCGTCTGAGAACCAGGTTCCGGCGCGCCGTGCCGGAGCATTCGATCGCCCCGCAACGGGGTTTCTTCTCCACACTGTTGCTCACCGTATTGCTGCCCACGGCCCTCCTCGGTGGCCCGGCACTTGCCGCCGCGCCGCCGTCGGCGGAGGTGTTTGGCGCGTTGCCGCAGGCCACCGACGTGGTGATGACGCCGAATGGGCAGCGCCTCGCCTGGGTCGACGAGCGGTTCGCCAAGCCCCGGGTCGTCATGTTCGACATCGCGGCGCGCAAGGAGCTGCGCATTCTCGCCCTGCCGGAGAAACTCAAACTTCGCCGCATCTTCTGGAACGACGACGAGACGCTGATCATCATGTTCAGCGAGACTCAGAGCGCCCGAGTCGCGATAGCGACGTCCCATGAGTACTTCATCAACATCGCCTACGATGCGAGCGGCGGCGAGGGGCGCCTGCTGCCTTTGACCAAGGGCAACAACAACGACGCACGGTCGGCCGCCCGCGCATGGATCGTGCGTGCGCGTCTCAGCAAGCCGCACACGGTCATCATGGCGACCTGGACGTGCCACAACGAGATCGGGTGCCTGATCGAAGTCGACACGAATACCGGCGAACAGACAGTCATCAAATCCGGGGGGAGGATTTTCGTTCGGCTGGAGGGTCAATCGTGACGGATTGCCGGTCGCGCGCGAGGATTGGGACTGGAAAAAGCGCGCCTACCGCCTCTACGCGTTGTCCGGTGAGAACGCCCAGGAGATTCTGCGCAGCGATGATAGCGAGCCGCCGGAGGTCGCAGGGCTTCTCCCCGATAGCTCCGCGCTCGTGTTGCTGAAGGCCAATGGACAGGGTCATCAGGCCGCCTGGGCGCTGCCGCTCGACGGCTCGCCGATGCGGCTGCTGGCCGAGGAGCCAGACGCCGACATCACCGGTGTATACACGGAGAGCTACACCGGAGCGGTCATCGGCATGTTCGTCGGCGGCCCGAGACCACACGTGCAGTGGTTGGATTCTCAGGCGCGCCAGCGCGGCGAGATCCTGGACCGCGCGTTTCCGAACAAAACGGTCAACATCTACGGGTGGTCCATTGACGGCTCGCGGACGCTCGCTGAGGTGCAATCGGGATCTTCGCCGCCGATCTATTACCTCATCGACTTCTCGACGCATCGCGCCGACATCGCCGCGGAGAGTTACCCCGGGCTCGAGAATGTGCCGCTCGGCGAGTTCAAGGAGATTACCTACAAGGCGCGGGACGGCACCCCGATTCCCGCATACCTGACGCTGCCGTCGGGCAAGCCGGCAGGACCCGTGCCTCTGGTCGTCTATCCCCACGGCGGTCCGCAGGCGCGTGACTACCCCGGCTTCGACTGGGTGGTGCAGTTCCTCGCGACACGCGGTTATGCAGTACTGCAGCCGCAGTTCCGCGGCTCGACCGGGTTCGGCGAAGCGTTCGAGAAGGCCGGATACCGCCAGTGGGGTGGCCTCATGCAGGATGACGTGACCGACGGTGTGCAGGCGATGATCGCGCAGGGAGTCGCCGACCCTCACCACATCGCGATCGTCGGCATGTCGTACGGAGGTTTTGCGGCGCTCGCGGGCGCGGCGTTCACGCCGACGCTCTACTCATGCGCTGTCAGCGTGAACGGCGTCTCCGACCTGCACGCCCTGTTGGATGAGCAAGCTCCCCAGAGCGGCTTCATGTACGGCAGGGCTGCGCGCTTCATCTCAGTGGGGCAATCGTGGCTCCAGGAGCGCATCGGCTCGGAGACCGACCCAACTGTGAAGACTCGATCACCCATCAACTCCATCGAGGCGATCAGAACACCGGTCCTCGTCGCGTACAGCACCAGCGATGGCGTCGTACCCAATGAGCAATCCGAGCGCATGGCGGGAGCCCTGGGCAAGGCGGGAAAACCGGTCACCGTCGTCAAGCTACCGGAGGAGGACCACTGGATGTCGCGCTCGGAGACGCGAGTCCAGTTCCTCCACGCCCTCGAGAGCTTCCTGCACGACCACATCTAACGGCATCGGCCGCACGCGGCGCCCTCAGC
>Ga0209007_1000106_pt1 | contig 49324 bp, 41 predicted proteins | sample JacPinW_OM1H0_O2_FD_187961 | JGI IMG/M metagenome (GOLD analysis project Ga0209007, IMG submission 187961) | Forest soil microbial communities from Algoma, Ontario, Canada - Jack Pine, Ontario site 1_JW_OM1H0_O2 (SPAdes) (version 2) | ecosystem: Environmental > Terrestrial > Soil > Boreal... | reverse complement strand
GGGATGCGCGCGATGAGGGGTACATGAGTCAGGCAGTCCTCAAGCCCCGACGGCCACTTCTCAACCAGTCCGTAGTCGCCGGTGTAATCGCCGTGATCGGAGCAGACGACGAGCGCCGTGTCGCGCGCGCGGCCGGTTCGCTCGAGCGCCTCGAGCAGCTCACCCAGCAGCCAGTCGGAGTAGCTGACCTGCCCGTAGTAGACGGTCCGCACCTGTCGCAGCTCGCCCTCCGACACGTGAGTCAGGCCCGCGTAGTCCCGCAGCGCCGCGTGGAAGCTCGGTCGTCCGGGTAACCCCGGCGGCACTGGCGCCGGCACGTCGGCGGCGCGGTAGAGGCTGTAGAAGTCCGCCGGAATGGTGTAGGGGGGATGCGGCTCGAACAGGGCGAGAAAGATGCAGAACGGCCGCTCGCTGTTGCGCCGCTCCAGCACCTCGATCGCGAGTTGCACGGCGGCGTAGTCGCCGGTGCTGCGCCGCTCTCCGGTCGCCGGCAGCAGCATCGTGGTCGGACGCTGCGGGCGGCTGATCGCGGCAAACTCCTTGACGGGACTTCGCGGGTCGCGCCATTGCGTGACGCTGCTGGCGAAGCTCGCCGGCGCCAGCACGTCATTCTTGCCGAAGAGGTAGACGTCGTAACCCGCCTCGCGCAGATAACGGAGCATGTTCGGTTCGTTCGGCTGCAGGAAGTAGTAGAGGCTGCGGTGGCCGCGCACGCTGGTCGGCCAGCCGGTCATGAGGCTGCAGCGCGAGGCGCCGCAGACCGGAAACTGCACATGGCAGCTCGCAAAGCGTGTACCGGTCTGCGCGAGGGCGTCGAAGTGTGGAGTGCGGGTGACGGGGTTGCCGTAGCAGGCGAGGGCATCTGCCCGCAGCTCATCCGGCACGAAGAGAATGATGTTCGGCCGCGGCGCGCCGTCGGGGCCCGGTTGCGGCGCGGGCTTAGGTTGCGCGGCAGCCGCGGCCCGCGCACCCGCGCTCTTCAGTGACAGTCCGAGGGCCAGCGAGGCCGACGCCTCGAGGAGATCACGACGGCTCCAACCGGATCCATTCGAGCTCACGGGTTTCTCCGAATCAATGCGGCGGGCGGCAGCGTAGCGCCGCCGGCGCGCCGCGTCATGCGGCGCGTTGCGCTCGGCTGCATGGCAATATGCGCCTCGGTCCTGCCCGGAGGGTTCCGCTCATGCTCACTCAAAAAGCATTCCGTGCCTCGCTTGCGACGCGCTGGTTGTGGCCGCTGTTCCTCAGCGCTCTGTCAGGCGCGCTCGCCGCGGCGCCGGTCCTGGCGCAGGAGATAGGCCCGACCTCCCGGGTCGATGCTACAGGGGTCGCGCATCTGCCGGCCATCGAGGTGCCGGCCTCCAAGTTCATGAGCCCCGAGGCGCGCGCGAAATTCATCGCGCTGTTCTCGCAGCCCAAGCCACCCGGCCCACCGCCGGACTTCCGCACGCGGCGCGAGAACGACGAGCGCAAGAACGCCCCGTTCGTCGCGCGCGCCGAGGTGCTCTGGCCGGTGAACATCGAGCCGCGCGTGATCGGCGGTGTGCGCACGCGCATCATCACTCCCAGGAGCGGCGTCGCGCCCGAGAACCGCGACCGTGTGCTCATCAACCTGCACGCCGGGGGCTTCGTCCAGGGAGAGGGCAACGGCGCCCTCACCGAATCGATCCCGATTGCAGGGGTCGGCCGAATCACCGTCATCACGGTCGCGTACCGCGAGGCGCCGGAATTTCACTTTCCCGCGGCGAGTGAGGACGTGGCGGCGGTCTATCGCGAGCTGCTAAAGGACCACCGCGCCGAGAACATCGGCATCTACGGCTGCTCGGCGGGCGGCGTGCTCACCGGGGAGGCGGTCGCCTGGTTTGAGAAGGAAAAGCTCCCCATGCCGGGGGCGATCGGCACCTTCTGCGGATCGATCGCGCTGTCCGTCGGGGACTCGCCCCACGTAGCGCCGCTGCTGGTCGGCGAGCGGCCGTCTCCTCCCGGTGCCGACAGCAGCAGCTCCCTGGGCGGACCCTATTTCCAGGGCGCTTCCACCACCGACCCGCTGGTGCTGCCGATCAACTCACCCGAGCTGCTCGCGCACTTTCCTCCGACGCTCCTCATCGCCGGCTCGCGCGATTTCACGGTGAGCTCGCTCTTCGCCTCCCAGGCCGCGCTTGCCGCTGCGGGCGTGGATGCGGAGCTGCACGTCTGGGACGGCATGTGGCACGCATTCCTGATGGATCCGGACCTGCCGGAGTCGCGCCAGGTCTATCAGGTGGTGGTCAGGTTCTTCGAGCGCCACCTCGGCGTCACCGGCTCGAGATAAAAGGCGTACTGGGCGAAGCACACCCGCAGGAAGCTGCGCGCGCTGTAGCCCGAATGGCGCAGCACCGAGCGGTGGGTCAGCCATACCACGCTCGCGGTGCACGCGAAGAAGGCGCGGTGGGTTGAGCGCATCAGGGCCTGGAGCAGCGCCGGCCGGCCGGCCCGCAGCGCGAGCAGCAGGTGGGACTCGTAGCCCACGTGAGCACGCTCGTCGTTGACCAGCATGCGGCACAGCACCTGCAGGCGCTTGCAACCGGTCGCCGCCTCGAGTGCGCGGTAGTACACAATGCCGATCAGCTCCGCGGTGATCAGCACGTGAAGGTAGAGCTCGAGGCCTGCGAGTCGCCGGACGCGGCGAAAGGCGCGATCGGTCCAGTCGCGGCTCCTGAGCGCAATCCCGTGATCCTCCATGAAAGCGCGCAGCAGCGCCGCATGATGCTGCTCCTCGCGGATGAACAGCTCCGTGATCCGTACCAGGGAGGAGATCGTGTGCCTGCCGGCGAAGCGCTCCGCCGCGCGCAGCAGCGTGCCTCCCTCGGACTGCTCGCCAAGCTGAAACGTCGCAATCGAGCTCGCAATCCGCTGTCGCTCCTCGGGCGTCAGAAGATCGGGAAGACCATCCGGAATCGAGCGCGGATGCCCGGCGTGATACTCGAAATGATTCAACCAGATCCTGAGGTCGAGGGGAAACATGCGGCGGCCTCCTGGTCCTTGCGGGTAGGAGGCAGTGTGCGAAGCCATTCGGCCGGCCCGGTGACGGGATTCGGGCAAATTGTGGCGCTGCCCGCAAGCAGACTGTGACGCGGATTCTGCGGCAGTTCAAAGTGCCGCCCGAGCTCGCGCTGCACCGGGCGCCTAATGCACTGTAAGTGCGCCGACCGTAGGACTCAGCCGACGCACCGCATCGGCACGCGCTGACATGCCCTGAAATGCGCCATCAGGCGCACGGGCGAGCCTGCGCGCGCGTGGGGGCGAGGAATTCTCACGGGGCCAACAACTGTGCGTTGGCTCCCAGTGCGCGCCTGCCCCGCAGGGTTAAATGCGCACTCTACGTCTTGCCACCACGCTTTACTCCCGATTGGCGTTGCGGTGGCTCCTTAAACCTCACCGGGCAGACCTGCCGGTGAGGTTTTTTTTTGGCGCTATGATTGCGATGCCTAAGCAAACAGGAGGGGAACGATGAACATCGCGATCTCACACCGGGCCATTCTTTTGTTGGTTTGCCTGTCGGGTCTTGCGCTCTCGACCACGCCGTCTCTGGCGGCATCCCAGTCGTTCGAGGTGACGCTGACCGGCGCACAGCAGGTGCCGCCCGTGGACACCGCCGGCAAGGGGACGGCAAAACTCACTTACGACCCGGCAACTCGCGTGGTCCACTGGACGATCACCTACGATGGGCTGTCGGGCGCGGTGACCATGGCGCACTTCCACGGACCTGCGGAGCTGGGCAAGAACGCGGGCGTACAGGTCTGGCTGGCGAAGCAGGGCAGCGCGGTACAGAGCCCAATCAGGGGACATGCCACGTTGACTCCCGATCAGGCGAAGCAGTTCGAGGCCGGCGAGTGGTACGTCAACCTGCACACCAAGGCCAATCCGGGCGGCGAGATCCGCGGTCAGGTCGTGCCGCCCAAGGGCTGACCGCCGCTAACTACATAAACCTCGCGAGCGCGGCTGTCAGGAGCGCGCTCGAGGCGAGGAGGATCGCCGCGCGCACGAGGCTCGCCATGTGCGGTTGCGGCACGTCCGTCGGCAGGACCTTCCAGCCGGTGATCATCGGCCGCAGCAGGTTGTGTCCTTTGGCGGCCGCGTACAGCAGTATCGCCAGCAGGTGAAGGGCCACGGCTGCGAGCAGTGCATCCCACAGGATCCAGTGGATGGCAGTGATGGCGTTGGCGATCGACGCGGGCATCAGCTCGGTCAACGGTCCCTGGTCCGCCACGTCGTTGGCGACGTAGAGCCCGCTCAAAGTCTCCCCGAGCAGTAACAGCACGAGCAGCAACACCATCCAGCCGCCGGCCGCGTTGTGCCCGGCCTGACGGTCGGGCACGCGGCGCAGGGCCTGTGACAGATGACGCGCTGCCTCGCGCGGCGACGCCAGAAAACACGCGAACCTCGCCGTGTCGCTGCCAAAGAAGCCCCACAGGACGCGGAACAGCGCCAGCGCGAGCACCGCGTAGCCACAGCGCGTGTGCCAGTCCATCCAGTTCAGCCGCCAGGTCACATAGGCTGCGATGACGAGAATCACAACAGCCCAGTGAAACACCCGCGTGGGAGCGTCCCAGACGCGGACCTTGCGCAGCGACACGCTCATGCATTCAGACCGGGCTGTGCGTGCGGAGCGTGTACCATGTCAGCATCCGCCCACAACAGTTCCCGGCAGCGGGCGGACGGCCGGGGAGCGGAAGCTGGGCTAGGGTGCTTGGGTCCGCATGCAGGAGGGTACATGACGATATCCAAACCGCTCACCCGAATTATGCTGTTGCTTCTCGGACTGATGTTGATCGTGCCGGGGTGCGTCGTCGAGCCGCGCGAGGGCTACTGGGACCGCGACCACCAGCGCTGGTACCACAATCATGCTTGGGTAGCATGCGGGGAGCGCGACGAACACTGCCACTGATGGTACCGAGCCCGGCGCAGTAGACGAATCGCCGGGGCGGGCGGCGGCAGCGGGCGCGCGCCCCGCTGCGCCGCACGCGGGTTGGTGTTGAGGCGGACGCAGCTCTACTGGGCTGCTCTCGGGCAGCGGAAAGTGTCGGTCAGCACCGTGCCAATGAAGCCCGCCGCATCGAGGTTCTGGTCGGCAGAGCTTGCCGACAGGCGCTGATCCAGCTTCGCCTTGACCGTCTGCTCGAGCTCCTGGGCGGAGACTCGCGGCGGCACGCACGGACGAGCGGTGCGGCCCTTGCCCCCGGCCATGTTCATACCGACCGTGATGCCCTGCGTGACGCCGAGGATATAGATGCGGCAGGCATTGACGCTGACATGATCGGTGCCGGCGCACAGCTGCTGCAGGTCACCGGCGGTCATCGCCGGCTCTGCGGACGAGGTCATGCTCGCGAGGACTGCGCCAGCAACAACGAATACAAATGCCGCGGCTCGCATCGTCGGGCTCCCGGTGAGTGGTGGCTACCCGTAGGGTAGCATCAGGACAGGCCGCGCGCGGCTCAGCGCGACAGGATCCCGTCGAGCGCGTCGATGAGACCTGCAACCTCGGCCGCCGAGTTGTAGTGCACGAGGGACAGGCGCACGGCGCCCCGCTCCGGATCGACGTGCAGTGCATTGAGCAGTCGCACTGCATAGAAGTTGCCGTAACCGGCCATGAAGCCGCGGGCGGTGAGGCGCGTGACCACCTCGATCGGCTCGACCGATTGCGGCACGAAGGCCACGGTGGCTGCGCGCTCCGCCGCGACCGCGGGACCGAGCAGCCGGATGTCGCGGCGCTGTGCCAGATACTCGAGCAGTGTCGACAAGAGCGGGATCTCGGCGCCGCGCAGCGCGCGGCGTACGCGCTCGGCACGCGCCCGCGGCTCAGGTGCGGTGGCCGTTCCGGGCGGCAGGTGGTGCGCGTCGAGCGCATCGAAGTATTCGGCGATACCGCGCGCGGCGGCGACCTGAGCGTGATCGGGACCTGCGGGCACAACTCGCTTGGTCGGCTCCGCCGCGTTGAAGTAGTGTCCTTCGTTACCGGCGCGCTGCAGTAGCTCGTCGCGCACCACCATCAGTCCCTGGTGCGGCCCGTAAGTCTTGTAGAGCGAGAACAGGTACACGTCGGCCCCGAGGCCGGGCACGTCCGGCAGGCCGTGCGGGGCCCAGGCGACGCCGTCGACCACCGTAATGACGCCGGCTGCGCGCGCCCGGGCGGTGATGCGTGCCACCGGATTGATGTCCGCGACGACATTCGAGGCGTGCGGAAATGCCAGCACCCGCGTGCGATCGCTGAGGAGCGTCTCGAGCTGCGACTCGTTCAGACGGCCGCTGTCGGGATCCACCTGCCACTCTCTCACTACGAGGCCGTCGGCGGCGAGGCGCCGCCAGCAACCGCTGTTGGCCTCGTGGTCCTGGTCGGTGACGATGACCTCATCGCCGGGCTTGAGGAAGCTGCGGAAGGCCCGCGCGAGCACATAGGTGTTCTGCGAGGTCGACGGGCCGAACTGAACCTCGCGTGGCGTGACGCCCAGGTACTCCGCGAGGCGCGCGCGCGCCGCATCCATCCACTCGCCCGCCTCCGTCGACGCCGCAAAGGGGTAGTAGGGCTGGACCTTGAGGCGCCGGTAGTACTCGCCCAGGCGGCTCACCACCGCACCGCACGCGTATGAGCCGCCGGCGTTCTCGAAGAATGCCTTGCCGGCGAGCGAGGGCTCGGCGAACGCCGGAAACTGGCGTCGAACGAACTCGAGATCCAGCGTCATAGGCGCGTGCTCGCTGCAGTCGGATTTGGGGCTGGGATTATGCACCGCCCGCGCGCAGCCGGTTGAACGGTCAGCAACGGCCCGTGGAAGCCGCGGGCCCGCCGCACGCATAATGCCTGCAGCGAGGTATGGAGGTAACCGATGAGCGAGCCTGCCGTTGCCGCCGCCTCCGTCGGCGCGTTCGAGCGGCTGGGCGCGCGCGAGACGCTGGAGCGGCTGCGGTCGGGCGGCGCAAGCTGTGTGCAGCTGATCACCGATTGCATGGCGCGCATCGCCGCGCGGGACGTGGGGCTCGAGGCCTGGCAGGCCCTGCTGCCGGCCGAGGCGGCGCTGGCTCTGGCCCGCGAGCGCGATGAGGCGCTCGCTTCCGGCGCCCACACCGGACCGCTGCATGGACTTGCGGTCGGGATCAAGGACGTGATCGACACCGCTGACCTGCCCACCGAGTACGGCTCGCCGATCTACCGCGGCCATCGCCCGCCGCGCGATGCCTGGTGCGTGCGGCTGCTGCGGGAGGCGGGCGCAATCGTCATCGGCAAGACCGTCACCTGCGAGTTTGCCAACTACCCGCCGAGCCGCACGCGCAATCCCTACGATCCGAGCCGCACGCCCGGTGGATCGTCGAGCGGCTCGGCGGCCGCGGTCGCCGACGGTCACGTGGCCGTCGCCCTCGGCACGCAGACCGCCGGCTCGATCATCCGTCCCGCCGCCTTCAACGGCGTGATCGGCTTCAAGCCGAGTTACTCCCGCTACGCGCGCGAGGGCGTGCTGCCGCTCGCGCCGTCGCTCGATACGCTCGGCTTCTTCGTCCGGCGCATGGAGGATCTCGCGCTCGTCCACTCGGTGTTGAGCACCCGTCCCGGCGGCGCTCCGGCGGCACGCGCTACGGCTCCCCCGGTGATCGGCATCGCGCGCACGCCCTGGGGCGACAAGGCCGAGCCCGCCATGCAGCGCGCGCTCGAGGACACGGCGGCGAGGCTCCGCAGCGCGGGCGCTGCGGTCGATGAGCTCGAGCTGCCCGCGATCTTCGCCGAGGTGGTCGCAGCTCAGGAGCTGATCTTTGCCGGTGAGGCAGCACGCGGCTTCGAGCGTGAGCTGCGCGAGCACGGCGAGCTGATCGGAGTCGAGATGCGCGAGCGGTTGCTCGTGCCCGGGGCGAAGGTGAGCGATGCGCGGCTGGACGAGGCGCGGCAGCTCCTGGGCAGCGCACGCACTGAGCTCGCGCGCCTGATGCAGAGCTTGGATGTGCTGCTGACGCCGGCCGCAACCGGTGAGGCCCCGGGACGGGACTCCACCGGCGATCCGGTCTTCAATCGCGCCTGGACCGCGTTGCATGCGCCGTGCCTTTGCTACCCGGTGGGACTCGGGCCGCACGGTCTGCCGCTGGCGGTACAGGTGATCGGTCGCCTGGAGGAAGACGAAGCGCTGCTGTCACTCGCGGCCTGGATGGCGGCGCATTCCTTGCGGCCGGTAACGCCGCGTAACTGAGCAACCGCACCGCATGTCCCGCCGCAAACCGTCCGCCGTCACGCTGGTGCTCGCCTCGATTCCCTTCGTGGCGATGTGCTTCACGGTGCCGCTGTGGGATCGCGTCTACCCAATGCTGCTCGGCCTGCCCTTCAACCTGTTCTGGCTCGTCGCCTGGGTGATGCTGAGCAGTGTGTGTCTTGCGATCGCCTATCGCCTCGAGCGAGCCCGTGACCGGGCGGACGAGCCGGGCTCGTGAGCGCGGCCGCCGTCAGCCTCGCCGAGATCCTCCTCATCGTTGCGGCCGGTACGGCCATCGGCTTTCTCGGCGCCGGGCGTCGCCGGATGGATCTCGAGGAATGGACGGTCGGCGGGCGCGGCTTCGGCGTGGTGCTGCTGTTCCTGCTCTCCGCCGGGGAGGTCTACACGACCTTCGCCTTTCTCGGGGCGAGCGGCTGGGCTTACTCCCGCGGCGGCCCGACGCTCTACGTGCTCGCCTACCTGACGCTCGCCTCCGTCGTGTCGTTCTTCATCCTGCCGGAGATCTGGGAAGCCGGCCGTCGGCATGGAATGCAGACCCAATCGGATTTCTTCACCAGCCGTTACCGCAACCGCTACCTCGCCGGGATCGTCTGCCTCGTCGGCATTGCGTCCTTCGTCCCGTACCTGCAGCTGCAGCTCACCGGAGTCGGGATCATCGTCGAGGTGGCGAGTTTCGGCGCCATCGGGCGCGCGCCCGCGATGGCCGTGGCGGTTGCGCTGCTCGTGGCCTTCGTGTTCGCCGGCGGCGTGCGGGCAGTGGCGTGGGTCAGCATGGTGAAGGACGCGCTGATGTTGCTCGCCGCATTCGCCATCGGCATCGGCGTGCCGCTCATCCATTTCGGCGGCATCGGCGCCATGTTTACCGCGCTGGCGCACGCGCACCCGCGGCATCTCACCATGCCCGGCGCCACCACCAACCTCGGGCACGCGTGGTTCATATCAACGGTGCTGCTCACCTCACTCGGCTTGTACATGTGGCCGCATATGTTCGCGGCCACCTTCACTGCGCGCAGCGCCGATGCGCTGCGCCGCAACGCCGTGGTGATGCCGCTCTATTCGCTGACGCTGGCCTTCATGTTTTTCGCCGGCTTTGCCGCGGTGCTCATCGTGCCGCGACTGTCCGACGGCGATCTGGCGCTGCTTACGGTGGTGCGTCAGAGCTTTCCGCCCTGGTTCCTCGGGATCATCGGCGGCGCGGGCGCGCTCACGGCGATGGTGCCGGCCGCCATCCTCATCCTGACGGCCGCGACTTTGTTCGCGAAGAACCTCTTCCGGCCGCTGTTTGCGCCTGACATGAGCGACGATAACGTGGCCCGGCTCGCGCGGGCTACGGTCGTCGTGCTGGGACTTCTCAGCCTCGCGCTCGCCGCCTCGAGCTCGACCACACTGGTGTCGCTCCTCCTCATGGGGTACGCGGGTGTGTCGCAGTTCTTTCCCGGCGTCGTTCTGGGGCTCTACTGGCGGCGCATCACGACCGCGGGGGTCTTCGCAGGCCTGGTGAGCGGAGTGGCTGCCGCGGTCGTTCTCATGCTCGCGCACCACGATCCGGTACTTGGTCTGAGCGCCGGCTTCGTGGCATTGTGTCTGAACTTCCTCATCGCCGTGTGCACCAGCCTGCTGACTCCGGGAGCTGACCATGAACCTCATCGAGCCGATCCGTGAGCAGGCCGCTGCGCTTGAGAGCCTGAGGCGCGACCTTCACGCCCATCCCGAGCTCGGCTTCGAGGAGCAGCGCACCTCCGATCTGATCGCGGCCACGCTCGGGGGCTGGGGCATTCCGGTGCACCGCGGCCTCGGCAAGACCGGCGTCGTCGGCATCGTGAAGAGCGGCAGCGGTACCCGCGCTGTCGGTTTGCGGGCAGACATCGACGCGCTTCCGGTGACCGAGCGCAACACCTTCGCGCACGCCAGCGTCAATCGCGGCCGGATGCACGCCTGCGGCCATGACGGCCACACCGCGATGCTGCTCGCGGCGGCGAGGTACCTGGCACAGCGCCGCGATTTCGACGGCACCGTATACCTGGTCTTTCAGCCGGCTGAGGAGGGCGGCGGGGGGGCTCGTGAGATGATCCGCGACGGTTTGTTCGAGCGCTTTCCCATGGAGGCGATCTTCGGCGTGCACAACTGGCCGGGCCTGAACGTCGGGGAGTTTGCGCTCAGCTCGGGCCCGGTGTTCGCTTCCGCCAACGACTTCAGGATCACCATCCGGGGCCGGGGCGCACATGCGGCGATGCCGCACAACGGCATCGACCCCGTGCCGGTGGCGTGTCAGATGGTGCAGGCCTTTCAGACGATCATCTCCCGCAACAAGCGGCCGATCGACGCCGGGGTGATCTCGGTCACCGTGATGCGAGCCGGCGAAGCGAACAACGTGGTACCGGACTTCTGCGAGCTGCAGGGGACCGTGAGGACCTTCACGGTGGAGGTTCTCGACATGATCGAGCAGCGCATGCGGCGCGTCGCCGAATCCACCTGTCAGGCCTTCGATGCGTCCTGCGAGTTCAGCTTCCGGCGCAACTACCCGCCGACCGTCAACCACGCGCGCGAGACTGAATTTACCCGCGACCTGCTCAGTTCGTTCGCCGGCGCCGACAACGTCAGGGAGTTCGAGCCCACGATGGGAGCGGAGGACTTCAGCTATTTCCTGATGGAGAAGCCCGGCTGTTATTTTCTGATCGGCAACGGCGAGGGCGGTCATCGCGCCGAGGGCCACGGCGGGGGCCCGTGCATGCTCCACAACCCGAGCTATGACTTCAACGACGCACTGATTCCGCTCGGCGGCTCGATGTGGGTGCGGCTCGCCGAGGCGTGGCTCAACGGTCCGATGGCACGCGCGATTGAAGTTGAAACATCCAGCGCGTAGCATGCGCTCGCTGACGGCGGACCAACACGCCGTCCAGTAGAACCAACAAGGTCGGTGCAGGGAGGCACTCGACGACAGGTCATCCCTGCTCCGCTCATGCTTCAGATAAACAGGAGGACTGAACATGACACCGCGCATGGCCGGACGGTTTCTGCTGCTCGCAGTGCTGCTTGCAGCGCTCACGGCTCAGGCCGACCCGAAGGATAAGGACGACTTCCCGTTTCTCGAGGCGACGGTCGCGCAGCTCGAGGCGCAAATGGCCGCCGGGACGCTGACATCCGAGCAGCTGACGCAAGCCTACATTCAGCGCATCGCGAAGCTCGATCAGGCGGGTCCGGGACTCGGAGTCAACGCTATCATCGAGTTGAATCCGGACGCGCTGGCGATCGCGCGGCAGATGGACGCGCTGCGGCGCCAGGGCAAGGTGCTCGGACCCCTGCACGGCATCCCGGTGCTGCTCAAGGCCAACATCGACACGCACGATCGGATGCAGACCACGGCCGGGTCGCTGGCACTGCAACGCACCCCGGCCCTGCGTGACTCGACCGTGGCCGCGAACCTGCGCGCGGCAGGGGCGGTGATCCTCGGTAAGACCAACCTGTCCGAGTGGGCGAACTTCCGCTCCTTCTTCTCGGTGAGCGGCTGGTCGGCGGTCGGAGGCCAGACACACAATCCCTACGGGATCGATCGCAACCCCTGCGGCTCGAGCGCGGGGTCGGCCGCGGCGGCCTCGGCTAACTTCACGGCCGTGTCCATCGGCACGGAGACCGACGGCAGTATCGTCTGTCCCGCGAACGCCAACGGCGTGGTCGGCATCAAGCCGACGGTCGGTCTTACCAGCCGTGCCGGCGTCGTGCCGATCTCTCACACGCAGGACACCATAGGTCCCCATGGCCGCACGGTCGCCGACGCAGCGGTGGCGCTCGGTGTCATTCAGAGCCGCACTTATGACGGTCGCGACCCGGCGACCGGCGGTGTACCGCTCGGCTGGCAGGGGCGCTTCACCCGGCCGACCAACATCCCGACCGACTACACTCAGTTCCTCAACCCGAACGGGCTCATGGGCGCGCGACTCGGCGTGACCCGACAGGGCGTGGACAGCGCGCCCGCGCAGGTGATCGCGGCGTTCAACGCGGTCGTCGATGAGCTCAAGGCGGCGGGTGCGACCGTGATCCAGCTCGACGGCCCGACCCCGGACGTATCGCCGGTCTTCACCTTTCCGACGGCGACCGGGGAGACGCTGGTCCTGGATTACGACTTCAAGGGCGATGTCCAGAGCTACTTCGCCACCCGGGTCGGTGTGCCGATGGCAGGCAAGACGCTCGCCGATGCGATCGCCTTCGACATTGCCAACGCGGATGCGGAGATGCCGTTCTGGGGCCAGGAGATCTTCCTGGAGGCCGAGGCGCTCCTGCCCGGGGTCAACACGCCGCAGACCGATCCCAACCTGGGTGTTCCGGTCGGCACGACCTACGACCAGGCCCTGGCGATCGATCAGTCGGCGGTGGTCGACGGGATCGACCTGGCGCTTTCCACCTACCATCTCGACGCGGTCGTGGCGCCGACCGACAACCCGGCGTGGTCGACGGATCTCCTCTACGGCGATCACTTCGTCTACGGCTCCTCGAGTCTCGGGGCACCCGGCGGCTACCCCTATGTGCAGGTGCCGGCGTCGAACGTGTACGGCATTCCGCTGGGGATCACCTTCTTTGGCACAGCCTTCAGCGAGCCGACGCTGATCAAGCTCGCCTCGGGGTTCGAAGCCGCAACGGAGGAACGCGCGAAGAACCTGCCGAAGTTCACACCCACGATCCCGGACGATCACATCGCGGGGGTGCCGCTCAACCTTCCGCCGCGCCAGCATCCGAAGGACTGGCGTCCGCATCACCTGTAGCAGGCTCGTACGGAGGCTTGGCGACCGGCGCCCGCGGGGGCGCCGGTCCCTGCGGGCGCCCTAAGGCGAGCTCAGACCCGCTATTTCTTGTCCTCGAGCGACACCTTCGGGATTCCGAAGCTGCCCTCGAGCGCGTGCAGCTTCTGCAGATCGATGCTGCCGACGATGTTCACGATAGTGAACTGGCGCGGCTCGCTGGCGATGATCGCAAGCCCGCTGGCCTTGCCCTGCTCGATGCAGACGTAGATGTCGACGTCGTTGTGATCCTTCTGGCTGTGCACGTGCACGAGCGGCTGCCAGTCCGGTAGCGACAGCTGCTTGCGGACCTGGTCGACTTCCTCTTTCGGGTAGGCGAAGTTGGTATCGAAGGTGAAGTTGCGAACGTAGATGCCCCTGACGCCGCCGATCGCCTGGCGTACCGCCGCATCGTTCGGCTTGCCGGCATCGAGGAAGCGGGTGGCGAGCGCGATCAGCGAGGAGTCGAGCGTAATGTTGACGCTTTCGCTGGCCTTGCCTTCCAGCTCCTTGAAGTCGGGCAGCGTCAGCTGCCCGTCCGCCGCGCGCGCCACCGGCAAGAGCGCGAGGCTTGCCAGTACCAGTACCGGGATGCGGGGCCGTACTTTCATGCTTCAGGTACCGGCGTCGTCGGGATTGGCGGGCCGAGAGGCATCGCTGACGCCGCGATAGGCGAGGTCCAGCTTTTCACCGGTGACCCGCAGCGCCTCGATGAGCTCGCGCCGCGCCTGCAGACCCTGCTGCTGTTCGCGCCGCAGCTCCCACTGGTGAAGCGCCACGAAACCCAACACCAGCGACGCGGCCAGCGCCGCCGGCACCCACACGAAGGGCGGCGACAGTCGGCGCCGCCGCAGGCGGACTGCCTCGATGCGCGCGGCGATGCGCTCGGCGAAGCCCTCGGGTGGGGCCGCCGGCCGCAGTGCATCGCGCAGCTGCTTCTCCAGGTCAATGGTCATGTGATCGGCCCGCCCTCGGGCGCCGCGGCGCTTTCGAAACCCTCGCCGAGCTGCTCGCGCAGGCTCGAGAGCGAGCGCTTGAGATGACTCTTGACCGTGTTGACCGGCATGTCCAGTGTCGAGGCGATCTCGACCGGGTCCAGGTCCTCCTGATAACGCAGCAGCAACACGGCGCGGGCCGGCGGCGGCAGCTGCGCGAGCAGGGCGCGCAGCCGTCGCTGCAGCAAAGGATCGCCGCCCGCCGGCTCGGCGGGGACCCCCGGGTCCGCCTCCAGCGGCACCAGCTCGTAGCGGGGCTCCTGCCGCAGCCGGTCGATGGCGAGGTGAGTGGTCACCTTGCGCAGCCAGGATGCCACGTGCGCATCCGACTGCATGTGGGCGAGCTTGCGGTACAACTGCATGAATACGTCCTGAGCCAGATCCTCCGCCTTGTGCTGGTCCCACAGCATGCGCAGCGCCAGACTATAGACCGCGCGCTGGTGCCGTCGAACCAGCCCGGCGAAGGCGGCCCGGTCTCCGGAGCGTGCTTCGCTGAGCAGGTCGGTCACTGCGCACGCTGCGCCGTCCGTCACGGCCGCCGGTCAGAAGGGCGGGAATAGCGCGCGTGCCTCTCCGTCCGCATCATGAGCCGCATCATGAGGCACGTCGAAGTGTCTGCGCAGCGCATCGACCTGCGCGAGATCGAGCGAGCCGACCGCATTGACGATCGTGAGCTCGCGCGGCGAGCAGGCGACGATCGCGAGGCCCTCGATCCGGTCGTGGTCGAGAGCCAGGTAGATATCGACGTCCTCACTTTCCTTCTGCTTGCGTACGTGGGCGATGCGGCTCCATCCCGGGCCGGAGAGCTGCTCGCGGACGGCGTCGACGTCCGCCCTGGAATAGGCGAAATCCGTGGCGAACTCGTAATGCCGCACGTGCAGCGCGTGCACCGCCCCGAGAGCGCTGCGGGCCGCGGCCGTGTCGCTATCGTGGTCGTCCGTCAGCCAGCCCGCAAGCCGCAACGGCAGTCCGTCGAGGTCGATTTCGACGTCGGTATGGTGGGTCGCCTGGCTGCGCAGATGCGCAAACGCGGGCAGGTTCAACACCGCGTTTTGGCTGTCGCCGCATGCCGGGAGTGCAAAGGACACCAGTACCACGAGCAAGCACAGACGTTGCATGACAATCTCCCCAGCCGAGTCTTCCGCGATGCGCCTCGTATATATAAGAGTACGCAGCTCGGGGGGCCGGAGGGTGCAGCCGGCGCGTTATTTCACACGCCGCCGCGCCTTGAGCAGCACATCGACCGCCTCGGGCCGGTCATCCCAGTAGTCGAGCCGCACGCGGCCGTCGGGGAGCTGGCTCACCGTCGCCGGCGCGGCGCTGAAAGTGCAGTACCAACCCGAAGGCAACACCACCGCGTTGCGTGGCCGGCCGAAGCTCCGATCGAACACCAGCTCGTCGCCCTCGAGCCGGTAGCTCACCGGCGCGGTGTAAGTCTCCGAGATGCGCAGCCGCACGCTCTGTCCCGGCTGCACCGGCGCGAACCCAATGACGACCACCCGCGCCTGCGGCGCGACCTGCTCGCCGACGTTGATGTGGGAGGCGGCGAGCTCAGCGCCGCTCATCTCCCGCACCTCGAGCTGCTGCCCGGTGTCGAGAATCATCGCCGCCGGATGGCTCGCAACGCTCCCCTGGCGCACGACGTTCGCGTAGCCGTTCACGCCCGGCCGACTCTCGGTGTAGTCGTGATACAGGCTGAACGCGTGGGTCTCGGGCTGCTGCAGAAAGTAGACGATCGCGCGGTCCTGGTGTGCCCGCTCGGCGAGCCTTTCGTCTTCCGTCTCCCCCTGGAAGGGGGACTCCCAGCTGCGCTGGGTTGTCGGCGACCTGGGCTGCGCCGCAGCACCGCTCGGCGCGTCTTCGACGGCCCGGATGACGAGCGGGGCCGCTCCGGCACCGGCGTGCAGGAAGCTCACGGCGACCCGTCCGTCGGGCTCGGTACGGATCTGCGACGGCACCGACAGCGCCACCACCTCGTAGCCCGGCGGCAGCACGACTTTGTTGCGCTGCACGCCGAGCGGTCGGTCGAACACCAACGTCCTGCCGTCGAGGTAGTAGCTCTTTGGGTCCTTGTAGGTCTTGAGGATCAGCAGCCGGGCCTGGCCGTGCTCCGGCACCGGCCGGGCGAGCGTTACCTTGATGTAGTCGGTCGCGGCATCCGCGTCCGGCATCAGCGGATCCTTGCGCGCCTCAGCGCCGCTCACGACCTCGAAGTGCAGCGCCGTGCCGAGCATCGCATCATGGACGCTCTCGTCGCTCGCAATGCTGCCCTTGCGAATCGGGTTATAGAAGTAGCGCGCGCCGGCGGTGGTGGCGGTGACTTCGTAGCGGATCCTGAAGCTCGCCGTCCCGGGATCGAGCAGCTCGTAGCTGGTGTATTCGTCGGCCTCCGTCTGGGTAACGGCCGACGGAGAGTACAGGCCGTCCTTCGGTGGCTCGTCCGCCCGGGCGAGCGCGGCCGTGCCGCTCACGAGGCATAGGCCCAGTGCCGCGCGGATGGCGAGTGTCATGGCCGATACAACGTATCTCATGTCAGAATCCCCTGATACCGGGCGAGCCGGTAGCGTAGCAAACTAGCCGTCTGGGTATTCAGCGCGTGTTCAGCCGCCGGTACCCACAGTTGCAGGGGTGACCACGATGGAGACACGTATGAAACACATGTTGGGAATCACTCTGGCGCTGGCAGGCGTCGCGCTCTTCGGCATGCACGGCGCGCAGGCACAGGAGACGGCACCGGAGCTCGAATGCACGCTGCACTTCTCGCTGAGCGGCTGGTCGGCTATCTATTCGACCGCGCACGGCACCGGCACGGTCACCTGCCAGGACGGCAGCTCGCTGCCGGTGGTGATCAGCGCGAAAGGCGGCGGACTCACGGCCGGTCGCTCGCACATCGACGACGGCACTGGCCATTTCAGCCACGTGCATAGCATCCGTGAGGTACTCGGCCGTTACGCGCAGGGCGAGGCGCAGGCAGGCATGGTTCATTCCGCGACCGCTCAAGTGCTCACCAAGGGCACGGTCTCGCTGGCGCTCGCCGGCAAGGGCGAAGGCATCGACCTCGGCATTTCGCTGGGCGAATTCACGCTGAAGGCCGCCAAGTAGACTGACAGTGATCGTCCGCGGGGACGCAGGGACGCGTCCTGCCGCGGCTTACGCGGCACGCGACCCGGCCCGGGAAGTCAGGCAGACCCTGCCCGGCGCCGGGCCGCGGCGCGCTTGGCTGCGTGACGGCGTGGCGCTGCTCGCGGCCGCGACGCTGCTCGCCGGCTGCACGACGCTGCGCAGCGGTTACCCCAAGCAACCCTCCACGGCCCTGACCGTCCGCTACGACGCTGCGCCCGCACGCTATGTGAGCGCCGAGCTCGATCGGCATCCGGGTAAATCCGGCTTTCGCCTGCTGGCCAGCAGCACCGACGCGCTCATGAGCCGGATATGGCTCATCGACCACGCGCACCATTCGATCGACCTGCAGTACTTCATCTTCCAGAACGACGCCACCGGGCGGCTGGTCGCGCAGCGCCTGCTGGCGGCGGCCGATCGCGGTGTCCGCGTACGGCTGCTGCTCGATGACATCGCGCTGCAGCACGAGGACGTGATGCTCGGAGCGCTCAACGCGCACCCGCAGATCCAGGTGCGCGTCTTCAATCCGTTTCACACCCACAACCCGTCGATGCCGTCCAAGATCGTGCAGCTGGCGCTCGAAGGGCGGCGACTCAACCGTCGCATGCACAACAAGTCGATGATCGTCGACGGCATGGCCGCCGTCATCGGCGGGCGCAACATCGGCGATCCGTATTTCGACGCCGGCAGGGACAGCAACTTCCGCGATCTGGACGTCGTCGCCATCGGGCCGGTGGTCGAGGAGGCGTCCCGGGCTTTCGACGAGTACTGGAACAGCGACGCGGCCTATCCCCTGGATGCGTTCCGCTCGACCCGCAACTCCAGCGCCGATCTGTCGCAACTGCGCCCACAGCTGACGGGTGAAGTGCGCGCATTCGCGCAGTCGGACTACGTCCGTGCGGTGTTCGAGGAGCTGCCGAACGGCGCAACCGGGGCCCGCCCGGGACCCTGGTTGTGGGGAGATGGCACGCTGCTCGCGGATCAGCCGCAGAAGATCGAGGCCGATCGGGATGAGCCGGCGCTGCGCATCGGGCCGCAACTGAGTCGGATCATCGCCGGTGCGCAGGGCGAGGTGCTGCTGATCTCTCCTTACCTCATACCGAGCCGCCACGGCGTGCGCTTTCTCACCGAGGTGGCGCGGCGCGGCGTGGCGGTACGGATACTCACCAACTCGCTGGCCTCGACCGACGAGCTCGCGGCGCAGGCCGGCTACGCACGTCACCGTCGTGCCCTGCTCGCAGGCGGGCTGCAGCTGTACGAGCTGCGGCCGGCTTCCGGAGAGATGCAGCACTCCGGCGCGGCGGGCCGATCGTCCGGCGTCAGCCTGCATGCCAAAGCGATCGTGGTGGATCGGCGCTTCGTATTCATCGGCTCGATGAATATCGACCCGCGCTCGAAGCTCCTCAACACCGAGATGGGGGTGTTGGTCGAGTGCCCGGAGCTGGCGCAGGAGGTTGCGGGTTTCTTTGCGCAGGCGACCGACCCCGGCAGCGCCTTTCACGTTGAGCTGCGGCCAGGCGCCGGGGGAGCAGCGCGCCTGGTCTGGTCCTGGACCGAAAACGGTGTCGCGGCGAGCGCGGATCGCGATCCTGGAGTGAGCGAGGGACGCCGCTGGGAGCTCGGGGCGCTACGGCTGCTGCCCATCGAGGGGCTGCTGTAGCTGGCTGCGCCAAGCTAACTCCGCGGCAACGACTAGTGCGGCGGATAGGTGACCGGATCCACCCAGATCGGGTCGCTGTAGGCCTTGCGACCGTTCGCGTCCTCTACCACGAGCGCGTACCAGGTATGGCGCTGCGCGGTGAGCGGAAAATCAGCGTGGGTCTCGTGCGGAGCGTTAGCAAACGTTCGCCGCGCCACCACAGCGGCGTTGCTGATGAGATCGACACGGCTCACCCCGGCGACGGAAGCAAGGTCGAAGCCGAGCGTGAACGCTTCTCCCGGTCGGACCTCGAGGTCCGTGCCGAACATCACGGAGGGGAAGATCAGCGGGCCGTGGCTCACATAGCCGTGCCCGGCCTCGAGCGCCTCGGCGAAGGCTCGCGGGGTCACCGCCCCATCGAGGTGCGCGAAGCTGCGCACGCGGCCGGACTCGTCGTTCCACACGTCATGTACGTCCGTGCCGCCGGCGAGGTAGTAACGATCACCCGCGTTCCAGAAACCCCAGAGCGTGTTCAGCACCTTCACATCGTCCTCGGGCACGCTGGCGTTGATCTCGATGAGATCGAAGTGCGGATTGAAACCGCCCGGCGCGACCCCCGCGGCGAGGCTGGCGAAGTAGCCGTAGGGGATGAACGGGTGGTTGACCTGCATGACGAGCGCGCCCTGCCGCCGGCCTTCGGCCAGGACCTGATCGATGGTGGCCGTGCTGGTGTCGATGGCGAGCTTCTCACCCGGGTGAAGCGGCCAGGCGTTGAAATGGCCCCAGGACGGCGACAGCTCGATCCCGGGAATGAACGGCACGTGCCGCAGGTCGGCGATCTTCTGAAGCGGTGCGTGATTCACCGTCGAGTCATGGTCGCTGACGAAGAGGAAATCGAGGCCGACGGCGAGCTGCGAGCGCGCCAGGTACTCCGGCGGGGTGACCGCTTCCGCCTGGTCAGCGTGATGATGCAGGTCCGCCGAGTACCAGCCGCGCGCGCGCGGATCGAACAGCGGCGTGATGGCGACCCGCGCGCGGGCCGTGCCCGCCGGCGGGACGCGGATGTGTACCTCGCGCGGCGCGGCGAGGAAACCGCCGCCCGCGGTTACAGTGAACAGGTAATCGCCAGGGGCGATCGGTACACCGACTTGTCCCTGTGGCTCGAGCTCCGTGAAGAAGGTGCGCCGCCCGAGAAACTCCACCAGCGGCTTGTCGCCTTCGCTGATGACGATGCGCGCATCGAGCGGTCGCCCGTTGCGCGCGTCCGTGACCGAGAAGTCGATGCGTCCGGGGGGCTCGAGCGAGGTGAAGTCGCGCGTCTCAGCCGCGCCCGCGGCCAGCTGCACGGGCGTCTCGGCGCTGCGCGAATAACCGCGCGCCGTGGCGTAGAGCGTGTACTCGCCCGCCGGCAGCGTCACCTGGTAGCGCCCCTTGTGGCCCAGCACCCAGGCATAGGGCTTACCCTTCCTTTCGATCACGACCACCGGCTCGCCGACCGTCGCACCGGCGCGGCTGGTCACGGCGCCGTGCAACTGCGCGGCCGGCAGATGGCGCCGCGTGATCTCGGCGGTCAGCACCGGCGCCAGGTCACCGCTCGCTCCGACCTGCAGCCAGGCGTCGAAGCTGCGGCTCTCGCCCGGCTTGAGGGTGGTGAGGCTGAACAGGTCGCGCGAGCCCGAGCCGATGTGATCGAGGTAGGGTGCGTGCAGCGTCACAGCGGAGTCCGCATCGTAAGCGACCACACGGTCGGCAAGCGCCCCGTCGGCGTTGCCCTGAGTGACGCCCGCGAGCCCTGGCACACCGAAGAAGAACCCGCCCCGCGGCCAGAGCGTGAAACCGGACAGGAGCCCCGCGAGCGCCGTCTGTCCCTCGTTCTTCATCGTGGCCCGCATCACGACGTGATCGGAGCTCGCCTCCAGCGTGTAGAGAGTCGTGAGGGTGACATTGCCAAAGTCGCGCACCGCGCGGATCGTCACCCGCTTCGGGCCGCGCTCGAGGAGCTCGACATGCTGGTAGGTGTTGGGCCACGCCGACCAGTTGTTCGGAATGAAGTCGGCGAACACCACGCAATCACGTCCGATGTGGCCGGCGCTGACTGGGGCCACGTCGACGATTGCCCCGCGTGGCACGCCGTAGGGGACCGGCGATTTCACCGCGAGCGCGAAAGCCAGCTTGTCGTTGATGACCGTGAGGTCGCCGTCACTGTGCGCAGCGCCGTCGCGGATGGGGGTCGGTCCCGTGACGACGCGTACCTGCGCTCGCACGCCCGCGAGCGGCGCGAGTCCAGTCAACAGAACCAACAGGGGGAGTAAGTGTCGCATCGGGTGCCGCGACAGATACGCCTCGAGCGGCGCGTCTGTCGGGACCCGATGTTAGCCGACGGTGGGGATGCAAATCACGCGGAACCGGCGCTGGTTACCCGTCGCATCGCGGCGATCACCAGCCACGCGATTGCCAGTGTCCGGATTTACCAGCGGCCGTAGTAGCCGTGCACTACGACCACCGGTGCCGGGGCGACCACGCCCATGGCTACGTACGGGCGGGGAGGTCCGACGGGGGCGACCACGCAGCCTGACAGCGCTACCGCAAAGCCCAGAGCGATCAGCAGTTTGACAATGTTACGCATGGTCCGATTCCTTCTATTAAGCCTACCTGCCTGAAGGAAACGCGCCCCGCGCCGGCAGGCTGACACCGTGCCAGCGCGTGCAGGCCGTTCAGGTGCCGTTAATCGGGACGGTTGCGCGCCGCGATTATTGCTTACCATTGGCGCCAAGCATCACAGGGCAAGCTCGATGATCACGCTCTATCACCGCCCGCGGTCGCGCTCGACGCGCCTGATCTTCCTCCTCGAGGAGCTCGGTGCACCTTACACGATCCAGGTAGTCAGCATTCGCACGCGCGACGGCGGCGGCGCGCTCGATCCGGCTAATCCCCATCCGCACGGCAAGGTAGCAGTGATCTCCGACGACGGCGTCGTGGTGTTTGAATCGTCGGCGATGCTCGGCCGCGCGCCCTACATGCTCGGCGAACGCTTCTCGGCGCTCGACGTGCTGTACGGGACGACATTCAAGCTGTTTGCTCAGAGCCCCTTGCTGCCCAAGACGCCGGTGATCGATGACTACGTGACGCGCGTGGTGGCGCGTCCGGCGTTTGCGCGCGCGATGGCGAAGCAAGGCGGCTGAAGTCTCGGGAGCAGGCCGCGGACCGTGAGCGGGCTGCGGCGGCGAGTTGCCGCCGCCAGGTCCGGAAATGGCTAGTCCAGAACGCGGCGCGCGGTTATCGTGCGCTCCATGGAGACCATCGCCGGCCTCGACCCGGAGGCGCTCAACCGTGCGCGCATCAGCCGCGATCCGCGTTTCGACGGTAAATTCTTCATCGCGGTCACCTCGACCGGCATCTATTGCCGGCCGATCTGCCCGTCGCGCTGGGCGAAGCGCGCCAACGTGCGCTTCTTCGGCAGCACCGCCGCGGCGGAGGCGGCCGGGTTTCGCCCCTGCCTGCGCTGCCGGCCGGAGACCGCACCCGGGACGCCGGCGTGGCTCGGTACGGCGGCGGTCGTGCGCCGGGCGCTCCGCTTGATCGATGACGGTGCGCTCGATGAGGACTCGGTCGAAGCGCTCGCGGCGCGCTTGGGTATCGGCTCGCGACACCTGGTGCGCCTGTTCCGGCGGCACGTCGGCGCCTCTCCGATCGCCGTGGCGCAGACGCGGCGCCTGCATTTTGCGGTGTGCCTGCTGGAGGCGAGCGACCTGCCGATCACGCAGATTGCCATGGCGGCGGGCTTCGGCAGCTCGCGCCGCTTCAACGACGCGTTCCGCGCCACCTACCGCCGCTCGCCGCGCGAGCTGCGCAAGGCCGGGCGGCGCACGGGCGGCGCAACCGCCGGCGACCGGGTGATCCTCCGGCTCGCCTACCGGCCACCGTACGACTGGGAGCACATGCGCGAGTTTCTCGCCGCGCGCGCCATCGGCGGCCTCGAGCGCGTCGATGCCGGCGGCTATGCGCGCACGGTCGCCTGTCCGGGCGGTCACGCGCTGGTCGCGGTGCGGGCGCTGCCCGGAAAACATGCGCTCGAGCTGCGCGTCGCCGGGGCACCGGCGGCGGCGCTGCTGCAGCTGTCCTCGGTGGCGCGCCGCGTGTTCGACCTGGCGGGCGACCCTGCGCGCATCGGCGCGGAGCTCGCCGCTGACGAGCTCATGGGGCCGCTGGTCGCGCAGCGACCGGGCTTGCGAATTCCCGGCGCGTGGGACGCGTTCGAGTGCGCGGTGCGGGCGATTCTCGGACAGCAGGTGAGCGTCGCCGCCGGCCGCACGTTGGTCGAGCGGCTGGTGGTGCGCAGCGGCGAGGAGATTCGCGACGGCATCGAGGGGCTCACACGGTTGTTTCCCACGCCTGCGGCGCTCGTGCGCGCCAACCTCGACGGCCTCGGCATCACCGGCACGCGCGTTGCGGCGCTCAGGTCGCTTGCGCGTGCGGTGCTCGACGGGCGCGTGGATTTCAGCGCGGCGTCCGCGGACGTGGCTACGGCCCTTGCGGCGCTTCCCGGCGTCGGTCCCTGGACTGCGCAATACGTGGCGCTGCGCGCGCTCGGCGAGCCTGACGCTCTGCCGTACGGCGACTGGGTGTTGCGCAGGATGGCGGCGCGAGGCGCGGCGCCGCTCACCGCGCAACAGCTGGAGCAGCGTTCGGAGACCTGGCGGCCGTGGCGCAGCTACGCCACGGTGTATCTCTGGCAGGCGGCAGGCCAGCTCGCCGCTCGCAAGCAGGTGGCCCGCATCCGGCGCGCTGCGGCGGCCTCAACTTCCGCCTCGGTGCACGCGTAAAATGGAGCCATGACCGTGAGGTACTGGCATCAGGTGAACAGCCCGGTCGGCGCATTGCTGCTCGTAGGTGATGCGACCGCGCTGACGAACGTGTACTTCCAGTCGGGTCGCCATCCGGGTCAGCTCGCGCCCGAGTGGCACCGTAACGCTGCGCCCTTTGCCGATGCGGTGCGCGAGCTCGAGGAGTACTTCGCTGGCGAGCGGCGCAGGTTCAGCGTGCCACTCGCACCCCATGGCACACCCTTCCAGCTGTCGGTCTGGCAGGCGCTGAGCGCTATTCCCTACGGTGAGACGCTCTCATATGGCGAGCTGGCGCGCCGCTTGGGACATCCGGCCGGGGCGCGTGCCGTGGGACTGGCCAACGGCGCCAACCCGCTGCCGATCATCGTTCCCTGCCACCGCGTCATCGGCGCCGACGGCTCGCTCACCGGCTTCGGCGGTGGCCTCCCCGTCAAGCGGGCGCTGCTCGCCCTCGAGGGAGCCGCGTGCGTCGACGATCTGTTCGACTCTCCGGGACCGGGCTGCATACAATAACGGTAGATGAAACCGCAGTCGGGGTATCTGCTGCTCACCGCGGTGGCGCTGGCCGCGACCGCGCCGCTGGCGCTCGGCGATCCCGGCTCACCCGAACGCAGCTACTACGACCACAATTTCCCGCCGGGAAGCCAGGCGCTGCCCTTCAGCGACGCGGTGCGCACCGGCGACACACTGTACGTCGCCGGACACATCGGCATCGACCCGAAGACCGGCAACGCGGCGGCGAGCCCCGAGGTCGAGGCCCATCTGGTGATGGAGGCGCTCAAAGCGACGCTGGCGCGCGCCGGCTTTTCCATGGACGATTTCGTTTCGGTCACGGTGTACTGCACGGATCTGACTCTCTACGACACGTTCAACGTGGTCTACGCCGGCTACTTCAAAAGGCATCATCCGGCGCGCGCGTTCGTCGGCGTCGCGCGCCTGGTGCGCGGTGCGCATTTCGAGGTGCAGGGCGTGGCCGTGAGGACGCCGGCCCGATGAGCAGCGTCGGGGGCATCGGGGTCCGAGGGTGGAATCGAGCGAGGGGGTGCCGGTGAATCGTCGCGAGTTTTCCGTTGCCGCGGCCGCAGCCACAGCGGCCGCGGCGCTCGCACCGCGGCTGGGGTCGGCCGAGGAGGAGCCCACGATCCGGCTTCGGACCAGCGAGCTGTATGAGGAAGCACTGATCCTCGACTGCAACTCCTCGCCGCCGTGGGAGGGCCAGTTGCCGCTGCCGCAGTCAGAGCTCGATCTTTCGCGGGCGAGCGGCATCAACGTGATCAAGCTCTCCCTGGGCGGCATCAACAGCGACTTCGAGCACACTGTCAGCGAGATTGCGCAGGCGCAGCGGTGCTTCGAGGCGCACCCGGCCTATTTCATGCAGGTGCGAGTCGCCGACGACATGATGCGCGCCAAGCGCGAAGGGCGCCTCGGGATCATCCTGTCCTTCGAGAGTGTCGAGATGCTCCAGGGTCGGGTGGAATCGCTCGAGCTGTTCCGCAACCTCGGCGTGCGCGTCATGCAGCTGTCCTACAACCGCAAGTCGCCGTTCGCGGCTGGCGTCATGGAGCCCGCAGGCGGAGGCCTGACTGCGCTCGGCCGGCACGCGGTCGAGGAGATGAACCGCCTCGGGATCGCGGTCGACCTGAGTCACGCCAACCCACAGACCACGAGCGACGCGCTGGCGCTCTCCTCCAAGCCGCCGATCATGACACACGCCGGCTGCGCCGCAGTGCACGCCCATCCGCGCAACAAGACCGACGAGCAGCTGCGCGCGCTCGCCGCGCGCGGCGGGGTCGTCGGCATATTCGATCTGCCGTACCTGACCGCCTCGCCCCGACAGCCCAGGGTCGAGGACTACATGGAGCACATGGAGCATGCGCTGAAAGTGGTGGGCGAGGAGCACGTCGGCATCGGCAGCGATGTCGGGGTCGCGCCGTTCGACACCAGTGCAAAAGGCATGGCGGAGTTCGCCAAGGAGGAGGAGGAGCGGCAGCGGTCCGGCCTGTCGGCGCCCGAAGAGGACCGTCCGCCCTACGTGGAGGGACTCAATACTCCGCGGCGCATCGAGATCATCTGCGATCAGCTGCTCAAGCGCGGCTACCCGCCGAGCGTGGCCGAGAAGGTGATAGGCGCGAATTTCGCCCGCGTGTTCGCGGATATCTGGAACGTCTGACCGGCAGTCCGCCCCGGCCGCGGGAGCGGCCGGGGCGGGGGCAGGAAGTTCAGGGCCTCCTGCCCAGCACGTCCGCGATCGGCGGGGCGGCGGCCGGCACCGCCTGCGGGTAGTCCTTGCCAAGGAGCGCGGCGACGGTCGCCGCGATCTGTGCCTGGTGGACCTCCGCGGTGTGCGTGCGCTCGCCCAGCGGCGGCGTGTCGGGTCCGATCACGGCGATCCAGATGTTCTCCGAGCCTTTTTCCTCGACGCCGTGCTCCTTCCATTCGACCAGGCCGCTGCCGCGGCCGTGATCGGTGGTGATGATGAAGGTGGTCTGATCGCGATACGCCGGCAGCTGCTGCAGGGTGTTCCAGAGCTCGGCGACGAACTGGTCGAACATGTGGGCGCTTTGCAGCACCAGATCATAGCGGCCGGCGTGCCCCCAGTTGTCGGTCTCGCCGAAGCCGACGAACAGCACACGCGGCTCGCTGTGGTTGAACGACTCGATCAGCGGCACTTGGAGGAACGCATCGTAAACGTCCTCGTCGTCGAGGCGCGTGGTCGTCTGGTAGAGGCGGTTGAGGAGCGCCTGTCGCGCATCGCGCGTGCCGCGATAGGGGACATCCCATCCGACCTGCAGCGGCAGCCCGCTGCGCTGTACGTTGAAGATGTCCTTGAAGGTCTTCCAGGTGGCGTACACGCTGACGCGCCCGTGCAGATCAGGCAGACTGTTCAGCCATTCGAACACCGAGACGTTGGGATTAGGACCGAAATCGTTGGAGTCGATGCGCGGATCGGGGTGGCCGGTCAGCATCTCGTTGTATCCGGGATAGGAAAACGCCAGTCCGTTGGTGACGCGCGCCTTGCTGTCTTTCAACCGGTTGCCGAAGATCTGGCCGTGCGTCGCCACGGTGGTCCACAGGAATGGGAACAGCGCCTTGCGGCGCTCGTTCACGTCGGCTCTCCAGAATTCCCGCCGCAGCTGCGCCTCGTCCTCCCAGATGCCGCCGTACTTCTCGTTGAGCAGCGTCGGGTCAGCGCCGGTGAAGATCTCCTGCCAGCGCAGCCCGTCGCTGACGATGAGCACGACGTTGCGCGTGTGCAGCGCGGGCGCAGCGGGCGATGCAGCAGCAGGCGAGGTCTGCGCATTGGCCTGCTGCAGTGCGCCGAGCGCGAACAGAAGCACCCACCACGACGTTCGTAACACGGTTGACATGGGACTGCCCGCTTTCGTGACGCGACTGCGCCATTCTGGTTGTGAGGCACAAGCATGACAGATGCATCGTCACACGTGCAGCTGCGCACGCCGGCCGCGAGTCGCGGCGCGCGCCGGGCGGCCGGTTTGCGCATCGCCGCCGTGCTGCTCGCTCTCGCGGGCGCATCTGCCGGCACCCTTGCGCTGGCCGGCGCTCAGGCCGCCGGCGCGGCGGCCGGTGCGGCGGCGGCGCCCGAGCCTGCGGGCGCTGGCGAGTTTCGGGTAGGGCGCCTGACGCTGCGCCGCTGTCAGACGCCGGCGCCCTGGTGCGGCACCCTGGCACGTCCGTTGGATCCGACCGGCGCCGTGCCCGGCAACGTAGACGTCTACTTCGAGTACTACCCGCATTCTGCCGCCGGTGCTGCCGTGGGCACGCTGGTTGCTACCGAGGGCGGCCCCGGCTATCCGGCCACGGACTCGCGCGATGAGTATCTCGCGCTGTTCGCGCCGCTGCGCGCGCGTTACGACGTGCTGATCATGGACAACCGTGGCACCGGACGCTCGGGCGCGGTCGACTGCCGGGAGCTTCAGAACGCACCGCAGCTGACCGAAGCCAACATCGGCGCCTGTGGGCGCTCGCTCGGGCGCACGGCGCCGCTTTACGGCACGGCGCTCGCCGCCGACGACCTTGCCGCGGTGCTCGATGCGCTCGCGATCGGCCGCGTCGGCCTGTACGGGCACTCCTACGGCACGTTCTTCGCGCAGACCTTCGCACTGCGGCACCCCCGGAGGCTCCGCGCGCTGGTGCTCGACGGCGCCTACCCGCTCGATGGCCCGGACTACGGCTGGTTCCCGCACTACGCGCCGGCCACGCGCGAGAAGTTCGACCTTGCCTGCAGGCGCTCGCCGGAGTGCCGCAGCCTCGGTGGCAGCTCTCTCGAGCACATCGCTCCGGCGCTCGCGCTGCTGCGCCAGCGGCCGTTCGCGGCGCAGGTGCGCTACGGCGGCGGCGGACTCGCGAGCTTCACCGCCGACGCCACCGCGCTCGCCATAGTCATGTACGGCGGCTCCCCGGAGTACGCCTCGGTGCGCGAGCTCGACGCCGCCGCGCGTGCCTTCGCCGCCGGCGATCAGCCGCCGCTCCTGCGGCTGATGGCGGAGACCCTGAGCAGCGTCGACTCGCGCGATCCGAGCCGTGCGCCGCGGAAATTCAGCGCCGGACTTGCCGCGGCAGTGTTCTGCCAGGATTCGCCGCAGATCTTCGATATGCGCCTGCCGCCCGCGCAGCGGGTCGCCGAACGCGACCGGCTGATCGCGGCGCGCGAGCGCGCCGCGCCCGACATGTACGCGCCGTTCACCTTCGGCGAGTATCGCCGCATGCCGCTCGATTACGCCTTCATCGACGAGTGCGTGCGGTGGCCGGTCCGCGCGCAGGGTCCGCCGGCGGCGCCGCTGGCCCCCGTCGGTGCGCGCTATCCGCAAGTGCCGGTGCTGGTGGTGTCCGGGGAGCTGGACAACATGACCACCGTCGCGGACGGTGCGGCCGCGGCGGCGCGCTTCGCGCACGCCCGCCAGGTCGTCATCGCCAACAGCTTCCACGTCAACGCCCTGCCGCACGCGCGCAGCGAGTGCGAGGCGGTGCTGGTGCGGCGCTTTCTCGCCACCCTCGAGGTCGGGGACGCCCGTTGCGCGGCAGCGGTGCTGCCGGTGCGCCTGGTGCCGAGCTTTGCGCGCACGGCGCGCGAGCTCACGCCGGCGCAGGGACTGCCGGGTAACCAGGCCGATGCTGCCGGGCTCGCGGCGGTGAGCGCGGCGCTGCTCACCGCCGAAGACGTCATCGCGCGCACCGAGGAGAACGGTCCAGGCGCCGGGGTGGGATTGCGCGGTGGCACCATCGCGAGCGAGGCGGCGGGCGCGGGCTACAAGCTCACGCTGCGTTCGGTGCGCTGGACCTCCGATGTGGCGGTGTCGGGCGACATCGAGTGGCCGGGAAGCATAGGTCCGGCGCACGCTCACCTCATCCTGCAGACGCCCGAGGGAGCGGGAACACTCGAGATAGCGTGGCCGCAAGGGGTGAGCCCGGCGCGCGCCTCGGTGCGCGGAAATCTCGGCGGCCGGGCGGTGATCGCGGAGGCGCCCGCACCCTCGCCCTGAGTTGTCCGGCGGCCCGGTCTGTGTGTTTCAGTCCGCGGTGGCGCCGCGTGTCGGATCCACCAGCAGCCAGGCGGCGGCACTCGCGAGCGCGAACGCCGCGCCGATCAGGAAGGCGAGCGTCCACTGATTGTGGCCCGACAGGTAGGCGACGATCGGTGTGGCGATCAGCCCGCCGGCGTTGCCGCCGGTATTGAGCAGCCCCGACGCGGCCATCGAATCGGCGCGTCCGACGTGCATGATGGCGGCCCAGTAGGGCCCTTCGTTGAGCTCCACCGCCGCGAAGCACAGCGCCAGCGCCGCCACCGCTACATAGGCGTTGGCGGCGTCCACCGCCACGAACTGCAGCAGCGCCGCGGCGGGAAGCGACACGAGCGGAACGATCCGCAGGCCCACGCGCACGCCGTAGCGCAGTCCGAAGACGCTGGCGAGCATGCCGCCCGCTCCGCTCGCGATCGCCGCGGCAAGCGGCGGCACGCTCGCGAGCCAGCCGCTCTCGAGCACCGTGAAGTGCCGCTCCTGCACCAGATAAAGGAAGCACCAGTTCGCGACCAGGTAGAACACGTAGTTCATGCAGGTGTAGGAGGCGGTCAGGAGCAGCACGTCGCGGTTGCGCATCAAGACCCACATGCCCGCCCACGAGATCCTGGAATCCACTCGTGCCGCCGAATGCGCGCCGAGCTCGGCGAGCTCGGCCGGGGTCACCGCCGGGTGCTCACGCGGCGTGCTTCGCCCGTACCAAGCCCACCCCGCGACCAGCAGCAGCGCCGGCAGTGAGCTCCAGGCAAGCGCCCGCTGCCAGTCGAAGGCATACATGAGCCAGGCGATGAGCGGCGGCGTGAGGGCTGCGCCGATCTGCAGTCCCATGGTCTGCAGGCCCTGCACGAGCGGCCACCTCGCGGGCGTGAACCAGGTCTCGAACACCCCGGTGGACACCGGGAAGATCGGCCCCTGGGAGGCGCCGAGGAGCAGCTGCATCGCCAGCAGCAGCGCGAACAGCGCGGCGCCGGCGAGTACGAGCGACGCGAGCGCGGTCGCCACGGTGGCCGCGAGTCCCAGCAGCCCGATGAGGACGAACATGACGCGCGCCCCCAGACGCTGTCCGAGAACGCCGCCGGGGAACTGCAGCGCCGTGTAGCCGAGCAACAACGCGGTCTCGAGCCAGCCGATCTGCATCTGCGTGAGGTGCAGTTGCGGCATCATCTGGTAGCTGGCCACGGGGATGCTGCGCTGCTGCAGGTAGGCCATGAAGCCGAACCCGAACAGGAACAGAAAGATCTTCCAGCGTACCCGCACGCGCGGCGGCGCGCGCAGCACCGCCGCGGCAGCTGCCGTCACGTCGCCTCGACCGCGTCGCCGATCCGCTCGAGGACGTAGCGACGGATGTCGAGGCTGAAGTCTTCCATGGGAGCGTAGTAGCCGTGCTGGTGCACGCGCGAGGCGATGCCCTGCTGGACGGCCTCGCAGATCGCCCAGTCCTGGCGGTTGATCAGATCCCAGAACTCGCTGGTATCGCGCGGATCGAAATCGGGCTTGGCGATCTCGAACGGCTCGAACAGGAAATGGCAGACGATGTCGGTGCGCGCCGGGCCGCGCGGCTCGAGGATGTAGGCCGTGACGTGATCGCAGGCGAGACTCACGAACAGGTTGGGGTAGAGGAGCTCGCCCTTGTGCCGCACGCGCTCGTCCTCGTCGAGGGCCGGAAATGCGCGCCGGCGCGTCGTGCCGGAGGACGTGAAGGTATAGGCCCCGGGGCGGTGCGGAATGCCGCGCGCCCAGTCGAGCCCGGAGCCGCCGTGCTCGCGGAACGCCGGCACCACCTCGCACAGCTCCGGGTGGATGCCGGCGCAGTGGTAGCACTCGTTGTAGTTCTCGCACAGCGACTTCCAGTTGGCCGCCACCTGGTAGCGGATCGTGTGACCGATCCGCAGATCGCCGAGTGGATAGCGCGCCGTCCGCGCCGGACTGCCGCCGAGCTGCTGCGCGAGCGGCACCGCTTGCGAGGGCGTCAGGTTCAGGAACACGAAGCCGCCCCAGCTCTCCACTCCCACCGGGTACAGGCTGAAGAGCCCCTTGTCGAATCCCGGCTCGCCGGCGAGGTGGGGAGCTGCGATCAGGCGCCCGTCGAAATCGTAGGTCCACTGGTGATAGGGGCAGGTGATGCGACCGGCGGCGATGCCGCCGGGGAGCGGCGCCGGTGGCGGCGGGGCCGCGGGATCGCGACACAGACGCGTGCCGCGATGCCGGCACACGTTGTAGAAGGCGCGCAGCCGGCCCTCCCGGTTGCGCAGCAGCAGCACGCTCTCGCCGAGGACATCGAACACGCGCCAGTCGCCCGGCTGCGCGAGCTCCTCGGCGCGCGCGACGCACAACCACTCGCGGCAGAAAATCCGTTCCTTCTCCGTGGCGAACACCCGCTCGGACGTGTACCAGGCCGAGGGCAGCGTCGGCTCGAGTCCCGCCACGCGCGGCGGCAGCACGCGCGCGCTCACGCCGGCCTCGCGAGCGGCTGGTCGCGCCGGCAGGCGTGCGTCTGCGGGTCGGCCTCCAGCTCGCGCGCATAGCGATGGCCGGCGTACACCGCGTGCACGATCGCTCCTGGCGCGAGCGCATCGCCGATGCGGGTGACGGAGCGGATCCCCGCGCCCGCGAACTCGCCGGCGCGCGCCTCGAGCTCAGCGTGCAGCGCGTCGTTGGCGAAGCGCGCGCCGACGATCACCAGCGTGCCGCACTCGAGCTGGCGCTCGGCGCCGGTGAACTGGTTCGCGAGCGTCAGCGCGCCGCTCTCGAACGCCGTCACGCGCGTCAAGGTATGAAGCACGATGCCCGCGGCGTCGAGCGCGCGATGCACCTGCGGCTGCTCATTGCTCATGATGGTCCAGGCGCCGGCATGCCCGGCGGGCGTCACGTAGCTTACCGAGTGTCCGTCGCGGGCGAGGTGCTCGGCAAGTACGCTCCCCATGTAGTAGTTATCGAAGTCGTAGACGACCACCGGACCGCAGATGCGCGCGCCGGCGGCGATGTCGTCCGGGGTGAGGACCCCCGGTGCCTCGAGTCGCCCGGCGGGGATCTCGAGCGCCGAGTACAGCATCTGTGACCAGCGCGAGCCGGTGGCGATGACCACGTGAGTGTTGCCGAGCCCGAGAACGTCTTCCGCGGACAGGAAGTTGTCGCGATAGATGCTCACATTGGTGAGCCGCTCGAGCTGTCCGCGCCGCCAGTCGAGGACCCGCCCCCAGGCGGCGAGTCCCGGCAGGCGGGTCTCGAAGCGCAGGCGCCCGCCGATCTCCTCGGCCGCCTCGGCCACGCTCACCTCGTATCCGCGGCGCCCGAGCGCCAGCGCGCACTCGAGGCCGGCGGGACCAGCGCCCACGACGAGTACCGAGGCATCGCTGCCCCGCGGGGCAATGCGCTCCGGGTGCCAGCCGCGGCGCCACTCCTCGCCGATGGTCGGGTTCTGTGTACAGCGCACCGGCACGCCGTCGTGCCAACTCGAGATGCAGATGTTGCAGCCGATGCACTCGCGGATGTCCTGTTCGCGTCCGGCGTCGATCTTCGCCGGCAGGAACGGGTCGGCGATCGAGGGGCGTGCGGCACCGATCAGATCGAGTACGCCGCGGCGGATCTGCCCGACCATGGTGTCGGGGGAGGTGAAGCGGCCGACTCCGACCACGGGCTTGTCAGTCAGCTGCTTCACGAAGTCGATGTGCGGCTCGTGACTGCCTTCGGGGGCGAAGCGCGACGGAGCACAGTCGGTCGGCGAGGAATCGAGCTTCACGTCCCACAGGTCCGGCAGGTCGGCGAGCAGTCCCACCACCTCGTGCGCTTCGGACGGCGCGACCTCACTCGGCCGGGCGCGCAGCTCCTCCAGACTGATGCGCAGCGCCACGGCGCACCGTCCGCCGACCGCCTCGTGCGTGACCTCGAGGAGCTCGCGCACGATGCGCACGCGGTTGCGCACGCTGCCGCCGTAGGCGTCGCGGCGCTGATTCCACTCGGGCAGCAGGAACTCGTACGGCAGATATCCCATGCCGGCGTACACATACACGATGTCGAAGCCGGCGCTGCGCGCGCGGCGCGCTGCCTGTGCCTGCCAGTCGAGCAGCGCGCGTATGTCCTGCGCGTCCATGACGCGCGGGCGCTGGGTGCCCATGAAGTTGACGTGCGTCGCCATCCACGAGGTGCCGGACGGGGACATGGTTGGCAGGCGGCTGGCGCGGTTCATGACCGAGCCGCCGCCGTGCCACAGCTCGACACCGGCGAGCGCGCCGTGCGCATGCACCGCCTCGGTCATCAGCGCGTGCGCGCGCACGTCGTCGTCGTCCCACAGCGTTGCGAAGGGGAGCGGTGCATCGTCGGAGCTCGGGTGGATCGAGACGTAGCCGCTGCAAACCACGCCCCAGCCGCCCTCGGCCTTCACGCCGCGGAAGGCGGCGCGCATGTGCGGCATGGAGTTGGTCATGCCGGCGGCATGCGGCACGGCGTAGAAGCGGTTGCGAGCGGTCAGCGGACCGATCCTTACCGGCTCGAACAGCAGGTCGTACCGCGGGTTGCGCGCCATGGGAGCGGCGAGTCTGCACGTAGTTGAGCGCGTGTTCAACAGTGGCCGGGCGGCACGCTGCGCCGGTATGCTTGAGTCTCGTCGCCGTCGGCCAGACCGCGCGCCGCCGGGGGAGGGGTCCAATGCGCATCGAGCTGCTCGCACTGCTGCCATTCATCGTTCTCGGCGCACTCGTCCCGCAACCGCTGCGGGCTCAGCAGGCGTCCGCTCCCGAGCAGGCGTTCGCGCCGGACACGCCCGAGCCGGGCTCGGTCGAGGAAATCGCGCGCGCCACCACCGAGTCGCGCTTCCTGTCGCCGTGGGCGGCGTATCTGCCGGCTTCACCCACCGTGGTGTCGCCGCGGGCCTTCCTGCATCGCATCCCGGGCGCGCCCGGCGAGCTGGTCGAGTCCGCGCAGGCCTATGCCTACTGCCGGGCGCTCGCCGCATCTTCCCCGCGCGTGCGTCTCTTCACCATCGGCCGCTCGGAAGAGGGCCGGGACATTATGTTGCTCGCCATCGCCGACGAGCAGGGCATCCGAGATCTCGAGCGCCTCAAGGCCGCCACCGCCGCGCTCGCCGATCCGCGCCGCACCGACCCCGAGGCCGCCGAGCGCATCGTCACGACCGCCCGGCCGATCTACTACATCAACGCCGGACTGCATTCGGATGAGACCGGCTCGACTGAGTCGGTGCTGGAGCTCGCCTACCGGCTCGCCGTCTCCGAGCAGCCGATGATCCGGCGCATTCGCGAGCGGGTGGTGGTGCTGATCAATCCAGTCTCCAATCCCGACGGACGCGACAAGCAGGTCGAGTGGTTCTACCGGTATCTCAAGGGCAAGACCGACCTCGATAGCCTGCCGCGACAGGCACCGCCCTACTGGTCGAAATACGCCTACGTCGACATCAACCGCGACGCGCACCAGCAGGTTCACGAGACCACCAAGGCCGTGTTCCGCATGTTCTTCGGCTGGCATCCGCAGGTGATCCACGACCTGCACGAGAGCGTGGCGCTGCTCGTGACGTGGAACGGCACCGGGCCGATCAACCAGCACGTCGATCCGCTCAGCTACGCGGAGCGGCTCGAGCTGAGCTTCCACGAAGTCCAGACCCTCACCGGGCTCGGGATGCCCGGGGTGTGGACCTGGAATTTCGGCGATGACTTCGCGCACCTCTACCTCGACTCAATCGCGACCAACCACAATGCCGACGGGCGCGGCTATGAGACCTTCGGCAACGGCAGCGCCGAGACCATGGTCCCCAAGCAGCCCGGGCAGGACGACACCGTCGAGTGGTACCGGCCCTCGCCGCCGCCTCCCCAGGGAAGCTTTCTCTGGTCGGCGCGCGACAACGTCAACTACAACGAGACCGGGCTCCTCGCCGCGCTCGACGACACGGCGCAGCAGTGGAAGACGCTGCTGCGCAACTACTACCTCAAGGGACTGCACTCCTACCGTCGCGGCATCGACACGACGCCCTTCGGCTTCATCATTCCGGCGGGGCAGGGCGATCCGACCCGCGTGGCGCAGATGGTCGCGCGGCTGCTGGCGCAGGGCATCGAGGTGCAACGCGCGACCGCGGACATCACCCTGAAGGAGGGACAGTTCCCGGCCGGCACCTACGTCGTGCGGCTCGATCAGCCGTACCGCGACTATGCGGTGGACCTCCTTACCGCCCAGGACTATCCGAAGGATGCCGGCGAGGCGTACGACGACATCTCCTGGGAGCTGCCGGCCAACTATCACCTGTCGGCGATCCCGACGGCGGACGCGCGGGTCCGTGAGCTGCCGCTCGCCGCGCTTGACGAGGCGCCGCATCCGCAGGGCCAGCTGAGCGGGGACGGTCCGGTGTTCGTTCTCAGGGATACGGGGCAGGAGGAACTGCTGGAAGCGCGCTACCGGCTGTCGCGCTTCAAGGTCGCGATCGCCGAGCGCCCGTTCACGCTGGACGGCGCGCAGTATCCGGCGGGATCCTGGATATTGGCGCCCGCCGCGGGCCTCGCCGCCGCCGTGCGTGAGACCGCGAAAGCGCTCGGGCTCGATTTCACGAGCGCCGGCGTGGCGCCCGAGGTGGCGCAGCACGAGGCGCCGGTGCCGCGTCTCGGGATCTGGGTGCCGTGGGCCGACACCGACACGATCGGCTGGGAGCGCTATTCGCTCGATCAGCGTCACATTCCCTACGTGTACGTTCGCGACGAGGACATCCGCGCCGGGAGGCTCCGCGACAAGTACGACGTGCTGCTCTACGGCCATGTCGATCTCGAGCTCGCCGAGCAGATCCAGGGTATCCCCAAGGCCTGGGGTCCCATGCCGTACAAGAAGACCAAGGCGACTCCCGCCTTCGGCACACCCGCCGAGTCCGACGACATTACCGGAGGGATCGGCTGGAGCGGGCTCGCCGAGCTGCAGAAATTCGTCGACTCCGGCGGTCTACTGATTACGCTCGGCAGCGGCTCGATGCTGGCGCTCGAGGGCGGCATCGTGCGCGGTGTGCGGCGCGAGTCAGGCGGTGTGCCGCGCAGCGCGCAAGGAGGCGGTGCGGCCTCCGCGGCGGCCTCGCTGGCCACGGCGGCGAGAACGCCGGGCTCGCACGTGCGAGTGACCTTCGAGCAGCCTGATAACCCGATCGCCTATGGCTACCCGGAGCGCACCTGGGTGTTCCGCCAGAACTTCCCCGTGTACGCGACGCCGCGGCACTGGTTGCGCATGGCCTACTGCACCACCTGTCTCGACGGGCCAAAGGACACGAGCGGCGTGGTGCTCGAGTGGGGCGATTCGCAGGGTGCGCCCTTTGTCGTGAGCGGGCAGGCGTGGGGCGAGGAGAATCTCATCGGACACCCGGCCATCCTCGATCTGCGCTCCGGGAAGGGACGGGTCGTTGCCTTCAACTTCAACCCGCTGCATCGCGACCTGAATCGCGGCGACCAGCGCATGCTGTGGAACGTCATCATCAACTGGCGCGCGATTCTGGCGCGGCCCTGACCGGCCGAGCCCGCGGCGGCCCGGGCCGACGCGGGTCGTTCAGTTCGTGAGCCGGTTGTACCGGGCGAGCACCGCCCGCAGCTGATCGTGCGGCAGCGCGCGCACGTGGTGGCCGTCGATGCCGGTCATGTCCTGCGCCGCGACCATGGCGTTGACGACCGCCTCTTCCGTCGCTTCGACCGTGGCGGCGAACAGCGGGTCCATCATGTCATTCGGCACCATCTTCAGATCGACCAGGTGATCGACGTCGCTCGCGGTGGGGTTGGCGGTCGAGAAGGCGATGAAGATATCGCCCGAGCCGTTGCCGGCGATGCTGCCGTCGCGCCCGATGCCGAGCGACACGCGTCGCGCGATACGCTTCAACTGATGCGACAACAGCGGCGCGTTGGTGGCCACGACGACGATGATCGAGCCGCGCTCCTGCACATCCGAGGGGACCGAGGCGTAGGGATCCTCGCTGTAGATCTCCCGGCCCACCGGGATGCCGGCGATGCGCAGGTTCTGCCGCGTCCCGTAGTTGCACTGGACCAGCACGCCGAGCATATAGCCGCCATCCTTGTCGGTGAGCCTGCGGGAGGAGGTGCCGATGCCTCCCTTGAAGCCGTTGCAGATCATGCCGGTGCCGCCGCCGACGGCGCCTTCCTCGACCGGCCCGGAGCGCGCGCTGTCGAGGGCGTGAAAGACATGCTCGGGTTTCACGTGAAAGCCGTTGATGTCGTTCAGCCAGCCGTCCCAGGTCTCGGCGACGACCGGCAGCGACCACCAGGCGCCGGTGGCGTCCGCCGCCCCGTGGGCCACGCGCCAGGCGATGACCGCATCGCGCACCACCCCAACGCTGTGGGTGTTGGTAATCAGCACCGGGCCTTCGAGAAAGCCCGATTCCTCGACCCAGGTGGTGCCGGTCATCTCGCCGTTGCCGTTCTGCGCGTACCAGCCGGCGAAGGAAAAGTGCTGCATCGAGGCCGCACCGCGCGGCAGCACGGCCGTGACGCCGGTGCGCACCGGCCCCTGGCCGACCACGAGCTTGCCGTCTCCGGAAATGAGGGTCGTCTGGCCGACCAGCACGCCGTCGACGTCGGTGATCGCATTCAACGGACCGGGGGTGCCGTCGAACGGGACGCCGAGATCACGGGCGCGCGGACGCGGCCAGGACGTGTCCGTGCTTCCGGTGGCGCTGGCAACCGAGGTGAGCAGCGTGAGTGCGAACAGGGCGATCAACTGCCGGGACATGGAGATCTCCTGCCTCAGGCGCGGGCGGCGAGCGCATCGCGGCGCACGTAGCCATACCACCAGTACACCGGCACCCCCACGGCGCACAGCACCAGCGCCCACAGCAGTGGCTTGCCGCCGATGCCGATGGACACCCACACGCAGTAGAGCGTCGCGATGAGCGCGGCCGCAACCCAGCGCAGCTCACGCGCGCGGGGCTGCGGAATTTTCCCGCGCCGCCACAGCACCAGCACCGCCAGCGCGCAGCCGAGATACAGCGGCAGGTTGGCGGCGGTGACCACGACACTGAGGAAAGTGAAGGCGCCCGCCATCGAATCGTTGTAACTGGTGATCATCATGAGGCTGGCAAAGAGGGCGGTGACCACGAAGGCGAGCGTCGGCGCCCCGTGCGAGTTCACCTTGCCGAGTGCCTGCGGAAAGCCGCCGTGGCGCGCAAAGCTCACCGTAATCTCTCCGAGGATGAGCGTCCAGCCGTTGAGGCAGCCGAGGCCGCTCACGATCACGAACGCTGCCAGGACTTTCCCGGAGGCGGAGCCGAGCAGGCGGGAGAAGACATCCGCGAACGGCGCATTGGAGACGCTGAGCTCCGCCTGCGGGATCAACAGTATCGGCACCAGCGAGACGCAGAATGAGATCAGCGCCACCAGCAGTGTGCCGATAAAGGTAGCGCGCGGTATCGTGCGCCCCGGATCCCGCACGCGGCCGGCCGGCAGCGCCGCGCTCTCCACCCCGAGCATCGCGTAGAGCGCCAGCGTGGAGGCGGCGATCACTCCCGGGAGGGAAACGGGCGTCGACGGTACGTGGACCAGAGGCTGCGTATGGGGCGTGAACAGCACCCACAGGCCGAGCACCATGATCCCGACCAGCGGTAGCAGTTTCAACACACTGCTGAGCACCTGTACGCCGCCGGCAGTGCGCACGCCGCGCAGATTGATCAGCACGAACAGCCACAGGAGCGACAGCGCCGTCACCGCCGCGAACCAGTGATTGACGCCCAGCACCGGGAAGAACATCGACAGATAGCCGACCACGCCGGTCGCCAGCACGGCGTTGGTTACCCAGGTGGACACCCAGTAGCACCACATCAGCGTGAAGGCGACGCCGCCACCGAAGGCGCGGCTGGCGTACGCGATCGGTCCGTCATCGTCCGGGAAGGTGCGCGCCAGCCCCGCAAACACCCAGGCGATGAAGATGCTTCCGGCCGCCGTGATCAGCCAGGCGGGAATGGCATTCAGGCCGTAGGGGGAGAGCGAGGCCGGCAACATGAAGATGCCCATGCCGATGGTGTTGCCGACCACCAGCGCGGTACACATCACGAGTCCGAGGGCGCGGGTCGGGCTGGCGGTGCGCAGGACCAACTTGGCTTCCTAGCTCGTCGCCAGCGCTTCGCCGAGCGCCGTCGCGAGGATTCCCATGGCTTCGTCGACGTGGCCGCGATCGATCATGAGCGGCGGAATGAAGCGCACCGTGCTCATGCCGCAGGCGAGCAGCAGCAGCCCGTGGTGAAACGCGCGTGTCAGCACGGCCTCGCACAGCGAACGGGCCGGAGCCCGGCTGGCGCGGTCCGTGACCAGCTCCATGCCGATCATGAGCCCCTTGCCGCGCACGTCGCCTATGCAGGCGAAGCGCCCCTGGAGCTCGCGCAGCCGCGCGAGAAAGTACTCGCCGACGGCCGCGGCGTTGGCTGCGTACTGGCCCTCGATGAGCTCGAGTGTGGCGAGCGCCGCCGCGCAGCACAGCGGGTTGCCGCCGAAGGTGTTGCCGTGCGCGCCGCGCTGCCACTTCTCCATGAGCGGGCGGCGCGCCACGACCATGCCGATAGGCAGCCCGGAGGCGAGACCCTTGGCGAGCGTCATGATGTCGGGCGCCACGCCCCAATGCTCGCTCGCGAACATCCGGCCCGTGCGCCCGATGCCGCACTGCACCTCGTCGAAGATCAGCAGGATCCCGTGCCGGTCGCACAGCGTCCGCAGACCTGACAGAAAGCCGTCGGGAGGCACGAGATAGCCGCCTTCGCCCTGGATGGGCTCGACCAGGATGGCGGCGACCTCCCCGGGCGGCACGTTGCTCTGAAACAGCACCGTCTCGATGTAATCGAGCACGGCCCGGCCCTGATCGGCGCCGGCGAACAGTGGGCGATAGACGTTGGGGTAGGGCACGTGCGTCACGCCCGGCATGGTGGGGAAGAACCCGGCCTGCTGGGTGTACTTGCTCGAGGTAAAAGCGAGCGAGCCCATGGTGCGGCCGTGAAAGCCGCCGAGGAAACCGATGAAGCGCGGGCGCCCGGTCACGTAGCGGGCGAGCTTGAGTGCGCCTTCGACCGATTCGGTGCCGCTCTGGCACATGAAGACCTGCGCGGGCGCGCGCAGCGGATTGAGTGCGTTGATCTTCTCGCCGAGCCGCGTCATGCGCTCATGCCAGTAATCGGACGAGATATGCAGAAAATCGTCCGCGGCGTCCTTGATCGCCTGCACGACCTGCGGGTGGGCATGCCCGGTGCTGACGACGCCGATGCCCCCCATGAAATCGAGGTAGCGGTTGCCGTCCACGTCCCAGACCTCCGCCCCGCGGCCCTTGGCCATGACGAACGGATAGTCACGCGGGTAGGAGGGCGAGGCGACCGCGCGGTCGCGCGCGATGAGCGCCGCGGCGTGGGGACCGGGCAGTGGCATGCGAATGTCGACTGATGACATGAACGTACCTAACGCGTCGCCGCTGGAGCCGGCGGCAGGGTGATGCGGATCGGACGGCCGTGCGCTTCGCGCGTGCGCGCCTCGAGGTCGCGCAGGTTCGCGAGCACGGCCGGCTCCGGGACCGGCAGGATCTCGGGCCGCGCGGCGACCTTGAGCGGCCAGCCGGTCGCCCCACGGGCGGCTGCGACGGTAACACCCGGGTAGAGTGCCGCCAACTCGAGCTCCCCGGTGCGCGGGTCCGGGCGCAGCACGCCGAAGTCGGTGATCACGGCCCGGGGACCGCGACCCGGACAACCGGCGGCATCGCGGGCGCCCGAGCCCTCGAGGTGACCGCACGAGGTGCGAAAGTCGAGCCGTGACACGAAGCTGCGCGGCGACTGCTTCATCACCACCAGCACCTCGTGGGCAAAGGTGCAGATCTCCGGCGCCCCGCCCGCTCCCGGAAGGCGCACGCGGGGGTGTGCGTAGTCGCCGATCACGGTGGTGTTGAGATTGCCGAAGCGATCGATCTGCGCGGCGCCGAGGAAGCCCACGTCGATGCGTCCGCGCTGCAGGTAGTGGGCGAAGACCTCCGGCAGCGACACGATGCAGGTCGCGGTCTCGGCGAGCTCGCCATCGCCGATCGACAGCGGCAGCACATGGGGGCGGGTGCCGAGGGTCCCGGACTCATAGATCAGAACCAGATCGGGCGCATGAGTCAGGCGCGCCAGGTTGCAGGCCGCACCCGGCAGGCCGATGCCCACGAAGCACACCGCGCCGTTGCGCAGCTCGCGGGCCGCGGTCACCGTCATGATCTCCTCGCGGCTGAACGCCTCCGTGCTCACGCGGCCACGCCCAGCGAGCGCAGCAGCTCCGCGTGATCACCCACCCCGAGCACGTGTCGCTGCATCCACGCGAGGAAGGTGCCCCGATCGCGCGCGATCTCATCCCACGCCTGGTAGAAGCCGTTGTCGCGCGGATAATAGCCCTGGGCGTAGGAGGGATGGGCGCCGCCGGGGACGATGCTCGCGGCCGTGACTGTCCAGGACGGCAGCACGATCGCGTTCATCCCGGCCTGCAGTGTCTCGACCTGCTCCTCGACCGTCACCAGCAGGCACCGGGCGGCCATGGCCGCCTCCTTCGCCGCGCCGACGATGCCGCGGATCAGCACGTTGCCCTCGGCATCGATCTGCTGCGCGTGCAGCACGGTGACGTCCGGATTGATGGCCGGCACTGCACCGAGCGGCACGCCCGTGAAGGGACACGGAATCATCCTGACGCTCGCCTCGGGTAGGCGCAGCAGATCGGTCTCCCCATGCTGGCGCAGCAGGCCGCACGGCAGGCCGCCAGCGCCCGCCTGGTACGCGACCGCCATCTGCGCGTGGCTGAACTCGGACAGGACGAGCGGCTGCGGCCACTGCCTCTCGACGGCATCGCGCAGGCGATGCAGCGACCCCACGCCGGGATTACCGCCCCAGGAAAAGCTCAGCCGCGCGGCGCAGCCCATGCCGATCATCTGGTCGTAGACGAGGTCGGGCGTCATGCGGATTAGGTGCAGCCGGCGCCGTTGCTGGCGGATGATCTCGTGCCCGGCCGCAAAGGGAATGAGGTGGGTGAACCCTTCGAGCGCGATGCTCTGGCCATCGCTCACGTGCGCCGCGATCGCATCCCGCAGTGACAGCACCTGCATGGGATTACTCGACGATGGTCTGCGACTGCTCGCGCAGGTATTGGGGGAGATAGTAGAAGGAGCCGTTGGACTTGCCGGTGCTGCCGGAGCCCTTCCAGCCGCCAAAGGGCTGGTACCCGGGCCAGGCGCCGGTGGTGGCGCCCTGCGGCCGGTTCGCGTAGGTCACGCCCGCCTCGATGTGCTCCTGGAACCAGGCGATCTCATCGCTCGCGCCGTAGAAGCCGGCCGTCAGCCCGAGCGGCGAGGCGTTGGCAAGACGCATGGCCTCTTTATTGTCGGACACCCTGTGCAGCATCAGGATCGGCAGGAACATCTCCTGCTGCCACAGCGCGTGCCCCGGCGGCGCCTCGGCGAGCGTCGGTCGTACGAAGAAACCGCGCGCCAGATCGCCGTCGCGCAGTTGCTCGCCGCCGGTGAGGATGGCGGCGCCGCCATCGCGCAGCAGTTGCACGTAGCGCGCGTAGTCGTCGTAGGCGGAACGGGTGATGACCGGGCCGAGCCAGTTCTCGCGACGCGCCGGATCACCGATACGCATGCCGGACAACTCGCGCAGCAGCCTCTCGATGAGGGCGTCGGCGACCTGACGGTGTACGTACAGGCGCGACAGGGCGGAGCATTTCTGACCGCCCATACCGAAGGCGGAACGGATGATCCCGGCGGCCGCGCGCTCGAGGTCGGCGCTCGCGGTGACGATGCAGGCGTTCTTGCCGCCCATCTCCGCGATGCAGGGCCGGGAGTACTGACCGGACTGCAGCCGCTGCCCGATCTGCCGGCCGACCTCGTACGAGCCGGTGAAGGTCACGCCGGCTGTGAGCGGATGATCGACCAGGTGTGCACCGATCGCAGCGCTCGATCCGCTCAGGTAGTTGAACGTCCCGGGTGGCAAGCCGGCATCGCGGATGCAGTCCGCGAGCAGCCGCCCCGCCCAGGGGGTCACGCTCGCGCCCTTCAGCACCACGGTGTTGCCGGTGACGAGCGCGGCCGCCGCCGGGCCGGCGGCGAGTGCCAGCGGGAAATTGAAGGGCGTGATCACGACCCAGGCGCCGTAGGGCTTCAGCACGCTGCGGTTATGGGAGGTATGACCGGACAGCGGGTCATCCGGCAGCGGGTGGTCGAAGCCGCTCTGGCGCTCGAAGTCGTCGCTGTAAGTGTAGAAGAAGTCGGCCGCTTCCTGCGTCTCGCCCAGCGCTTCCATGCGGTTCTTGCCGACTTCGAGCGTGAGCGCCGCGGCGATGTCGTACACGCGCTCCTCGATGAGCTGGCCGACACGTCGCAGGAGTCGCATGCGCTCGGCCGGCGCGGTACGCCGCCACTGCGGCCACGCGTGGTGTGCGGCGCGCAGCGCCTCATCGGCATCCGCCGCGCCGGCCGCCGCGAATGCGCCGATCTCGAGCTCGCGGTCCGCGGGACTCTTGGTGCGCAGCAGCTCGCGCGTGCGCCGCTCCTCGCCGCCGACGTACAGCGGATGGCTCGCGCCGAGCCTTTCCAGGGCGCGGGTCATGCCGGCCTCGAAACGCTCGTGCAGCTCCTCGGGAGGGCTGAACATGGTGGCGTAGGTGAGCTTGAAACTCATGAGCAGGCTCCCGCGGTGAGTTCAGCGAGCAGTCGATCGAGCAGGTCCAGGGCATCGGCGAGCTCGCGCTCGGCAATGACGAGCGGTGGCGCGAGCAGAATAAGGTTACCTCGCGCCGCGAAGGACACACCGGCGCGCATTCCCGCATCGAGCAGCCGCTGCAGCGCCGGGTGCCGCTGCGGCCAGGGTGAGAGCGGCGCGCGGCTCGCGCGGTCGCGCACCAGCTCGATGACGGCGAACAGGCCGTGGCCGCCGCGCACCTCGCCGATGACGGCGTGACGCGCCTGCATGCGCTCCAGGCGCTGCAGCAGCTCGGGCCCGAGGCGCCGCGAACGGTCGATCAGCCCCTCGTCCTGGTAGGTTTCCAGGGCGGCGACCCCCGCCGCACACGCGAGCGGGTGGCCGCAGTAGGTGAGGCCGGTAGAGAGCATCTGCGGCTCGAGCGCGCGCGCCACCTCCGCCGTCAGCACCACCGCGCCGAGCGGCAGGTGTGCGCCGGTCAGGCCCTTGGCGAGGGTCATGAGATCCGGCCGCGCTTCCTCGCCGTAGCGCTGCCATGCGAACCACTCGCCGCAGCGTCCGAAGGCGCTCATGACCTCATCGGCGACGAGGTACACGCCGGCGGCGCGCGTTGCACGCCGCAGCGCCGGCCAGAAGCTGTCGGGCGCGACGATGCCGTTCGTGCCGGCGTTCGGCTCCATCATGACCGCGGCGATCTCGGCAGCACCGCGCTCACGGATGAGGTCGGCAATACACGCCGCCGCAGCCTCCCCGCAGGCCGCCGCACTCGAGGTGCCGAAGGGATCCCGGTACGCATACGCCGGCGGCACGTGCAGGACGCGAAAAGCCTCGGGATCCGCCTGCGCCGCGGTGCGCGCATCCCCCGAGAACGCCATGGCCGCGTAGCTGGAGCCGTGATACGAGCGGTCGCGCGTGATCAGCCAGCCGCGCCGCTTGTTGCCCGCCTGGCGCGCGAACTTCACCGCGTGCTCGTTGGCATCGGCTCCGCCGAGGGTAAAGAACACCCGGCCGCCCGCGAAACCGGATTTTTCCAGCAGCATTGCTGCGAGTCGCGCGCGCGGCTGCGCTCCCCAGGAGCTGGTGACGAAGCACAGCTGCTGTGCCTGGGCGCGGATGGCCGCCACGACCCGCGGATGCTGGTGGCCGAGGTTGCTGCAGACCGCGAGACTGCTCATGTCGAGGATCGAGCGTCCGTCGGCGGTGTTGAGCTGCGCACCTTCGCCGCCGACGATGGTCGGGGCGTCCCACTCCGTCTGGATGCACCAGCTATGGAGGACCGCGTCGCGTTCCGCGGCGGTGCCGGCTGTTATTGGCGTCGTGGCAGGCACGGAGGTGCTAGCGCACGGTGTGGCGCACCGGCGCGGGGCTCCCTGGGCGCTGCGCCGGCGGCTGCGTTGCGAGATATCTCGTCATCCAGCCGAGGTAGCGCCGCCAGCGGTCGATCAGAAAGCTCGGCCGGGTCAGGCGGTGATACTCGCCCGGGTAGACGATGAGCTCGGCCGGCACGCCGAGCGTGCGCAGCGCCTGGTACATCTGCTCGCCGCCGGCCAGCGGCACGTTGAAATCCTTGTCGCCGCCGAGGAACAGCGTCGGCGTATGAATGCGGTCGGCGTGGAAGAAGGGGTAGGAGACCTTGAGCCACAGTGCCGTGTTGCGCCACGGCGGTCCGATCTCCGCGTTGTACTGCACCACGTACTCGTCGGAGCCGTACATCGACAGCTGGTTGCCGCTGCCGGCGCCTGCGATCGCCGCCTTGAAGCGCGTGGTGCTCGCGATCAGATAGTCGGTGAGCAGTCCGCCGTAACTCCAGCCTCCGACCCCAAGGCGCGTCGAGTCTGCGACCCCCGAGCCAATCGCGTAATCGACGCCGGCGAGCAGGTCCTCAACCTCCTTGTCGCCCCAGTCGGCGACGATGCTGCGAGCGAAGGCCGCGCCGCGCCCGCTGCTGCCGCGGTAGTTGACGGCGAGGACTGCGTAGCCGTGGGTCGCGAACAGTTGCCGCTCGAGCTGCGGGCTGTAGCCCTCGAGCACGAACGAGTGGTCGTCCTGGCCATCGGGTCCGCCGTGAATCCACAGGATCGTCGGGTAGCGCTGGCCCGGCACGAAGCCCGGCGGCTTCACCAGCTGCCCGTGAATCTCGGTGCCATCGCGGGCGCGGAACGAGATGTCCTCTACCGCGCCGAGCGCGAGGCCCGCGAACAGCGCCTCGTTATGTCTACTCAGCGCGCGCAGCTGTCCGCCTTCGAGCGCATAGACTTCCACCGGCGCCCGATCGCTCGCAGCCAGCACCGCCGTGTGGCCGGCGGCGGTGGCGATCTCGTTCACCACCATCGAGCCTCCCAGGCGCTCGATCGCGCCGCTCGCGAGCGACACCTGCGCCGGGTACTGGTAGCCGTCGTCCTCGACGGCGAACTGGATGAAACGGCCATCCGCGCTGAATTGCGGCGACACCACCGCGCGATCGAGGCTGGCGGCGAGCGGTCGTACCTTGCCGGAGGTCGCGTCAGCCACGGCGAGGTGATCCAGGATGTAGGCGTTGTATTTGAGCTCGTCGCCCTGGAGAAAGGCGAGCAGCCGGCCGTCGGGGCTCCACCCGAGCTTCTGGTGGTTCGGTGACCAGGTCGAGAGGAGCTCGCGAGGCTTGGCTCCCACCGCGGCCTCCACCAGCTCGATGTCGTCGACACCGGGCACGTACGGCTCACCGACCGCGTTGCTGACATAGGCAATCTGCGCGCCATCCGGAGAGAAGGCCGGCTGCGAATCGCTGCGCTCCGGATCGACGGTGAGAGCAGCGCAGGCGCCGCTGGCGACATCGAGCAGGTAGAGATGGGAGCGCGATTCCGCGGTGAGATAGCCCTCCTTGTCCGCCTTGAACTGGAAAGCATCGAGGACCAGGGGCAGCGGGGACTTCTTCCCGCTCTTGTCGGGGTCTTGGCCGGCGCGTACGACCAGGACGATCTGCCGGGCATCGGGCGACCACTGGTAGCCGGTGATCTCGCCGCCGCATTGGCCGAGCGGCCGCGGCTCACCGCCGCGGCGGTCGAGCAGCCATACCCGCGTAGCGCTGCCCGCGGGGCGCGCGCTGAGGAAGCTCAGGTAACGGCCGTCGGGACTGAAGCGCGGCTCGCTGACACTCTCGCCGCGCGTCAACTGCACGCTTTGCGTGGCCGCCCAGTCGGCCATCCACAGATCGCTCACGCTCTCATCGGTCGCCTCGTCATAGCGGGTCACGAGGTACGCGACCGCCGCGCCGTCGCGGGCGACGGTGAGATCCGACACGGCCTGGAAGCGGTACCAGTCCTCGGGCTGAAGCGGTCGTCGTGGTTGCGCCGCGACCGTGGTGAGTGGCGCAAGCCCCGCGCCGAGCGCGAGAAGGCTCAGGGCGGGAAGAGTGTGCAGCAGGCGTCGTCGCAACGGCATGGTATGCAGGTTCCGCACCCGGGTTTGGGCGGGCAGTGTAGCCCGGGGACCCGCACGCGAGGCAAACTGCCCGCTGTCGCAGCCATGACCGTAGCGAAAGCCCAAGCCGCATTCGAAGAGCGCCGCCGCCAGGCACACGCGGCGCTGCGCGCCGGACGGGCTGCGACGGCCGAGAGCTGGCTGCGCGCACTCGAGGCGCAGCAGCCCGGGGAGATCAACTGCCTGTGGCTCCTCGGCGCGGCGCTCCTCGACCAGGCAAAGATTGCGGAGGCGGTGACCGTGCTCGAGCGGGTGGTGGTTGCAGCGGCCGATTTCGCCGAGGCACGTGTCGATCTCGCCCGCGCCTATCGCCGCCAGGGCCGTGCCGGACCCGCGCGCGAGGAGGTGCGCCGGGTGCTGCAGGGCACGCCCACCCACCATCGCGCGTGGCTTGCCTACGGCGACGTGCTGGTCGACCTCGGCCAACACGGGGATGCGGCCGTGGCCTTCGAGCGCGCGCGGCTCACCGATCCGGAACGGCCGCGGGTCGAGGCGGCCACCGCGGCGCTCGTGGCCGACGACCGCAAGCGCGCGGAGCTGCTGTTCCGGGAGATCCTGCAGCGCGATGCCAGCCACGCAGGCGCGCTGTGCGGACTCGCGGCGCTGTCACTCGCGGCGGACGTGCCGCGGGATGCCGAGCGGCTGCTGCGCCATGCGCTGCGGCAGTGCGAGCACCTGCCGCTCGCGTACCGCGGACTCGGGACTGCGCTGCTGGCGCTCGGTCGGGTGGAGGAGGCGGACGCCGCCGCGCGCCACCTCCTGAAGATCGAGCCCGAAAGCCCGCAGACCTGGATCACCATGGCCGCGGTGGCGGCGCGGTTCATGCGCCAGGAGCAGGCGCTCGAGGCCTACGAGCGCGCGGCGCAGTACCAGCCGGGCGACGTGCGACTGCTGATGTCCATCGGCCACGTGCGCAAGTCGCTCGGGCGGCGTGCCGCGAGCGAGGCCGCCTACAAGCAGGTGCTCGCCGCGGACTCACGCAACGCCGAGGCCTGGTGGAGCCTCGCGGACCTGAAGAACTATTGTTTCGCTGACACCGAGGTCGCCGCCATGCAGCGGCTGATCGCGGAACACGAAGGCGCAGGCGGTGCTCGCCCTGCAGACGCGCAGCTGTATTTCGCGCTGGGCAACGCCTGCGAGCAGCGCGGGCAGAACGCCCGGGCGTTCGCTTACTACGCGCAGGGCAACGCACTGCGCCGCCGCGAGGCTCCTTTCGACATCGAGAGCTTCGAGGGGCGCGCCGCGCGCATTCGCGCGTTCTTCAGCCCGGCGTTCTTTGCTGCGCATGGCGGACGCGGCGATCCGAGCAGCGCGCCGATCTTCATCGTCGGACTGCCGCGCTCGGGCTCGACCCTCATCGAGCAGATCCTCGCCAGCCACTCGCACGTCGATGGCACCATGGAGCTGCCGAACATCGTCAACCTGGTGCGGGAGATCGAGGACCTGGCGCCGAACCGCGACGGCTATCCCGAGGCCTTGGGCGGGGTGCCGGCCGCGCAGTTCGCCGCGCTCGGCCAACGCTACATCGCCGAAACCGAGCCGCTGCGGCGCGGGCGCCAGCGCTTCACCGACAAGCTGCCCAATAATTTCAGTCACGTGGGGCTGATCCACGCGATGCTGCCGAACGCCACCATCATCGATGCGCGGCGGCACCCCATGGATGCCTGCTTCAGCACCTTCAGGCAGCATTTCGCCGCCGGCCAGACCTTCAGCTACGATCTCGCCGATCTCGGACGCTACTACCGCTGCTACCTGTCCCTGATGGATCACTGGGATGCGGTGCTGCCGGGGAGGGTGCTGTGCGTTCAGTACGAGCAGCTGGTGCGGGATCCCCAGGCCAGCATCCGCCGCCTGCTCGAGCACTGCGGGCTCGAATTCGAACCGGCGTGCCTGAAATTCCACGAGACGCGCCGTGCGGTGCGCACCGCGAGCGCCGAACAGGTGCGCCGCCCGATATTCCGCGACGCGCTTGAGCAATGGCGTAATTACGAACCTTGGCTCGGACCGCTCAAAGAGGCGCTATCACAACCAACTCGGGCATAGGAACGCGTCAATCCAGATCGTG
>Ga0209007_1000105_pt1 | contig 49692 bp, 39 predicted proteins | sample JacPinW_OM1H0_O2_FD_187961 | JGI IMG/M metagenome (GOLD analysis project Ga0209007, IMG submission 187961) | Forest soil microbial communities from Algoma, Ontario, Canada - Jack Pine, Ontario site 1_JW_OM1H0_O2 (SPAdes) (version 2) | ecosystem: Environmental > Terrestrial > Soil > Boreal... | reverse complement strand
CACGCTGGATCTGTCAGAGGTGCCGGTGATCGCGTCCGACCAGCCGCCGGTGCAGGGAACCGCGTGGATGGACGGCCTCGCCGGGTACGATTACGTTTTCTATCCCGGCGCGGCGATGAACGCAAACAAAGTGAAAATCTTTCAGCAGGGCGCGTCCGCTGGCCCGTTCCCGGAGCTCGCCGCCGGAGCCTATCCAACCGCAATCACCGCCGACACCATCACGTTCTACGGCATCTTCAAAAAACTTCAGTAGCCACCGACCCACCGTTGCTTAATTAAGCGCCGAAGCTTCGCCTACGCCTATGTCTATTGAAACCTTTACACCGCTGCCGCTGAATATTTTTAGCACCTGGATCACGCTACTCGATCCTTCCGACGTGCCGTCGGGGATGTCGCCTTCGCTCGCCGACGTGGAATTCTTTCCCGGCGGAGTGCGCACTCGCCCCGGACTCGTGTCGCAATTTCCGGTGGTCGCTGGCGCGCCGCAAATCAACGGACTAAAAACCTATGGCACCACAAACCTGGTGCAGCGAATGATTGCGCTGGATTCGCTCGGAAATATTTACAAGGAAACTTCACCTGGCGTGCTGTCTGTTGTTGCGTCGGGGGGCAAGCCCGGAATGTATCTCGCGTCCGACACGCATTTCGGACGCGAATATATGGCTTTCGGCGACGGTCTGGTGGGCCAGGACATTCCGCGCCAGTTTGACGACACTTATTTCGATCGCGTGAGTCAGATCGGCCCGGGCGAAGGCCCTGCGGTCGCCGACGCCACGGATCCGGGCAGCATTTCTCCAGGCGAACATCAGTGCGCCGTGATTTTTGTAACGCGCCAAGGATACTGGACTGCGCCTTCTCCGCCCACAACTTGGACTGCGGCCGGTGGGAAAAAAGTTAATGTGACCAATATTCCCACGGGCCCTTCGAACGTGGTGCAACGGCTGCTGGCGTTCACGGCCAGCGGCGGCGCAACTTTTTATCAAGTGCCCGCGACGATGACGCTTGACGACAACGTGACGACGTCGCTCGAGGTGGATTTCAGCGATACGATTCTGCTCAGCGGCGTGAGCATGGAATATTTGTACGGCCAGATCGAGCTTCCTTGCCAGCTTGGCGTGGTGGATTATGCCGAGCGCCTTTTCTGGTGGGGCGAGCGCGCGAAGATGGACAACTGGCGCAATCTTTCGTTCGATGGCGGATGGGACGCGTCGGGAAGCGGGCGTCCGCTCGGCTGGCAGCTCGATCCTATTTTCGGCGCGGGCGGAAGCCGCGAGTCGAGCGATGTGGTTTGGGGCGATGCGTATCGCATAACCGCGGATGGCGTCACCACGCAGCGTGGGACTATCGCGCAAAACGCCATCACCGACGCGTTCGGCGATCAATTGCTCTTGAACAATACGGATTATTCCGTGCGCGTGCGCATTGCTCGTAGTGCGAATCTAGCGGCTGGTTCGCTGCGCATCAATACGTACAGCCCAACGATGGGCCTGGTCGGCGCGGGCCTCGCCGTCTCGTTCGCGCAGACTACAACTTCCTATCAGGAATTCACCGCGCAACTCTTTCCGCCACAAACTGCGTTGCCATCGGATTTAACCTTGCGCGTTTATGCCGACAGCTTGCCGGGACCGAGCGGCGAATCTTTTCTGGTTGACGACATTGAAATATTTCCAACCTATGCGGCGCAGAATTCTTCGCTGGTGCGTGCATCGGCCACGGAGGCGCCGGAAAGTTATGACGGCGTGAGTGGAATTCAGGAAATTGCGGTAAATAACGGGCAGGGAATTCGCGCGGCGTTCGCGCTTCGCAACAATTTATATTTTGTGAAGGAGCGTTCGCTGTACGTGACCGCAACGGATGGCGTGAACGAACCGGCGCTTTGGAGCGTGGAAGAAGTATCGAACAAGGTAGGCACGCCCTCGGCGCACGGCGTGGGCTACGGAGAAGAATGGGTGGTGATCGCGGGCCGCTCGGGCCTTTATTATTTCGACGGCAGCGAGCCGATCAAATTGTCGCAGGAAATTCAGCCCACTTGGGACGCGATCAATTGGGAGTACGGCCAACTGCTCTGGGTGCAAGTGGACACGCAGCACAAACGCATTTACGTCGGAGTGCCGATGGGCGCAGCCACGCAACCGAATCAAATTCTCATGCTCGATTACATCGAGGGAATGCAGGACCCGCTCGTTTCCATTTACACCGCTGCAGCGGAACGTTCACGAAAATGGGCGCCCTGGACGATTTCGGCGAATTCGTGCGGATTGATCGAGCGATCCAACGGGGAAGCGCAGGTTTTTCTCGGTTCGAACAATTCCAGCGGAAAGATTTACGCGCTGACCGAAGGACAATATTCGGACGATGGCGCCGCCATCAATTCGTTTTATTCCACGGCGTTCCTGGCGGCCACAGGATTGAGCGGTCGCAATCTGTTTGGCTACCTGACCGCATACGTGCAAGGCGCCGGCTCGCTCGCGCTTTCTGCTGCGCTGCCGGGCAACGTGAGCGTGATGTCGCTGGGTGCGTGGACGCTCGCCGCGCCAGCTTCGCGCGATATGGAGCAGTTCACCAACGTGCTGGCCGAGCGCGTGTCCTATCAGATCGGCACAAACGCCGCAGCGTCGTGGTTTTCCATCACCAAGCTTGTACCGTGGGCGAAACCGGATCCCTTCGCGATCGTCCGCGGCGCGGAGTGAAGTCCGAGGATGACGGATTCCTAGCGGGGAGCGCGGGATAAGCCCCGCTGAACGTTCGCACAAGACGATATGCTCAACATTTCACAACTTGAAGCGCTGCGGCGCACGAATCCGCAGCTTTACGAAGCGATGAAGAAGTTGGCGGAAGCTTCGCTCGGGCCCAATCAAGGCTGGAGCATCGATAATCAAATTACCGACGGCACGAATTTCGCGCGCGTCACCTCGGGCGCGCTCACCGGGAATCATATCGATCCGACGAAGCCCGGCATTTTGATGAAAGGCTCAGTGCCGCCGACGTGGTCTGGCGCGTTCACGTATGCTTCGACCACCTCGAGCATCACGTGGTCGTGGTCTTCGCTTGCGATCGCGCGCGCTGACGGCACATCGACCGCCGTGCCGAACGGCTCGCTCGCAGTCAGCGGACTTACTGCCACAACCACATATTATTTTTATCCTTACTGGGACGATGTCGCGCTGGCCATCGCGTGGGTGGGAGGAATTTCCGGCAGCGTGGGCGCTCCAGCAAACGCGCAAAGCGCAAAGACAAATATCGCGGCGCAACAACAAGCGTTGCAAGGACGCGTTCCGTTGTCGCAGGGCGCGATGATGGCCGCTACGACCAGCAGCGGAACCGGCGGAGGCTCGGGCGGAGGCAGCGGAAGCTGTCTGCGCGCCGGAACAAAAGTACAAACGAAAGAACGCGGCCTGGTTAAGATCGAGTCCTGCCAAGTCGGCGAGCATCTTTGCTGCCCGTGCCATCCTCGCGAAGAGCCCTGGACGCGCATTGTGCGCCTGGAAATTCGCGATGCCGACACATTTATTCGCCTGCACTTTTCAAATGACGAGTCTCTCGACGTGACGCCCCATCACATTTTTACGCTTGGGGACGGCTCACCCATGCGCGCGGAGCGTTTGTGCCTCAGCGATGTTTTGGTTGGCCGCTTTGGGCGTCTCACCATAAAGAAAATCGAAGCTATCGTGGAAGAAGGGCAAAAGGTGACGGTAACTTGTGAATCCGAGCATCAGTTTTTCGCCGGCCGCGTGAATGCAACCGTTCTCACGCACAACTACACGTTCTCGTCGTAACGCCACTTCAGCCGCTCGATTCACTGCCGCCGATACGTCAAAACCTCGCTTTCCGCAGCGCCGGCATCTTGCCGGCGATTTTGATTTTTCTTGAGGGGGCAACCCGCCGGCGGAACGCTGGCGCCGCCATAACTCAACGGCGCCCGCCTAAAGGCGGCCGCTACATAAACAAATTCTCCGCGCTCTCGAAATCACAATGACTGGAAAATGCTATTACATTACGACGCTCGGAGCTTGGCGTCGGCACGCAACGCGATTCGTCAATTCGCACTGGGTCACGCTCAACGACACCACCTCTGCGGTTGTCACTGATAAGCCTGTTTCTGACGACGCGACACCGATCGTTGTGTTGGTCGAGGCTGACGAAGGCGCGCATCTCGCGTTGGAAGACGACGCAGCATTCGAAGCGCTGCCGCATCCGCTGGCGCAAAAACCAATCTCGCAGTCTGCGCGCGCGGCGCTCGCGTCACACGACGTCCCCTATGGCGCAACAACTTTCGACGTAGCCGAAGCCGTCGGCCGCGCGCACCCGCTCTTGCGTCACAGCGTTTTCTAAATGCACGTTCGCGAATACAAAGAAAGCGATCTGGACGCGCTGCGTCGCATGCACGCGCAACAAGGATTCGATTACGCGTTCCCGGAACTCGCCAACCCGCTATTCGTTTCGAAGCTGGTGGTCGAAGACGACGAAGGCCGCGCGGTAATGGCATCGCTGGCGCGCCTAACTTGCGAAATGTATTTGCTGCTGGCGCCCGGTGAAGGGAAGCCGCGCGAACGTTACGAGCGTCTGCTCGCACTGCATCGTGCCGGGGAACGCGATCTCGTCGCGCGCGGTTTGCACGACGCGCACGCTTGGCTGCCTCCGCCCATCGCCAACAAATTCGGCCATCGGCTTAAGGCGCTAGGTTGGGTCCGCGACGATGCGTGGACGCCGTATTGCCGCCGCCTAGTTTTGTAGCGGGGAACGCCTTCGGCGTAGCGAGACCACCACAAATCGGCTCCGCTTCTTTCTTGTGGATACCTTGTGCAGGTGCAAATGTAAGAGATAAAAGTGCGCTTTAGGTACTAGAGTGGTTTTCCATCCATTTGCCCAGGAGTTTTGCGGCGTGCTCGCAGAGTTTGCGGTCCCCGTCGGCGGCAAAGGCGGCGGGGAAATGGCTATCGATGTCCAGCTCGCCGACAACTTTTCCTCCCACGAAAACGGGTACGACGATTTCGGATTTTGTCTCGAGTGAACAGGCTAGATAGCGCGAGTCAGCGCTGACGTCGTCAATCACAACAGTTTTGCCACTGGATGCAGCAGCGCCGCAGATGCCCTGGTTCAATTGGATGCGCGTGTGCGGCGTCATGGAGCCTTTGAACGGGCCGAGGATCAGGACATCTTCGCCCGAAGCTTCTTTCTGAATCATGTAAAAACCGACCCAGTTGTACTTCAGCAGATTTTTGTGGAGCAGCCCGACAATCGCATTCATCAATTCGTGCGCGGAAGTTGCCGTGACTGCGAGAGCGTCCAACTCAGGTATCAGATCTTTCGGTTCCGGATTTGTGCGAAACATATTGGGATTAAATCATGATGGGATGCATTCGTCGCAAGCTGCGAACGATCTGGTTCCATCTTCGCAACCTTATAGGCGGCTATTTAGTGAGGGTTCGCGGGAGCGCAGCATACCGCATCGACGAGCCGCGCCCCTGCGGAAACAGGTTATTCAGGCTTCTGGTCCCAGAAGTCCGGGTCATCCTTGGCGAGATCTTCGCCCATGTAGCTCATCTTGGGGCTGATAACGAATAGATTCGTCTCGATCGATGCAATGGCCTGGGCGGAAATCTCGTTGAGCTTTTTCATCCCGTCAGGGCCCATCGCGTCCATAAACTGTTTGCTGTTTGCGAAATTCCGGTCGATTTCCGATGCCGACTTGCGCGGCGTGATGACTAGAAATGAAGATTGTTCTTTGCCGAACACATTTTCGTACATGGCCCAGTGCGCCGAAGGGACGCCTTTAGCGTAAGCGTCTTTCACCATTTTTACAACGGTGTTCCACTCCTCTTCGTGTCCGGGCTTAATCTGGAAAACTTCAAGTTCCATATAGCGGACGCCGACCAGGTTTCCGGTTTGGTTCAGGCTTTGGTCTTCGCGGTAAACCCAGGCGCTCTGATCCATCGCGTCCAGCAATTCGCCGTCGGCCACTGCCGCGCGGTCGAGCTCCGCGGATAGCGTGGCATTTTTCATATCGGCCAGGTTCTGCTTCTCCCAGTCTTCAAATGACCCGTAGCCGGTGAAAAACAGTGCGCGTGGTTTACCGCTCATTGAAGTCAACGCCAGATAGTGCTGGTTCGATTTCCCGGCAGTCATGGCCTTCACAAATGCGCTCTCAGCGCGTTCGTGGACGGCACCGGACTTTCCGGGCTTCACAAATTCGCGGGTAATGGTGAGTACGGGCGGCGGCACACGCATTTCGCCGGATTTTTCCTGAGCTATCGATATACTCGCTGTTGCCAGTACAAATGAAATTCCCAACACTACGCCCCAAAGTGTTTTCATCGATGCCGACCTCCATCGGCAGTGACGTGATTGAACTTCCAGTTTGAATTGGCCCAACGTGCTAAATCTAAACGGTAAGAAAACTCGGATCTCGTGCTGGTGTTGCGCGGAGAGTAACGAACAGGCCAGCTGAAGTCAAGCAGTGACCGAACTGAAGAACGTCGGTAGCTCAGGTAACTGACGTCATATTTTTATTACGGAGGAACTATGTCTCGCGGAGCAGAACGTACTACGCGCCAACTGACCGACCAGCAGCTTGCGCAACAGAACCAGCTGATCTCGCAATCCAACCAGGAGGGAAGTCAGGACCGTTCGCTGCTGATGCCAACGATCCAAAGCCTGCTCACCAGCACGGGCTACACGCCGCAGCAGCAGTCTGATATCACGCAGCAAAGCATGGGCGCGGCCAACACTGCCTACGATGCGTTGCGTGAAAGCGCCGCCAACCACGCCGCCGCCACCAACGACACCGCAGGCTACGGCGACCTCACCGCACAACTCGGCCGCGAACAAGCGCAACAGGACGCCAGCACCGCGCAGCAAAATCAAATCGCGTTTGCCAATCAGGCCTATAAAGAACAGCAAGCGGGACTCAACGCGCTCAGCCAAACCTACGGCATCGACACGAATCTTCTCGGCAAAGCCATGGGTGTCCCCGCGGAATTGCTCAACGTACGCCAGCGCGCTTCGACAGGCTCGTCAGTAGGAAACCTCGGAGGCATCGCGGGCCTCGGCTCCAGCGTTGCGTCACTATTCGGCTAGACCTCCCTGGTCATACCTCGCCGTTGTCATAGTCGACGGCAGGTGTCTTGCGCTTTCGGTATGACCTGGTGATCGATGACTTCGTCAGATGCCGAACGGAGCCGGGGATTTCCGGTAGCGGCTCGCATCTCGCGATCGAGAGGTCCGTAACAAAAGCGCGATGGCAGGCGTATAGTACAGTGCGATATTGGGAGCGTTGCACTGATGCGCGCCACAAAATTCGAATTCGAGCAGCGCTTTTGGATCATCGGTCTTATTTTTGCATTGGGCTTTTTTCTCTACAACGTCGATAAGACCAATGCTGCGCTCTGGTTGCTGCATCTGGCCGCGCCGTCGGTCAATCCCGATAGTGATCACGGGAATAATCTGGCGCGATTGATTTTTGGAGCGGGCGCGCTGCTCGTTTTTCTGGCCGCGGCGTTTCGAACGTGGGCGACCGCATATTTAAAAACGGAAGTCGTACATGACGAGGCGCAGCACTCTGAGGGCTTGGTCGCTGACGGGCCGTATCGCCACCTTCGCAATCCGCTGTACTTCGCCAATCTTGCCATGGCTGGTGGTATTGGATTGCTGGCCAGCCGCGCAGGTTGGATATTCATGGTGGTGGCAATGTGGGTGTTCATGTACCGCTTGATTTTTCGCGAAGAAGACGGCCTGCTACGCACGCAAGGCGAATCGTATCGGTCTTATTTGAAAGCGGTGCCGCGATTCTGGCCTGCGCTCACGCCGCGCATTCCCTCCGCCGGTGAAGAGCCGCGTTGGTGGCAAGCGTTCGCCGGGGAAAGCTTAATCTGGCTATTCGGCGTCGCGGAATTAGTCTTCGCCATCACGCTGAACTTTAAGTTGATGTGGATTGTTTTCGGCGCGAGCTTCGTGGCCTACTTTCGCTCGGTGTATCTCATCAAGAAACGTGCCGCCTCGGAAAAACCGTAAGCGCCGCTGGCTCGGAATTTCGTAGCGCCGCCATCCTGCGGGCTCTTTTGCTTTTCCCTAGCTCTTGTATTTGTTCGCGATCTTTAGAAGCTGGCGTCGGGATGCCATCGCGACAACTAACACGAAAGAGTTTCTCCGTGCGCATCGCTCTAGCTCGTCTCTTTCAGCAACATGGAATCTCGGGCCTGTCCTACCAAAAACCTCGCAGAGGACCTCCCGCGCAATGCTTCATTTTTCCGAACTTTTTGGCACGCTGGAAAAACTTATGCGGCTTTTCGAAGATCCCTACTGGTGGACTGTGGCTCTTTCTTCCGTGGTGCAATTAACGATGTTTGCTCGCTGGATCTACCGCCGCATACGCAACGACGAAATGATGCGCGCCTTCGTCGAGGACATGGCAAAAATTCATCTCCCGCACACCTACGCGCTGCTGGAAGGAATCTGCGAACGCCAGGGAATCAAGACCCCCGAACGCCCGCAGATCAATTGGATCGACCTGCACCAGCCTCGCCGGTGAGATGTGGATTTGGATTTGGATTTGGATTTGGATTTGGATTTGGATTTGGATTTGGATTTGGATTTGGATTTGGCTTTCGCAGCGCCGGGCGTTAGCCCAGCATCCTGCATTTGACGTCGTCGCGAGTGAAAGAAACATGCCATCCAAGAGGGCGGCGCTACGACAGCAAGACCTGAACCACGCTCCCAACTTCATTGCGGATTCCTTGCTGCAAAGGTCACGCACAAATGAAAAAAACTAATCGCATAGTTGCGACGATATTGTTCGCCGCTACATGGCTAGCGCCGGCTGCGCCTCGCGTGTTTGCGCAGGGGTCGCAACGCATCAGCGCGGTGCAGGGCGATACGGGACAGGCAATCGCTGGCGCAAACATTTGGGTGTGCGCCGGCATGGTGCAACCTGCTTACGCCTCCACGCCTGCGTGTTCGCCGACCGCGGCAATTTACTCCGATCCCATGCTGATGAACCCGGTTACGCAGCCGCTCGTTTCTGACGGGCTTGGCAACTACAGTTATTTTGGCGTCGCGGGGACGTACACCGAAGTCATCACCGGGCCGATGATCGCGGGCTACACTTCTACGATCGTTCTTCCGTGCGCGCCGAGTTCGCCGACTGCGGGATGCGGAGGCAGCGCGGGAAATCCTGCGGCGCCCAGCGGCTCGATTCAATTCAACAATATTGGAGCTTTCGGCGCGTCCATTCTGAGCCAGGATTCCGGCGCGACTACCATCACCGACGCGGGCAACATGAGCGTGCAAGGCGCGCACGTCACCGTGAACACGTCGAGCAGCGGCGGATACAACTTCAACGTGAACGGCACGGGAAATTTTCTCGGCTTGTTGACCACTCCCGGCGGCTTTTCCGCGAACGCCGAATCGCCCAACAGTGCGTTCAGCGCGCCTACTAAACTTTTCTTCATGGCAGCCGGCTGCAACAACGTGACGGCAGGAAATGGCTGGCAAATTGGCGCGGCCAACGCTCCCACGCCCGCCTGCCAGGGAACGCATACGCGCAAAGGTGTGCTGCAATTCGCGCGCGGAAACGTGGCATACGTCGAACTCGAGCTGCCCACCGACTGGAATTTCGGCGTCAACGTGGACTTGAAAATCGCGTTCACCACTACCGATTCGACCAATGGCCACTTCACGGCGTGGAGTGTGCAAACCGGATGCAATTCGCTCACGGGCACGTCCCCCGACGATCCAGCGCTCAACTCGGCGCAAACCGTTTCGTCCACGATTGGCAGCACCGCTGTTTCCGGCGGCGAATATCTTACGATTCTCACCGCGCTCAACATGACGGGCTGTTCAGCAGGGAACAACCTCGTCCTCGCGATCACGCGAAATAATTCCGGCGCGGACACGAACACGGACACCGCCGTCGCCGCGAAGTGGGCCGAGCTAACCTTCGGCCGCACCATGAACAGCATGAACCGCTGACCGCGCGCTAGCCGTCCGCGCAACCTTTGCGTCTTGCTTTGATGAGGCGCAAGTTGCTGCGCCCGCTGCTACATCAGTAAGTGTGCTTCGATTTAGATAATCCGCGTATGGATTGTCCGAAGTCGCGTGAAGCGTTCGACGGACGCTCGATTTTCGTAGCGCCGGCATCCTGCCGGCTCTTTTGGTTTTCTTCGAACCCCTTGGCAAGCAGCCGGCGGGATGCCGGCGCTACAAGGTCTAAGGAGCCTCCATGCCATCCTGGCAGAAATTTCTGGATTCGCTCTCCACCAAGGGCGGGAATCTTTTTGTCCTGCTCATATGTTTTGCGGGACTGCTCTGTCTGCTGATGCACGTTTTGCATCACGGAGACTCGGGAAACATAACAATGGTGGTGGTGGCGACGTTCTCCGGATTTTCCGGCGCGCTGATGGCCACGCTCACCGGAAAAGACAGCAAGGAACAGAGCGAACACGCCACCGGCGGCAACGCCACCAGCGTGACAATTTCCAGTCCGAATGCCGCAAACACCGTAGCCGTAGCGATCCCCGAGGCTTCACCCGCGACGTGCGACGATAACTCGCCGAAAAACGACGCGCCCGCTTCGTAATGCAATCTGCTCCTTACAACGAGCTCAGCGCGCTCGACCTGATGAAGTTGTGCGTGTGGCGCGAAGCGCGCGGTGAAGGAATTCTAGGCAAGCGCGGCGTGGCGCATGTGATTCAGAATCGCGCGGACGATCCATCGTGGTGGGGTCACGACGTTCGCTCCGTGATCCTGAAGCCGTGGCAATTTTCGAGCTTTAATGCTGCAGATCCAAATGCAGACAAGTGGCCCGCGGAGGGCGATCCTTCATTTCTGGATTGCGAAAGCATTTGTGACACATTGGCGGCCGGCAACGACGAGGACATTACCGCGGGCGCGACGTCCTACTACGACATATCGATTCCGCCGCCAGCCTGGGCCGCCGACGGCAGCAACGTCCTCACGCTGTCGGTGGCCCGCCTGCGATTTTACAAACTCGCGCCAGCAACAGTAACCGACATCGACCTCGCCATGTAGCGCTTGGTGATTCCTCGGTGAGCCTCCACAAAAAGGCAAGCGGGTGTACAATTTTATTTGCTCGGGCTTGCACGCGGTCCGAGCGTCGCCCGTCCAGCCGACATTTGCGTGCTACCGGGAGTTTCCTTGGAGACAGCCGTCGGAGTATTTAGTTCGCGAGAGAACGCCGAACACGCGCTGGAATACTTGCTTGAAAATGGAGTGCCGGAAGACGCCATCGTTTATCTTACGCGCTCGGAAACTGAAGCCGTGATCCTGGGCAAGGAAATTGGCGGCTTCGCGGGAGGCATCGCAGGCGGTGCCGTGGGCTTCGGCGCTGGAATGGTGGCCGCATCGCTGGCTATGATTCCAGGGATGGGAGAGGTTTTCGCGCTTGGCGCAGGCGCCGCAGCGCTGCTCGCCCTTCTCGGCAAAAAAGCTGGAGAGGCGGCCGGCGCGAAGTTGACAAAAAAAATCGACGCCGAAGTGCTTCGAGACGAGCGGTCCGCGGAAGACGCTGAGATTTTCCTGAACATCCTGAAGAGAAATCGCTCGCTGATCGTGGTTCGAACCGAGTCGCGACAAATAGCGGAAACCGCCTGCAACATCCTGGACCGTATGGGAATCGGCGGCGCTGCGGCGCCCGAGCCGCTGGAAAAGAAAATGCGCGCTACCTCGCGGCCCGCCGGAGAAGGCATCACGGTCCTGGAAGTGCACGGAAGAATCATGCTGGGCGAAGGCAATATTATTCTTCGTGACGCAGTCCAGGATTTACTGACGCGCGGAAACAAGAAAATTCTGTTGAGTCTGGCTGAGGTGGATCACATCGACAGCGCAGGTATCGGAGAGCTGGTGCGAAGCCACACCGCTGTGCGCAAAGCCGGTGGCCTACTTAAACTTTTGAATCCCAGCGCCAAGATCGAAGAAATGCTGAATCGCAGTATGCTGCACAAAATCTTCGACGTGCAGAAGGACGAAGCCTCTGCCATAAAATCCTTCGCCGCTTCGTCCCACTCCGGCGCAGCTTCTTGACGCGCTGGTGTAGCAGCGTCCTTTAGGCCCGACGGTTGCGTCTCATTAATCTGCGAAAGATGCCCGCCTGAAGGCGGCCGCTGCAAAACCTGACGCGAACTGCGCTGAATATCCGAGCTGGCAACACCATGAGTTTTGTTCTTCGCTGATAACACACCAAACCGGCATACCCGCGGGTGACACCTCAAGCCCCAAAGAATAGAAATTGCCGGCACCGCAGCGTGGCAGCATCCCCCTCGTCTGGCGTACTGCGTCCCTACCATCCATAAAGGCTGATTTTATCCATGAAGAAATACCTGATGGTTTTCGTGTGTCTGCCGGGAATGCTCGCGCTTCCTACAATCGCGCACGCGCAACTCCAAGTGCCGATCATCGTGCAGCCTGCGGAGTGGACGGGGCAGACCACCGCCGTAACGGGGACACGCACGAATGCGCCCGTCACGTTCGGATTGGGTATCCCCGATGCGTGGCAGGTAGATTGCCCCGGCACGATCGCAACACCAAGCAGCGCACCGACAAAACTAGAATTGAAAAGCGGAGGCACGCAGCTTAATTCTCAATTCCGTTGCCTGTCAAAATTGTCCGATGGGTATGCAGAGTTTGTTTTGGTGGATGCACAGTTGCCGAGTTTTGTGGAGGGAAGTCCCGGATACGATACGACGATAACCGTCACTCAAGTTGCGAGCGGCGGGGGGAACAATCCCGCAACAAGTATGGGGGGGCGTTTGCACCGACTCTGGCACGCCAGACCTTGCATGCTGCAAGTTACAAACTAAATGCGCAAAATTGCTCTATTCCTTATCTTAGCTCCATGCCTCCACGCGCAGGCTGTGATCCAACTGCGCTCGCAGACCGGCAGCGGCGCGGCAATTTATCCGACAGCGTCGCCAATCGTCAGTCAGTATTCCGGTTGTTTGGTCAGCCTCGTCAGCAATCTATGTCCTTCTATCGGAACGAATCTGACTCAGTACGTTGTCCCGTCGCCAAATTTCGATCAGCAACCGCTAATATATAACTCGCTCGATAAAAACCTTGTTGGCTACTATCAGGACGTTTTCTGCAACGGTTGTGAATGGGGAAATGGTCTGTTTTCTTTGAATCCTGAATGGGACAACGGAGCAAGTTCTGGGAAGGGAACTGGCTGGGGCCTTATCAATGATTCAATGGACTTACAGACGAACGGAAACGGTCAGGTCACTGGCACATTTATGTCCTCGGTCAGCGTGACGAGCGGAATTGGAACTGTTTCTGTTATTACGAATGGCTATAGGTTTGTCCCTACCGGTTCTTACTTTTATATTCCAGCAGGAGCGTTAACCTCTTGCACTGGCCTCAATGGAACGCAGCTTGGGCCTGTTACTCCAGCGGGCGCGACGGCAGGTCCAAATCCAAACTATCAGCCACAATATTTGAGTTTCACATTTCCTACTTCTTTGGCAAATTGCAGTCAGTCTTCGTTCACATCTTCCACCGTATATCTCATTGGACCTTCTGAAATAGCTACGCAACCTTATCGAAGGCATACCGAGGGGATGGTATTTGACTCCAATCGTAATTGGATTTGGAATTTCACTGGAGTGGGCGATGTCACCTCTGAGCCTGGACAGATAACCTATGGGCATACAGGGGTCTATAGCGCCTGGTACGCGTCCGAAAACAACTCTGCATCGGGATGCAATGTGGGAGGAATCAGCAATCAGAAATGTTGGCAATGGCATCCCGTTTGTGGAGTCTTCACACAGACCAGTCTGGCAGTCTACTGTGCCACACCCAATACCGCGCCAGTTACGACCCCGGCAGGAAACGGCATACCTTGCACAAATGCCAATAGCTCAAGTTGCGGATACAAATTTCCTTTTATCGGCTACGACCCTACGAACGATGTAATCGTAATCTTCGGCGGCCAATGGAATTCTGCACAAGAAAACGAAACCCTGCTTTACTATCCAGCCACAGGTACATGGCAGAGCCTTTCACTCTCTACCAAACCTCCCGCACGTTGGGCGCAAGGCGATTCTCGAATAGTTTCTCTGGGAAAATATAGCCACAAACTTCTTTTGTTCGGCGGCGAGAATGGAGTGGCTCCGTGTGGCAGCGGAACCTGTTACAACGATACGTGGATTTTTGACACTACGACTCTCACGTGGACGCAGCAAGTATCCCCCGGATGCACGACGGCTTGCCCTAATAGCCCTCCGGTAAATTTGAATCCCGCAATCGACTTCGACCCTTATATCGGGAAAGTCGTTCACATCGACAATCAGGGGACAGCTACCTCGCCCGCAGTGTGCAACACGGCAACGTGCGCTCACATCTGGTTTTTTGACCCCATAGCTCTGTCTTGGAGTGACATGACCGCCGCAGCGATCACAGCAGGCGCTCCTGGCTATCAGGGTACTCCAGCACTCAATCAGGGAACTACGCTAACCGGGTACGACTACACAGGGGCGTTCGATGTTGCCACGAACCAGTTTGTGGTGCTTATCCGCGTCAACGGAACCAGTCACGCTGAGGAATGGTTGTTCAACATGCCCATTCCGATCGGCACGCAAGCGATAGAGTGGCCCGGGGGATGTACCTCTTGTGTCTCCCCCCAGCCGGTAGCGGGCACTAGGCCGTCAAATGCAGTAGTGAGCACAATAGGGTGGCCTATCCCCGATGTATTCGGCATCACTTGCTCTCCGAACACAGGAACTCCTATAGGGTATGGGTGTACGACGCCACAGCTTGAAGTCACTAATTCCGCAAGCGCAGTTCAGAATGCCCAGTTTTCTTGTGTGACTCTGTGGCCGGATGGAAATTGCGAGTGGCTGCACGTGGATACGCAAGACCCCGCATTTACTGAAGGCACGCTTGATCTCACCAACCTCTATCTCTCGCAGGTTGCAAGTGGGGGAGGGAATCTTCCATCCTCAGCCATGGGGGGATGCTCGTCAGGTTCCCCCACAGCTGCGACCTCAGCGCCCTGGGTAGGTTTGAATGCCACGGTCTGCGCCTCGGGAACCTACGTCATCAACACGGGCGTGGCAACAATTCAGGTGCAGCAGGCGAACAACGACCTCGTTCATTCTTTAGTGGTCGGCTCGACTACGCTCGTCAATCCCAGCAGAAGTTATGCCACCGCAGACGGCTTGGTTCTAAGCGGTCCCTCATTCGGCAGCGGACAGGTGAATGTTTCTTGCACGAACCCGCCGCCTATGACAACTGCCGCCGTGGGTAGCCCCGGCGCATGCACCACGCTCTATGAGTCTATCAACGACCCGACGAGTACATGCGCCTATTTGGACAACGGCGGAATGATGGCAAAACTCGCCTGCTACGGTAATGCGACGAACAGTTCTAATAATTACGCGCAGTATGGATTGCTCTATACCTTCTGGAATGGACACGCAGATTTTCCTGTTGATGTGGCTCTGCAAAACGCACAGAAATACACGCAGACTGCTCCCTACACGTCCGGTGATACAGCAAGCGCGGGCGATATGTTAACGATCTGGGACGCGCGTTTGACCACTAATCTGGCCAGTGGGACGCGAAATATCACCTTCGGCACTAGCCCTACAGCGACAGCTACAACGACTCTGACATCCACAACGAGTGGAGATAGCGCTACGGACTTGCAGGCGTACACGAATGAGGATTTATACCCGGATTATTACAACAGCCCGAACTGCGCTACGTCTGGAACGACTCCAGAACTTTGCGTCACTCCTGCTATTAGCCGGACTGGGACATCCCCATCGTTCACCTACGCCATCAACGGTTTTCAGATTGCCTCGACTCAGTCGATCACGGGCAGCACTACGGGGACGAACGCTCCGGGTTGGGCAATGGAGACGGATGCATCCGGCGATGGTGTTGAATTCGGCATCAATCGCATGGCCCAGCATTGGCCTGATGCACTGGAATTTATGGATGGAGCGCAAGAGATTCGTATTGGATTAATGCCCGATCAAACTCTCGCGGCAGGGAGTCCTACACTTCAATCTTATTTGCAGCCGTGGGCCGAATACAATATCAAGACGATTTGGATTAACTTTTTCACTTCTGCGCCATCCTCTCCCTTCGACGCTTTCGTGGAATACCAACAACCACTCTGGGGCAGGATGCCGCCGTTTACTTACAACACAGGATTGCCGATTGCCTTGCCTGATTCCTGCATTGAAGATGAGTACTACATCGGCCTATCTCCGCAGCCCAGCTTCGCATCTGGCGCGACATCCTCAAATAAATGTCAACTTCTCGCGGACGTTGGCTGCTCGACAAGCTGCTTCGGGCAGAATGCTAATACGCTCACGACGATGTACAACTTCCCGAAATATGTTTGGACGACAGGAGGGCCAAATCAGCAAGACGCGGCGATGGCGGCATATTACCAATCGCTGCAAAGAGGATGGAACGGAACACAGATGGTTCTCGCGGGAAGCCAGCCGGGTAAATTTCAATGGGCATGGAATTTCTACCGCGACCAAGTAGCGAAAGGATGCGTCCCCCGCTCTGACTTCTCAGGGAATTGGCGCGGAGTCACTTACGTAGGACAAGTATTTGAGACGTGGGGCTATCCGGCAAAACTAACCACGTGGAATCTCGGGCAGCGCGATTGGTGTGACGAAGGCTTGGGACAGGATCACTACCACCTAGAAGGCGTGCCGACTTTCTATCTTCTTACGGGAGACTATTGGTTAGGACAGCAGGTAACGCAGCAGGGGATGGTGGACATGGCCATAGGAACGAACATCCCTTACAACGCGCCCGTGTTGCTGACCGGTCACGCCGTACCCGCTGCCATTCGCTCGGCTGCCCATACCATTGGCGTAGGTTCAATGGTTCTGGCAGACCTCTGCGGAATTCACAGCCCGCTCGTCTACTCGGGAAGTCCTGCATCTTGCCAGCCTGCTGCGCTCGCTCCAATGGAAAAGGCGGCTGCTTATGATTTACTTGCTCCAGCATTCGCGCACGGCTACTCCCTTCCGCCATATTCAGTTACGGAACTTTCCGACTGCCAAACCATGAATTACACCGCAGCGGACAGTATTTATCCTTCGCAATGCACGACGGGCCAGACGATCAATGGGGATATTGTAGGCGGCCAGAATCCCAACGGGTCTAACAATACTTGCCCTGGCTCGACCGCTCCGTGCCAAGGCGGCTCTTTTGCCTATCACGCCACGAAGGCGTATCAGAATCAGGCAGCGCAGTTCGATTTGCACTTGCTCGATTCAGTAGCGGAAAATCTCTATCGAGGTACGCGGCTCTACGCCACTTCCGAGACACTTCTCAATGACGGCTTGTCTACAAACGTCACGGTTCCGATCACGGGAGCGAATGTCCAGCAACAGATTCTGGGTTCTGCTCTGTGGGCCTTCAACTCCGCAATGACATTCGGAAGCAGCGGAGCAAATTCCAGCATGAACTTTCTGACTTTCGGCGGTTACCTCAACTCAACGCCGCCATGCACGAACTCGGACACGGATTGCTCCCGCACTGCAAATCTCGGAACATTTGAAGGCGAGAACTACACCCACTTAGGTTCAATCTGCCAAGAGACCAACTCAGTCGTGGACCTCTACGGCACAAGCCGCCAACTGCAATGGGAATACTACATCGACCGTATGGGGACTGGAGCTTACACGGAACTCTACTCACCAGAGATGATGTACACGGACTATTGCATCATCAATCACAATTTAGCTAACCCGAATTCTTACACGCTCGGCCCTGTTCCCACGCTTCAAGACGTTCAACTCAGCCAATCCTTCGTTCCTTACGGAAGTACAACGGTCAATTGGAATGTCCCCATAGGACTTACCTCGATAAACGAAACTACTTATCGGATGACGTATTCCGCGAACGAAATAATCGACTGGCAGCAGTTCTATCCGAATTGTAATTCGGTCTATACGGAAGGCCTGTGCCCTGCGACTTCATTATTGACAAGCGCGGCAGATGGCAGTGGTGGATGGGATCTAGGCCAAGACCCGGGATCAGGAGTGCAGTCATGGTTCTCAAGTACTCCTATCAATGATCCTGCACTTCAATCTGCAAATGGTTCGTATAACGTTAATTGTCCGTTATCGGCAGGCTGCAATATAGACTTGAAAGCTTATGCCCTCTCGACCGTCCCGATCTGCGTAAGTGACCAAGTCTGTCTCGTCCCGACATCCTACAACTTCGGAAGTATCGCCCTTGGGATACCGAGTCCAGTAGGACAGTTCACGCTTTACAATGAAACCTCTTCTTCTATCGGCATAGCACCTTCAGTAAGTGGAGCGAACGCTCCAGATTTTCCTTACTCGGTTCCAGGAAGTGGTGGGTGCGGAAGCTCTCTGGCATCAGACTCAAGCTGCATCATTGATGACATCTTCACACCCAGTATCAGCGGAGCGGAAACGGCAAATCTTAATGTGAACTATAGCACCAGTGGTGGGACGGTCATCAATGCAGCAAGCTGCAACAACACCTCTGCGAACCCGGACATCCAGAACGCACTTAATTCCATATCTGGCAGCGGAGCATTCAAAATTGTTATCCCATCCGGTACCTGCACTTTTTCACAAGCCTACAGCTATTCCGTGTCGAATCCCATCACGCTGGTTGGCGCGACGGCCTGCACGGCAGGTTGCTCGCCGGGTTCTGCGGGAGTTGGCTTGGCCTTCAATGACCTAACCAACATAACCTTCACGGCGCAATTCACAATCTCCGGCTGTTCAGCAACGAACTTCTGCGATATTTCCGGGCTGACTCTGATCTCCGGTTTGGCTACCAGCAATGGCCTGTTCGCTGTCGGCGGCGTTCATCCTCAGGTAGGGTTCCACATCCACGATTTGCATTGGTCCAATACCACGCTGACAAGCGGCGTGATGATGAAAGTCTATAGCGGCTATGGACTGATCGATCACGTTCTATGGAATTCCACGACCACAGGAGGTACGCCGACTCCATTGAATATTTATGGCGACGGCCCCAGCTACGGCTATGCGAACTGGGCCGACCCCAGCCCGTGGGGAACGAATCAGGCCGTCATCGTTGAAGATTTTCAGCAGAACGACAGTTACGCGTCCACGGAAGGTTTCTCAGACAATTATGAGGGCTGCAAAATAGTTTTCCGCTACGGGATTATGAATGGCACAACGCCTGGGGGATGGCACGGCACGGACAGCAGCCCGAATCGTGGTTGTGTTCAGGGGGAGATGTACAACCTCGCCATCACTAACAACAACCCTCAGACCGTGGCCCTTGGAAATATCCGCTCCGGCACCCTGCTGTTCCACGACAACACGATAAATGGTTCAGGAATCCTGAGCACCGATGCGATGGAGCTTTCTTATTACCGGATTTCGCAGCCGGGGCAAGCCGAACAGGGAAGCTGGGGCGCAGCGGGAGCCGGACTCAATTGGAGTCCAATCGCGGTTTCGACCGGGAGCATTTGCAAGGGTTCGGACTGCGTAAATATAAACACTCTAAATGCTGGAGATTGGCAGGCTAGTCGCGTGTATGCAGCGGGTAACGTCATTGCACCGCTTTCCAATAATAGCGGTCAATGGAACTTCCAGGCGCTTTCTGGTTGTACCAGCGGTTCTAGTGAGCCGAATCCATGGAATCAAACGGTTGCAGGCACTCAGTCAGACGGCACCTGCACATGGACAAACGTGGGCGGCGATACTCAGGCCAGCGTAAATGCCTCGACCTCTTCGGGATTCTGCGCGGCCAATCCGGATACCGCAGCGACGAATAACGCAACCTGCAACGCGCTCAGTTCGGGTGATACGGCGACGCGCGATTTCGACGCCAATGGCGGCGTTAAACCCTTCCGCGACCAACCGTGCTATGGTCACAACCAGGTCTCGCAGCCCTGCTACGCCTGGAACAATACCGGCTCCAGCGTGCCATCGCCGTTTTGGTCATCCAATAATCCACCGATTGTTTCAGGCACGGATTTCTTCACGACCACCCCCAGCGGCTATACGCCTTACACTTATCCCGATCCGCTGCAAAGCGGAAGCGGCGCAACGGTGTCATCTTCGCTCTCCGGAACGGGTTTATTACCCGGCGGCGTGACCCTTACACCCGCAAGTCACACGTTCGCGAATACGGCGGTGGGCAGCGACAGTTCCGATAGCCCTGTGACTTTCACGCTGATAAATTCCAGTAGCTCGGTTGTCACCGCGATCTCAATTTCCATTGCAGGCGCTGACTCAGCGGATTATCTCGACGCGCCTCCTGCGACTACATGCGGCACGTCACTAGCGGTTGCAGCGAGCTGCCAGATTTACGTCAGCTTCGCGCCCGTCGCCACCGGAGTGCGCGTGGCCACGCTGAGCATCTCAGATTCGGATCCCAGCAGCCCGCAAACTGCCATCCTTTCCGGAACGGCAATTACTGCAGTCATCAATCCGACGCCAGCCAACCCGGTCACATTCGGTGTGGTGGTCACGGATCCTTCCAATCCATCCACGGTGAAAAATGAAACTGAAAAACAAGTCTTCTTGTCTGCCCTTAGCTGTCTTCCGTCTGCCGGATTATTCGGTATGTCGCACGAAGCAGGGAATTGCGCGGCAAAAGATTCCAGCGAGATTAATTCTGCTTACAATTTTAGCCACGTTGATCTGTTTGGCTTCCTGTACCAAGAGCGTCCCGGTTACTCCGCCCGCGCCTCCGCCCGTTAACAAAGACTGGCTCATCACCGCCAATTTCAGTTACAACTTCACGAATTACATGCAGTGCAGCGCGAGCGTCACGTCGGGCTGCATCAGCGGATTTACCTGGGGCTATCTGAACGCGCAGGGCGCGCAAGTGCCGCTGAAAACCAGCGCGGTTTCAGTCTGCTCCGGCGCAGCGCAGCCGCAAGCATGCACCGACACAGCCAACAGCCAGCTTCCGATCGGCTCCGACACTTTTACCATCGTAGTGAACTACATCGACTCAACGGGGAAGCCGCAGGTCACCGCGCCCGTAACAGCCGCGTCTCCGACAGTGATCGCCGCGAGCCTGCCATCAGCCTTCACCGTCACCGCCCAATAGAACGAAACGTCAGTTTTCCCTTTTGTTTTTGCTCTTGTTTTTGCGGTTGCGTTAGTGGCGCCGCCCTTTTGGGTGGCTTCTTGCAGCGAGCGCAGCATGCAAATCGCAATCGAGATGCCGGGCTAAAGCCCGGGCGCCACGAAATCAACGGCGACGCTATCGACATCGCTCTAATCATCCTCGTCGGCGTTACGAAAAGTGCTCTGATTTGTACAACACCTCTACCCGTGATTCACTCCAGGAGAAAATCGAAATGCACAATTTAAGTAAGGCCTGCCTCGCCGGCAGGCAAGCAGCACAAGCAGTATTGATTGGAATCCTTTGCGCCACGCTGGCAATGGGAACTGTAACGCTGGGCGGCTGCAACGCAACACAGGTGGAAGCCGACATTCAAAAAGTAATCGCGCTGCTTCCCACCGCAGTCCAAATCGCCGGCAGCATTCTGAACATTGTTGCCGCTGCGGAAGGGAACTCAGCGCCCAACTCTGCGCTTCTCGCCACGGTGCAAAACGCGTCTGGCCAGATTCAGACCGACCTCACACTGGCAAACTCTCTGGTCGCGCAATATCAAACTGATCTCGCCTCCGCTCCCGTGGGCGTTCTCGGAAAGATTGACGCCGCTATTGCCGACGCCCAGCAAAATATGGGAGCAATTCTGAGCGCGGTTCACATCGCAAATCCCCTGGTGGTGGCAGCAGTGAACTCCGCAATTGCCAGCGTGCAGACGGTCATCCTCGCGCTCATCGCCATTTTGCCGGCGGCCGCGACCGCCACGCTTTTTCCAAAGCTAACCGCTTCGTTGCAGTCCGCCGGAGTTCACCCAGGAAGCGTGAAGGTTGCCGTCCCCACACCGCACGCGTACGCCAAATCATTTAACAACGATGCCCGCGTCGTCGCAGTACAAAAGGCCTTTCCCAACGCGAAGATCAAAGTGCCCGTGCCACACGCACACGTTTTCGGCATCCCGCTCCCCTAATGAAAAGTCTTCGAAACTCACCAAACGCTTCGATCCTTCACCGACGCGACTGATGCCCCGGACTTTTGGAGTGCGGCGGCCTGCCTACCGGCAGGCAGGCTTGCCGCCGCTTTCTCAACCCTAGAGAGTTGCGAGGTTGCAAAAATATTCGTAGGCAGCTCGCAACAAATCTCCCGTAACTCGGTCTTTCGCGCTCACCCCAGCAGACGAAAATGCTTTTGCAGCTTGTCACCGAGCGCTTCAATCCCATCTCCGCGGCGATTCGTTTCTCCACGCGTTCATGCGTATCGCACGCGGAGTTTGTGGACCCCGCAACCGGCAGCACGTTCGGTGCGCGATGTACCGGGGTAAAGTGGCGCAGCGCACACGCAAGCCGCCGTTACACATGTGTGCTGCGTTTCACCGCTCCAGCAATCGACCAGGCGTTCGAGTGGGCGCTGACGCAAGCAGGGAAGTCCTACGACTTTTCAGCCATCGGCGGCATTGCGCTCGATCGCAACTGGCGCGACTCTCGCCGATGGTTTTGTTCCGAACTAATCGCCGCCGCCTTCGAAGCGGCCGGCGCCCCTCTCCTCAATCCCTCCGCAAACGTGTGGCGCATCACTCCGCGCGATCTCCTCTTGTCGGCGAATCTCGTCCCAGTTTCCGCCATCGCCATCCCATAACCTTAGTTTCAATTCGGGCGTTAGCTGCTGTCGCGGCGATTTTGGCTAATCGAGCATCGCGTCATTCTTCCATTTCCACGTGTGCCTTCAATGCGCGCTGGAGGATTTGTTCCACTTCGTCGAATAAATATGAACCACGCTGTTGTCGTTCATTATTGCCAGACGCCCATCCGGAGTTAGGCAGGGAAAACCCTCGGATCCATCGGAGTTGATCGTCAAGCCATCGAAATTAGCGGTCAGTTCCCACTTTCCATCGGCAATCGTCAAACGGTAAATTCCGGGCGCTTCCCCCGGCTCGGCTTCCTTCTTTGCGACGTAGAGAGATTTGGAATCGTCCGACCAAATCCAATATCCAAAATCGGCTTCGAATTTTTTCAAGTCTTTCCAGGTTCTGCTTTGCGCCGAGTACAAAACCATGCGCAGCGGGTTCAGCGCTATTGCCGCCATGTATTGTCCATTCGGCGACCATGAAGGAACGATGAAGTCGGCCGCCCCCGGAATAATGGCTGTTTTCCGCGTGGCAAGATTGACCACTTTGAGACCCTTGTATCTATCCGGCTGCGGAAAGTCATTAAAGAAAATAGATTTCCCATCAGGCGCCCAACTCGGCGCGACCGCCAACGCTCCTTCGGATGTCAACTTTTCCGGATCTCCGCCGTCCACCGATACCGTATAGATCTCTTTGATGTCGGAAAACGCGATGGACTTGCTATCCGGAGACCATTGCGGCATCCACGAATCGATATCTGTCAATTGCAATTTTTCGCTTCCGTCCAATTTACTGCGCCAAAGGAAATGCCGGGGGTAATCCGAATAAACCATCCACTGCTTGTCCGGTGAAATGACGAAGATCGATGTGGGCAAACCTCCCAAGTACGGAACGAATCGCCGCTGTTTCGAATCATAAGCTTGCATCGCGCCCGCGGGGATCCGGCCAATCATAAAAAGACCGGCGCTGTCGCGGCTGGGAGTCACTCCCAGGACGTCAATTTGCCCGGCCGAAAGGCGTACGGCCCTTGGTTTTTTCCAAAACTCAAACCATGGAGGTTGCACAACTTCGTAAACGCTATTGAGACCTTCACGACTCGAAGTAAAGATGAAATGTTTCCCGTCCGGCGTCCACTGCCCGGCCTCTTGGTCCGCATCGCTCGGCCAGTCGAGCGCCAGCGGGTGCGCGTTGGAACCATCCATATTCATTTCCCAGATACGGGTGGGATCATTCAGCGTACGCCCAGCGACGGTCACGCGAATACGGCGCGAATCAGGAGAGAAGCGCGGCGAGCCTGAGACCTCGCGTTTGGCGTTCCAGATCTCTTCTAAATTTGCGCCACTGCTATCGCTCACCAAAACAGAACTCAAATCGGCGTAAACAATAGAACGGCCATCGGGCGACCAGCTGGCATCGCGAGCCATTTGATTGCCCAATTTTCTCGGGTAGCCGCCCAAAACCGGAACAGTCCAGATCGAACCCCGGCCGCTCTGATCATTGAAATCCTGTTTCAACGCCAAAAGCTCGGATGCATCCGGGGAAATGTCCAGAATCGTCATTCCCGTAAGCGACGCTCGAATTGGGACTGCGGAACCGCCCGTAACCGACATTTCCACCGACTGTCCCTGGCTCTGAAAGTAGAGCCGCGTCCCGTCGGTTACGACTGGCCCATTTTTCAAGTCGTTCGAGAAAGTGAGTTGCTGTGAATCTAGGGGACCCGGAACAGGCGCACCGGCGTTCAGAGCGACCATCAATGCAACGCCCAGAAATGCGAGAACAGTGATGGCCGCAATTGCCGGGATCCAAACCGGTTTGGCGCGCAGCCATGTTGAGACGGAAGTATCCTCTTTTGATCTTGCCGCAGTTTGGGCAGGATCCGACTGCGCGCGCTTGAGCCGCCGGAGATCGACCATCAAGTCGTTCGCCGTCTGGTAGCGGTCCGCGCGGTCTTTCTCGATAGCCTTGCTGACAATGCGCTGCAGCTCTTCGGGAGTCTCCGGATCTAGATCGCGCATCGATTTCGGTTCGCCGCGCAATATTTCCGCAATCACCGCGGCACCGGATTCTCCACCGAAAGCCTGACGGCCCGTGGCCATCTCATACATCACGGCGCCAAAGGAAAAAATGTCGCTGCGCGCATCCACGTCCTTGTCCTGCGCTTGTTCGGGCGACATGTAAACAATGGTGCCCACAATTTGGCCTCGCATCGTAAGCGACTCCGATAGTGTGGGCGCGTCAACGGTCTCCAGAGTTTCGAGGCGCAAATGTTTTGCCAATCCAAAATCAGCCAGCTTAATCTCACCGCGAGTAGTGACAAAGATGTTCGAGGGCTTAATGTCCCGATGGACGATGCCGCTTTTGTGCGCAGCCTCCAGAGCGTCGGCGGTCTGCAGCGCTAAATCCAAGAATGTTTCCAGCGGCAGCGGCCGTCCGTTAATCCGGGCCTTGAGCGTCTGGCCTTCCAGCAGCTCCATGGCAATAAAATTTTGGCCGTCCTGCTCGCCGATATCGTAAATCGCGCAGATATGGGGATGATTCAATCCGGAAGCGGTCTGCGCTTCGCGTTCAAAACGTGCCAGTGCGTGAGCTTCGCGCGCTGCTTCGGGAGAGAGGAATTTTAGGGCCACGAAGCGGTGTAGTCGCGTGTCCTCGGCCTTGTAAACCACGCCCATGCCGCCGACACCAAGTTTTTCGATGATCCGATAGTGCGAGACGGTTTGACCCAGCAGCGATTGCGATTCCGCCATTTGCCGGACATCTTAGGTTGGGCTGAAAGGCAAGTCAACGAACGGAAATCACGCGGTTGCGATGAGAAATAGAGATATCGGCGACGAAATCCGCCGGATCCCTGCTTCACGCTTAGCAGAAGGGAAGCCCTCGAAGCAGATTTTGATCCTTCGCATCAGCGCTCGCTCGTCTGCTTGAAGTGAACGATGAATTGACGGGTTCAAAAGCACCTTGTCATTTGTTAAACCGCTGCTTTCCAAGCCGGGGTGCTACTCAACTCCGGCGCAAATGTGTGGCGCATCAGCCCGCGCGATCTCCTCTCGATGCGACTGACTCCAGTCTCCTGATTGATCTGCGCGCTACAGAACCAGAGCGGCTTCCCCAAAATCCAGACGAGGATTGCGCGGGAAGAGCTTGCTTGGATCTCCGTAGCCGATGTTACAGAGGAAATTCGCTTTCCACTTGCCGCCGGGAAAAAATTCCGAGTTGAGTTTGGCCGCATCGAAGCCGGACATCGGTCCGCAATCCAATCCCAAAGCCCGCGCGGCCACGATGAAGTATGCGCCCTGCAGCGAGCTGTTGCGGAAAGCGGTCTCTTCGATTAAGGCCGGCTTCCCGACAAAGTAAGCGCGCATATCAGCGTGGGGAAAAAGCTTGGGAAGCTTCTCGTGGAATTCCGTATCCCAAGCGATGATGGTCGTAACCGGCACGGCCATAGTTTTGTCGACATTGAGAGGAGCCAGTGCCGGCCGCAGGCGCTCCTTGGCCGCAGGTGTTGTGAGAAAGACAAATCTCGCCGGCGAGCCGTTAGCGCTGGTTGGCCCTAGACTCGCCAGTTCGTAAGCCTTGCGCAGAAGTTCGACGGGCACAGGCGCGGCGAGCCATGCCGAATGTGTCCGGGCTTCATGGAAGATCTGGTTAAGGCAATGTTCTGAGATGGAAGTCTTGCGTGCAGGAAGATTTGATGGATGATTCATGGGTTCTCTCTTTTTTTAGTAGGTTCCTTTCTGTTACCAAGAGTAAAATAGGAACCAGCAAAGAGCAAGAGGGCACATTCATGTCACCCAGTCACAAGCATGTTCGCGGCGAATGCCTTGCCGTTCGCGAGGTCCTGAATCGCGTTGGAGATAAATGGAGCGTTCTCATCGTGGCGCTTCTCGGCGACGGTAAGAAGCGTTTTAGCGACCTACGCCGTACGATTGAAGGCATCTCGCAGAGAATGCTCACGCTCACTCTGAAAGGCTTAGAGCGAGACGGCCTGGTCACCAGGACGTTGTATCCGACCATTCCCCCTCGCGTGGACTATGAATTAACGAAGCTCGGGCGCAGTTTGCTGACACCGATCACCGAACTCGGAGATTGGGCCTCGCAGAACCGGCAAAAGATTCAAAGCGCGAGAGAGAAATACGACGTGCAGAGTTCCAGGAGCAAGCAAAGCGTTCGCTGATGCCGGTGCCTGTTATCGTCGGCAGGATATAACGGCAACGCGGAAGTAAGTACCGAGATGTATCCGGCTTAAACAGAAAGTTCAAGCAAGTTGCTGGTGCGGTTTGCCTGTATTTAGCTGCTGACGTACAATGCACGGCCTGTGACAGATAAGTCCTCCAATGTAGGTCGCACCATTTCCCACTACAGCGTCCTGGAAAAATTGGGCGGTGGGGGAATGGGCGTTGTTTACAAAGCCAAGGACACGCGCCTGGGCCGCAACGTTGCGCTGAAATTCCTCCCTGACGACATTTCGCAAGACCCTCAGGCCATCGAACGTTTTCGCCGGGAAGCGCGCGCTGCCTCCACACTGAATCACGCCAACATCTGCACGATTCACGACGTGGGAGAATTCGAAGGCCGCCCATTCATCGCCATGGAATTGCTGGAAGGGAAAACTCTGAAGCACCGCATTTCCGGCAAGCCCATCGAAATATCGGAGCTTCTCGAAATCGGCATTCAAATCGCGAACGGCCTGGAAGCAGCGCACGCGAAGGGCATCGTGCACCGTGACATCAAGCCTGCGAATATTTTTGTGGTTGAGCGCGGGCAGGCGAAAATTCTGGATTTTGGTTTGGCGAAACTAGCGCCCGCCCTCCAACGCACCGCCGAATCGGTTGGTGCTACGTCCATGGCTACGCAGACGCACGTCCTCAACGAACGGGAACTCACTAGCCCGGGCAGTTCGATCGGCACAGTCGCATATATGTCTCCGGAGCAGGCCCTCGGAAGGGAACTGGACGCGCGCAGCGACCTCTTCTCGTTTGGCGCCGTGCTGTATGAGATGGCTACCGGTGCACCGCCCTTCGCCGGAACCACCTCAGCCGCCATTTTCGACGGTATTCTGCACGCCGCGCCGGAACCTGCGTCGAAGTTAAACTCCCATCTGCCTGCCCAGCTCGATCAAACAATTTCGAAGGCCTTGGAGAAAGACCCCGATTTTCGCTATCAGACGGCTTCGGAGCTGAAGACCGATTTGCGACGCCTGAAGCGCAGCCTTGAGTCGTCTGGAAGCGCTGAGGGAGTGCGCAGTTTGGGAGCAACTCCACCGGCGGGAGTTTCCGCGACGCCCGCGAAGGCCACGCAGAAGTCAGTGGCCGTTTTGTATTTCGAAAACCAGAGTGGCGCAAAAGAGGATGAATATTTTCGCGACGGAATCACCGAAGACATCGTCACCGAGCTTTTGAAAATCAAGCAACTGGAAATCTTTCCGCGTTCGGAGATGCTCGCGTTTCGCGACAAACCCGTCACCGCACTTCAGGCCGGACAGCAGCTTGGCGCCGCCTACGTGCTGGAAGGCTCGATTCGCCGTTCGGGCACTCGCGTGCGCATCACCGCGCAGTTGGTGGAAGCTTCCACTAGGCATTCTGTATGGGCCGAGCGTTTCGATCGCCAATTGGAAGACGTTTTTGCCATCCAGGAGGAAATCGCGCGCAGCATCGCGCAGGCTCTCCGCATTACACTGACTCCGCAGGAAGAAAAAACTATTGCGCGCAAACCCACGGAAAATCCGCAGGCCTACGATTTTCACCTGCGCGGACGGAGTTACACGCGCCGCTACAACATGGACTACGGCCTGCAAATGTACGAACAGGCCATCCAGTTGGATCCGAATTTTGCTTTAGCCCACGCCGGGATTGCGCACTTGTGCGGCCTCATCTATGAAATTCGAGAGCAAAACCCGAAATGGATCGAACGGGGACTGGCTGCCTGCGACCGCGCCACTGCCCTCGCGCCCGACCTGCCGGAAGTGCTGGTCGCGCACGCACGCATTTGTTACGCGCAGAAGAAATATGAGGAATCCGCGCTGCTGGCCAAGCGCGCCATCGAGCGTAAACCTGACTGTGATGGATCTTGGGACATTCTTGGCCGGGCGTATTTCGCGTCAGGCCGTTTCGAAGAGGCCGCGGCATTGACGGATCGGGCCGTCGAAGCCAACGGTGACGACTATAACGCTTATATTCCTTATACCCGGGTACTCAAACGACTCGGACGGACGAAGGAAGTAGAGCAGCTCACGGAGAAGTTCATAAGAGCCCTTCGCCAACAACTCGAGCTGGTGCCGGAAGATGTGCGGGCACGCATTTTGCTGGCTGTTAGCCTGGCCGCCGATAAAAAAGACGAGGACGAAGCCGTGCGGCATTTGCAGACTGCCGTGGCCCTTCGTCCCGGCGATCCCAGCACCCTCTACAATGCCGCTTGCACTTACGGCGTTCTTGGAAAGAAGGCCGAAGCGCTGGAGACGGTCAAGAAAGCGTTTGCCGCTGGGTACAGCAACCGGGATTGGGCGGCCAGAGATACTGATCTTGATCTCCTCCACGACGACCCCGAATTCCAAAAACTCGTGGGCCTCAGCGAACAATCCACCTCGTAGCGATCAAGTAGCTTGGCAGCATGTGTTGGCCGATTGCCTGTATTTAGCCGGTGACGTACAATGCACGGCCTGTGCCAGATAAGTCCTCCAATGTAGGTCGCACTATTTCCCACTACAGCGTCCTGGAAAAATTGGGCGGCGGGGGAATGGGCGTTGTCTATAAAGCGAAAGACACGCGCCTGGGCCGCAACGTTGCACTGAAATTCCTTCCGGACGATATTTCCCACGATCCCCAAGCGATCGAACGATTCCGCCGCGAAGCGCGCGCTGCATCCGCGCTCAATCATCCGAACATCTGTACCATCTACGACATTGGAGAATTCGAAGGCCGGCCGTTTATCGCCATGGAACTGCTGGAAGGGAAAACTTTGAAGCACCGCATCGAAGGGAAGCCCATCGAAATATCGGAGCTCCTCGAAACCGGCGTTCAAATCGCAAACGGTCTGGATGCGGCGCACACGAAGGGCATCGTCCACCGCGACATCAAGCCCGCGAATATTTTTCTGGTCGAGCGCGGCCAAGCGAAAATTCTGGATTTTGGCTTGGCGAAGCTGACTTCCGTACATCGGCCGGCCGCCGAATCAGTCGGCGCGACAGCGATGCGCACGGCAGCGGTGAGTATTCTTCACGAGGAACATCTGACGAGCCCTGGAAGCTCGATGGGCACGGTCGCTTACATGTCGCCGGAACAGGCGCGTGGCGAAGACCTGGACGCGCGCTCGGATTTGTTTTCGCTCGGCGTGGTGCTTTACGAGATGGCAACCGGGTCGGTTCCGTTTCCCGGCGCAACCACCGCAGTTATCTACGACGGAATCCTGCATTCCACGCCCGCGCCCGCGAAGAAACTGAATCCGCGCTTGCCCGCGGGGATAGACGTTGTTCTCGGCAAGGCTCTCGAAAAGGACCCGGACCTGCGGTGCCAGACGGCTGCCGAACTTCGCGCCGATTTGAAACGCCTTCAGCGGGACGTGGAATCCAGTCGGCGTCCGGCCGCCGAGACGGGCGTTCCGGGTGCTGTCGTGCAGCCAGCTGTGGCGAAGCAAAAGTCGGTTGCGGTGCTCTATTTTGAAAATCAGAGCGGTGCGAAAGAGGATGAATACTTTCGCGACGGGATTACGGAAGACATCGTCACCGAACTTTCCAAGATCGCACAACTGGAGACCTTTCCGCGATCGGAGATGCTGGCGTTCCGCGACAAGCCGGTGACGTCGCAACAAGTAAGCCAGCAACTGGGTGCCGGCTACGTGCTGGAAGGATCCATTCGCCGCGCAGGCAACCGCGTGCGGATCACCGCACAACTGGTAGAAGCGTCCACCAGGCATCCGGTATGGGCGGAGCGTTACGACCGGCAATTGGAAGATGTCTTCGCCATACAAGAAGAGATCGCGCGCAGTATCGCGCAGGCCCTCCGTATCACGCTGACTCCGCAAGAAGAGAAAACCATTTCGCGCAAACCGACGGAAAACCCCTTGGCGTACGATTACTTTCTGCGCGGCCGCAGTTACGCCAGGCGGCTGGATTTGGATTTCTCTTTGCAGATGTTTGAGCACGCCATCAAGCTGGACCCGAATTTTGCTCTGGCTCATGCCGGGCTGGCCACCGCTTGCGGGATGATCTATCAGTTTCGCGAAGAAAATTCACGCTGGATCGAGAAGGGGCTCGCCGCCTGCGAGCGTGCAGTGGCGCTTGAACCTGGTCTTGCCGAAGTGATGGCAGCTCGTGCTTGGATTCTCTCGGGCCAGAAAAAGTACGACGACGCTATCCAGTTTGCCCAACAAGCCATCGAGTGCAAGTCAGACTGCGAGGGGGCTTACACGGTCCTGGCTCGAACGTATTTTTCCTCTGGTCGGTTCCAGGAAGTTGCTGACATTGTCGATCGCGCCCTGCAGGCGAGCGGAGACGACTACAACGTTTACATTCCGATCACCAATGCCCTGGCATCGCTCGGTCAAAACGAACTTGCAAGGTCGATGCGGGAGCGCGGAATTCTTGCGCTGGAGAAGCAGCTGGATTCGGTTCCTGAAGACGTCCGCGCCCGGATGCTGCTGGCCAGCTATTACGCAGCCGTAGACAGAAGGGAAGAGGCAGTACGTCAATTGCAAACCGCGGTAGCCTTGCGTCCGCGCGATTCAAACGTTCTCTATAATGCTTCCTGCACTTACGCTTTGCTCCAGCAGCCCAAGGAAGCGCTCGACATGTTAAAAGCTGCAAAACAAGCGGGCTGGGCCAACCTGGACTGGGCGAAACGCGATCCAGATCTAATTTCCTTACGCGACGACCCAGAATTCCAAAAACTAACCGGCGTGAGCGAGCGCCCCATCGCGTAAGCGGGCTTGACTGATAGAATTGCCTTCGTGAAATTGTCATGTACATCAGTGGTCACTCTCGGACACAACCTCTTATCTACTAAAACATCTGGACCGATTCCCCCTTCGATATCCGGCGTCATCGAATGAACAACCTAAGGACTTCTCGTCCCGTCATCCAAGTTTCTGGAATCCGAAAAACCTACGGCCGAACCGTGGCAATCGACGAACTTTCCTTCGAGGTTAACGACGGCGAGATCTTCGGTTTGATCGGACCGAACGCCGCTGGAAAGACCACCACGATGGAGTGCGTCGAGGGAATCCGCAAGCCCGACCGCGGCACCATCTCGGTGTTGGGACTTGATCCCTTCCGGCAAGTGTACAAGCTGCAGGACCGCGTCGGAGTGCAACTCCAGCAGGCGCAACTACAAAAGCGGATAAAAGTCTGGGAGGCCATCGACCTCTGGGCTTCGTTGTATAAGAAAAAGCCTGCGGACGCCGAACGCTTACTCGATCAGCTCGGCCTTGCTGACAAGCGGGACGCATGGTTTATGAATCTCTCGGGCGGCCAGAAGCAGCGACTGTTCATTGCCCTCGCGCTGATCAACGATCCGGAAGTTGTGTTTCTCGACGAGCTAACGACGGGACTGGACCCGCAGGCACGTCGCGCGATCTGGGAACTTGTGCGCGGCATTCGCGAGCGCGGCAAGACCGTCTTCTTGACCACGCATCTGATGGAGGAAGCGGAACGGTTGTGCGACCGTGTGGCGATCATCGAACGCGGCCGAATCATCGACATCGACACGCCGCAGAGACTCGTTGATCGGCACTGCCCTGAACGAATCGTGGTCTTAGCCACCGATGACCTGACCGCTGAGGAACGTTTTCGAGCGATCCCGCGAATCGAGTCCGTGGTACGCAGCGACATGCAATTCACGATTCGCGGCCGAGGCGAAGATCTGGTCACCGAAGTGATCCACTGTCTGTCCGAGAACCGTATGCGCGTCACTGACTTTCGCATGATCGTCCCGAATCTTGAAGATGTCTTTCTTAAACTGACCGGTCATTCAATTCGCGACTAGAGGGAAGAATGCTGCGCGGGCTCTGGAAGCTAACCTGGATCGAGATTAAGGTCTTCATGCGTGAGCCGCTCGGCGCATTTGGGACCATCGGTTTCCCGGTTGTCGTGTTCCTCGTGATCGGGCGAGTAGCTGGCCGCAACCTCCCTGCGCCGTCGCTCGCGGCCAATGGTTTTCTCCGCCTGGGCTTGCCAATTCTCGCGGCGCTCCTGATCGCGGTCAGCTCTGTGATATCGCTGATAACCATCGTCTCCATCTACCGCGAAGGGGGAATTCTCAAACGGCTCCGCGCCACTCCGTTGCGTCCACAGACAATCCTGACTGCGCACGTGATCGTCAAGCTGGCGCTCACCGCGGCCATCCTGGCCTTGATGGTGCTTGCAGGCAAGCGGTACTACCCGATCGGCATTCATGTTCCATGGTTCGGTTTCACGCTTGCGCTGCTGATCAGCACCTTGAGCATCCTGTCGATCGGATTTCTCATCGCCAGCATCGTTCCAACGGCCCGATTCGCGCAGCCGATCAGCGCCGCGATTTTGTATCCCATGATCGGGATCTCGGGACTCTTCACGCCGGTTAACACGATGCCACCGGTCCTCCACGTCGTGGCCCTGGCGCTGCCGATGACTTACGCAGTGTCGCTACTCGAGGGCATCTGGAAGGGAGACCCGTGGTCCGCGCACATAGGCGACGTAGCAGCACTGGCCGTAGTGTTCTTCGTTTGCACAGCGCTGTCCGCGAAGGTATTTCGTTGGGAGTAATGAAACTGCTCGATCCGCAGAACATGACACCAGCACTTCTCGTTTAGAGTTAGAAGGCCCCGCGCGATTACCCGCATTGGGCCGCTGACCCACAATGCCCGGCCGGCCCCGGCTAGGCCCACCCTCGGTAGGGAACCGAGTTCTCCGCCGTTCATTGCTTCGCCATCACGCTCGATATCATCACGGAGATTTCACCTGTTTAGCTCCGAGCCTGTCTCGGCGCGGACGGGCTTGCATCTCCACAGCGGCCAAACACAACCCGTCGGCGGGCAAGCCAATCTTGAGTTCGGACATACACAACATGCGCGCAGCGCATTCCTTGCTGCTGCAGCCCGACGCGAAGGCCATGCGGCCGTAGCGTCATTCTTTCTCGAGCTTTTTCCACTCGAGCGAATCAATAAACCCGCTGGAAGCGCCTTGGTTTTTGTTCGCAAGTGCTCTGAATAATGAAGGGAAGTCGTAGTTGCTTTTGGCATTTCGGCTTCCAAAAAGCTACCGAACTATCCCCCCCGAGACTCGCAATGATCCTGACTAACGCAACCCCTTTGTTCGACGGCGATCCTATCGCGATCCCCGATCCAACCTGCATCAAGAATTTCTCACTCGACCACTCTCTGGCAAACGCAGATTGCACGCGCGTGGAATTCGACTACGGAACGGTATTCCACGTCCGGCAATCCGTGGAGGAAATCCTCGCAATGATCTCAGCCGAGAAAAATGGAGAACACAAAATGACTCTGCCGCTCTCGCCAAGCAATCGCAGATACGGAGCGCTCAAAAGCAAACCCGACGCCCGAGACTACGGCGTGGCCCGGCTCTCTTTACCAAAGACAATCCCGTCCGTGATCGACCTAACAGAATGGTGCGGCTCCGTTCGCGACCAAGGTGATCTGGGAGCCTGCACCGCCTTCGCCGGCACCGCCATGACAGAATTTCTCTGGCGCAGATACAAAAACCAGCAGCTTACCTTCAGCCCGCTCTACCTCTACTACCAGGAACGCGCCCTCGACGGCGACCGCAGCAAAGGTGACGTTGGTTCCACCGGACGCACTTGCGTAAAAGCTCTAAACCAATTGGGTGTGTGTCTGGAAGCTGACAATCCCTACAATCCGAGCGCCTTCCAAAATCCTCCAAGCGCCGCCGACTCACAAGAAGCACTGCTGTATCGCAGCGGCGCCTACCACGCGCTAACAAATGTGCAGGACATGAAAGCCTGCCTCGCGTTCGGTTACGGATTCATTGCCGGCTTCAACGTGTACGATTCCTTCGAGTCCGCCGGCATCGCCGACACCGGGTTGATGCCCGTCCCAGACCGCAGCAGGGAATCGCTGCTGGGTGGCCACGAAGTATTCTTCTGCGGATATGACGACTCCGTCGAATGCCCCGGCGCCACCCTCGGCGCCTTCAAAGTACAAAACAGCTGGGGCCCGGCTTGGGCCCAATCCGGCTACTTCTGGTTCCCCTACCAATGTGCCGCCGACCCCAACATCCTCCTGGACGCCTTCATCCAGCACCTGGGTAAGCCTTGGTAGTTCAGCGCCGCCCGGGATCCTTCTAGACCAGCGGCTAGTTCAGGGCCTCGCCCCCCAATAACCCCAAACCTCGCAGCCGAGGGCGTGAATGCAATATCTCGCCCTCCAGTCCTTTGGCGGGAAATAGGTGCTGTGGCTCGCCCCGAATGACGGCAAACCTCGGTATAGCCAACTCGCTCTAAACGACTGTACACCTCGGTCTATGATGCATCCCCCCGCTCCGAATGACGAATCACCCTTGTAGATGAACCTCGCCGCAAACGTCCTCCGTGAACGGTCGATCACCGCAAAGCTCGATCTTCTCTCTAACCCCGTCAACTCCCAATCCCGAATCTCCCTAGCCCCTACGCACCCGTCAGAGCCACAGAAGAGATTCTTTATTCATGGACTAAGTCTTTCGTGAGTTTATTCTTAGCTAATGGCCCGCTAGGAGCTCCCCCTTGCCACATAAAAGTCCTTGACTTGCCCCCATCCCAGCGCTAGAGTGTGACGTGTGGGAATTAGTATTATGTTGTTTTATGGCTTGGGTTGGGCGGGCTTGGATTGGTCGTATTTTATGTATTGCTCCAGGGTGGGTCTGTCGCCACCGATTAGCATGCGGCCGTTGACGAAGACTGTGGGGGTGCTGGTGACGCCTACGGCGATGCCGTCGGCTCGGTTGGCGGCTACCGTCTTTTGGGCTTCGGGCGAGGACATGCAGACTTTGAAGGCGTCAGTATCCAAGCCGGCGGCTTTGGCGAATCCCGTCAGCTTTTCCCAGACGTTCTCCGTCGAGATTAAGTCCTGATTTTCGAAGATGGCGTCGTGGAGTTGCCAGAAGGCGTCGGGCGACTGCATGTAGGCGCAGCGGGCCCCGATGGAGGCGGTTTCTGTCCAGGGGTGGATCTGGGTTAGCGGGAAATCCTTGAAGACTACGCGGACTTGCGGGTACAGCGGCTCCAAGGTCTTGAGGGTGCGGTAGAGTTCGCGGCAATGTGGGCACTCGAAATCGCTGAACTCGACGATGGTGACGCGGGCGTTGGCGGGACCTACCGTGGGATTACCTTCGATGTTCATGTGGGCGAGGTTGTCGGCGAAGGGATTGGCGGACATATCGTAGATGTCGCCGCGGAGGAAGGTTTTGCCGTCCTTGCTGACGTAAACGGTTCCCGAGTTAGTTTGGTTGTTTATTGTGAGCTCAACCGGCACGTTGTAGAAGTACGGGGAAACGGATGGCGTCAGGGGGCCGAGGGTGACTTTGATGTCGGGGCCCCAGGCGAAAAGGTTTCGAACAAACGCTTCTGTCGACTGCAGGATCTTGACCTGTGCAGGCGAAGGCGCGGGTGACGCGGGGGCTTGAGCAGTTTGCGTTGTTTGCGCTACGACCGGAATGGCTAAAATCAGGACGGCTAGAACGATTGCGGCGAATGGTTTGCGTATCGTGCGTCGGAACATTTCTGTTTGCTCCCCACGGAATTTAAATCTACGAGATTACTTTGGGCGTAAAGAAGATAAAGGATTGTAGTTCCTCGCGGGCGGAGTGCCAAAAGACAATTCCCCATTAGTATTGCATACTTTTATCCGGTGTCGAAGGACGCGCTCAGTGAGGCGATGACGGGGCCAGTTTGCGCTGCTGGGAGGACGAGGCGTAAGAAAGATGCCGGACTGAATCCCGCGGCGCTACATTTGGGTCTTATGGGCAAATGGTACTTATGGGCGCGTCAGGACCGTTCGATGCGTTTTAAGTATTAAGGCCCAGATTTTGAGAACCGCGCTAGACGGAGAATTTTTGGGCTAGGGGGAAGCGGCGACCTACGCTGAAGGCTTTGGAGGTGATTTTTAGGCCCGGGGGGGCTTGCTTGCGCTTGTATTCGTTTTGATCCACGCGGAGAGCGACGGAGCGGACCAGGGCCAAAGGGAAGCCGTAATGATCTGCAATCTCCTCCGGGCTGCGGAGATCTTCGACGTAGGCTTTAAGGATACGGTCTAGGACATCATAGTCGGGCAAGGTGTCGGAGTCTCTTTGATTGGGGCGAAGTTCGGCTGACGGGGGCTTGGTGAGAGTTTCCACGGGGATCAGTTCCCTTTTGCGATTCACGAATTTTGAGATCGCGTAGACCATTGTTTTTGGTACGTCAGAAATCACCGCGAGGCCGCCCGCCATGTCGCCGTAGAGAGTGCAATAGCCGACCGCGGTCTCCGATTTATTTCCGGTGCTTAGCACCATGGAGCAGAATTTATTGGAGAGCGCCATCAGCAAATTGCCTCGGATGCGCGCTTGCAGATTTTCTTCGGTTACATCCTCTTTGGTCCCAGCGAATGCTCGGGAAAGAGCCTTGCGATAGCTGTCGAAGGTGTCACTGATGGGGAGGACCAGGAATTGTATGCCGAGGTTCTCGGCGAGCTGACGCGCGTCGCGCATGCTTTCTTTGGAGGAGTAGGGGCTGGGCATGGCTACGCCTTGAACGTTTTCGCGGCCGAGGGCGTCGGTGGCGATGGCGGCGACCAGGGCCGAATCTACGCCTCCGCTTAAGCCGATCACGACTTTCTTGAAACCGCATTTGCGAACGTAATCGCGTGTGCCGAGGACGAGAGCGCGATAGGCAGTTTCGAGTTCATCTTCAACCGGTGGGCGGATATCTCCTTCGCCAGTGACACTGTTGAAAAGCACGAGGTCTTCTTCGAAAGATTTCGCGCGCGCGCCTACGCGGCCGTCGGGCATGAAGGCGACGCTGGAACCATCGAAAATGAGACTGTCGTTGCCGCCAACTTGATTTACGTACACCACGGGGAGGCGATATTCCTTGGCGATGGTTTGCAGCATGTCGTGGCGCAAAGAGCGTTTGTCGATTGTGTATGGCGAGGAGGAAAGATTTAGAAGCAGGGTACTTCCCTTCCCGACAATTTCGGCCACCGGGTCGCGATCGTAGAGGCGCTGGTTCCAGAAGCGCTCATCGTTCCAAGAGTCTTCACAAATCGTGACGCCAAGCTTTTCTGCGTTGAACGGGAAGACGTGCTGCGTATGCGCGGGCTGGAAGTAACGCGACTCGTCGAACACATCGTAGGTAGGAAGCAGCATCTTCCGCTGCTCGAAAAGGATTTGCCCGTTTGCGATTAGAGCGGCGCAATTGGCCACCGGCTTTCCAGTGTTGTCTTGCGCTCCGCCAACATAACCCACCAGAGAGGGCATGGGAATTCTCTTCGCCAACCGGACTAACTCTTTCTGGTTGAGTTCGTCAAAGGCGGGGCGCTCCGTGAGATCTTGAGGCGGATAACCGCACAGACAGAGCTCGGAGAAGACGGCAAGTTCCGCGCCGCGCGACTGCGCTTCGTGCGCCAGTTCCAGAATACGCGCGGAGTTGCCTTCAAAATCGCCAACGGTCGGATTAAATTGGGCCAGAGCGATGATCATTGGGCAAGATCCGCATTAGGGGCGAATGCTGGGTATCTCACACAGCGCGAGATAAAAGAAACAGCAGGTTCCTCACCCCGGGCAAAATGCGCCCGGGGATTCGGGATGGCAATCTTTGTGGTAATGGGCGAGTAGGCTTGCAATCCGGGGTCAGCGGAAAACAGGAAACTTCGAGGAAACATTCGAAGCCCTCGGTAAGGGGAAAAAAGTGAAAAAGGAAAAGCGCTCAGGGAGACAGCGGATTCGTCACCCCGGCCAAACCGCGGCCGGGGATTCGGAGTGACAATAGCGGGATCGCACACAAGCTACTAAACGCTGAAGGAACTGCCGCAACCGCAAGTGCTCTTCACATTCGGGTTGTTAAACTTAAAGCCGGAGCCTTCGATCGTTTCGATGTAGTCGATCTGGACGCCTTCCAGATACATTTCGCTCATCTGGTCAACGAGAACCTTCAAACCTTCAAACTCATACACATTGTCGCTCGTCTCGTTCACTTGATTTTCAAAAGCCATGTGATAGCTGAAGCCAGAGCAGCCTCCGCCAACCACGGCTACACGCAAACCTGCCGGCGAGGGAGTCTGCTGCTGCAGAATTTCCTTAACTTTTGTAACTGCCACTGGTGTTAGTTGAACCATTCGCAAAGCCTCCACAAATTTCGCATGAATAAATCATGCGTTACGATTCCAAAGACATTATATCAGATTCCGGCAATAGACGATTGGATTCCGAGGGACGCTGCGTTTAGGTTAACTGCCAGATTCTGAAAGGGGTTCCGTGCTCGGCAAGGGGGTTCTGGCAGTCGTAAATCGAGGTTGATGCAAGGTGCAGTCCTCCCTAGAATGTATACCCTACATGAAGCATACCATCACTTTAATTCCCGGAGACGGGATCGGTCCGGAAGTCTCAAAGGCTGTTAAGCGCATATTGGCCGCGACAGGCGTGGAAATAGAATGGGAAGAAATCGCGTCGCGCGCCGAGGTGGAGCGCCGGGGCGTCGACTTCATGCACGCCGGAGTGCTGGAATCCATACGCAAGAACCGAGTAGCCCTGAAAGGGCCAATGGAAACTGCCGTCGGCACCGGCGCTCCGAGCATTAATGTTGGATTGCGCAAGGCGCTCGATCTCTACGCGAATTTGCGTCCGGTAAAGAACCTCGAAGGCGTGCAGTCTCGCTTTCACAATGTAGACATCGTTATCGTCCGCGAAAACACCGAGGACTTGTACGCCGGCCTGGAACATACGGTGGTTCCCGGCGTGGTGGAAAGCTTGAAGATTATTACCGAACGTGCGTCCACGCGTGTGGCGCGATTCGCGTTTGAATATGCGCGGAAATTTGGGCGGAAGAAAATTCATGCGGTCCATAAAGCGAATATCATGAAACTTTCCGACGGTCTCTTTCTAACTTCCGTGCGCAAAGTGGCGGCGGAATATCCCGAAATCGAATACAAAGAAATTATTGTGGACAACGCTTGCATGCAGATGGTTTTGAATCCAAACCAGTTCGACATGCTTCTGCTGACGAATCTTTATGGCGACATCATGAGCGATCTGGCGGCGGGGCTGGTGGGCGGATTGGGCGTGGTGCCTAGCGGAAATATCGGCGAGACGGTAGCGGTTTTCGAGGCGGTACACGGTACGGCGCCCGATATTGCCGGCAAGAATATAGCGAACCCGACAGCATTGCTGATGAGCTCGATTATGATGCTGCGCCACATCGATGAAATCCAGGCAGCAAAACGTGTGGAAGATGCGCTGCATAAAGTCTACCGCGAAGGGAAATCCCTGACGCGTGACGTCGGCGGTACAGCGAGCACTACGGAATTCACCGACAATTTAATCAGTACGATGGGCCAGTAAGGTGAACGCCGCCGTACTACATACTCTTGGCAAAATTCCACGTTTCGAACAATTCCCCGAACCGGTCCCTGCGGACGGCGAAGTAAGCGTCGAAGTTTGTGCTGCTGCGCTGAAGCCTGTCGATAAACAAATGGCAGCCGGAACGCATTATGCAAGCTTTCGCGAATTGCCCGCAGTGTGCGGGCTTGACGGAGTCGGCTATCTTGATGATGGAGGCCGCATGTTTTTTGCCGGCCCTAGGCGGCCATATGGAGCGATGGCGGAGCGCGCAGTGGTGCGGCGCGCACAATGCTTCGCGGTGCCGGAAGGCTTGAGTGACGATATCGCAGCGGCGTTGCCTAATCCCGGCGTATCTGCTTGGCTGACGTTGAAGGAGCGTGCAAAGTTAGCTCCGGGCGAGACAGTCTTGATTCTCGGCGCGACCGGAGTTACCGGAAGACTTGCAGTTCAGATTGCGAACATTCTCGGCGCCGGAAGAGTAATCGCTGCCGGACGAAACGAGAAAGCGTTGAACTCTCTACTTGAACTCGGAGCTGATACGACCATACAGCTCGACAAGTCCGGAGAGGAACTAACGAAAGTCTTTACGCGTGAAACCAGCGATGAAGGTATTCAGGTGGTGATCGACTATTTGTGGGGACCACCCACAGAGGCGTTGCTTGCTGCTCTTACGCGCAACGAATTCACGGCCATTGGATCGGAAACTCGCCTCGTTCAAGTTGGCGAATCGGCGAGCGCTGCGATCTCGCTCCCAGCCGCTGTGCTGCGAAGCGCGCCGCTGACAATTCTGGGTACTGCGGGAATGCCCGCGCCTGAAATCGTGATGAACGCGCTTCAACAAGTATTGGCGTACGGTGGCAGCGGAAAATTGCGAATCGACACGGAACGCGTTCCTCTTGCCGATATCGAAAGCGCCTGGCAACGAGAAGGCCGCTCGCGACTAGTCATCATCCCGTAGCGCTGTAAGAATCAGGAGAAATCAATGCGCCTCGCCAAGGATCGTATTGATGCTTTTTGCTCGCGATTTTCGTTGCGTGCACCTGTGCTGCTGGCGCCAATGTCGGGGGCAAGCGCGCCTTCCCTTTCTATCGCAATCGCAAACGCCGGAGGTTTGGGAGCTTGCGGGGCGCTGCTGATGCAACCTGCGGAAATAACTGCTTGGGCCAACGAAGTGCGTTCCGGCAGCAGCGGCGCATTTCAAATTAATCTATGGATTCCGGAGCCAGCGCCTAAACGCGATGCGGAGCATGAAGCACGCGTGCGCGAGTTTCTCTCGTCCTGGGGCCCTGCTGTGCCGAGGGAAGCGGGGGACACGACGCTGCCCGATTTTGCGGCACAGTGCGAGGCTCTATTAGCGGTCGCCCCGGCGGCCGTTTCGTCGGTGATGGGTCTTTACCCTCCCGAATTTGTAACGAAGCTCAAAAAGCGCGGCGTTGGCTGGATCGCGAATGTCACTACGGTGGCTGAAGCGCGCGCGGCGGAAGCGGCTGGCGCCGATGTGATTGCCGCTCAAGGAGCGGAAGCTGGCGGACACCGCGGGTGCTTCAACTCGGCGGATGCCGAAAGAAAGTTGGTCGGATTGTTCGCTTTGTTGCCAGCGGTAGTCAACGCCGTGAAAGTGCCAGTCGTAGCTACGGGCGGAATTGCCGACGCACGGGGAGTGGCTGCAGCGATCACTTTGGGCGCCAGCGCAGCACAGATTGGGACGGGCTTTCTGCGTTGTCCGGAGGCAAAAATTAATCCTGCCTGGGCTAATGCGCTCGGTCAGACATCACCGGAACAAACCGTTGTAACGCGGGCGTTCAGTGGGCGCGCCGGACGAAGCATTGCGACAAATTATGTTCACGCCGCGATGGCTGAGGATGCGCCGATACCTGCACCTTATCCGGTACAGCGTGGACTTACCGCGCCGATGCGGACTCTTGCGCAGAAGGAAGGCGACGTGCAGCGAATGCAGGCCTGGGCTGGTCAATCGGCGGCATTAGCTAAAGCGGAGCCAGCAGCAGATGCATTCAGGCAAATTTGGGAAGAAGCACAGGCACTTTTGCCGTGAGCGAGTACAAACAAGTTTCGTAGGCGATTGACTTCCCTGCCCTGTCCGACGAAAATGAGGGTGCAATCAAGTCTCGGGAGGCCGAGTGGCTGACATAACTCCGGAAGTGGCGCCGTTTGTGAATGGCCAGGTCGTTAAATACGAACCGATCTCGGAAGGAACCAACACTCGGCGGAAACGCAAGCCCCACATCGTCGCGGTCATCAACGACATGTGTACGGGATGCTCGGGCTCTCCCGCATGCGTTGAATATTGCCCGGTGGCGGAATGTATGTTCTGGGTTCCAGACCCGGAGCATGAGCCTTTTGGAAAAATCCTCGTGGATCCCCTGCTTTGTATCGGCTGCAAACTTTGCACCAGTAAAGGGCCGGATGGCGCGTTTTTGGAAGGATGTCCGTGGGACGCGATCGATATGGTGCCGCTGGCGGAGTTTGAATCGAAATACGGATCGATGCCGTTCTAGCAAGGCACAAATTTTCGAAACTTTGTCGGCGAATTAAAGAAACTTAATATCCCTGTGCTTTTCCACCGGCGCCTCGGCCGTCCACTGCTCCCTGCAACCAACCATCGCTGATTAGGATGGCTCCCACTCTGGCGTGTTCGCCGGGGTTTGCTGTTTCCGTTTCATAGCCCATGTGCTGGAGCTGCGCAACCGTATCGGGAGATATGGTTGATTCCGTGTCGAGGCGGTCGGGTTTCCATTGATCATGAATGCGCGGGAAATCGACGGCGTCTTGCGCGTTCATTCCGAAATCGATCACGTTGAGGATTACTTGCAACACGGCTGTGATGATCACTGGACCGCCTGGCGCGCCAAGCACCAGGAAGGGCTTGCCGTCTTTTAGGATAATCGTTGGCGTCATGGAAGAAAGAGGGCGCTTGCCGGGCGCGATGGCATTGCTCTCGCCTTGCACGAGTCCGAACATATTTGGCTCACCGGGTTTGGCAGCGAAATCATCCATTTCATCGTTGAGCAGAAATCCGGCGCCGGGGACGGTCACGCCGCTGCCGTAGCCATTGTTCAAGGTATAAGTGACGGCGACTGCGTTTCCTTCCTGGTCCACGATGCTGTAGTGCGTGGTGTTGGTTCCTTCGTTAGCGGCGGTGAGACCCGGGGCAATTTGCTCGGCAGGCGTGGCGCTATCGGGACGGATTGTTGCTCTACGCGAATCGATATATGCGGGCGCAAGCAACGCGGTGACGGGGACGTTTACGAAATCGGGATCGCCCAAATATTTGCTGCGGTCGGCAAAGTAGCGACGCATCACCTCCGCTATGTAGTGATAGCTCGCGGCGGAGCCTGCACCGGATTTTTCGTAACCGGTGGCGTTTAGCATGGCGAGCATTTGCAGCAAGCCGACTCCACCGGAACTTGGGGGCGGCGAAGTGATGACGTGATAGCCCTTGTAGTCCCCTTCCAGTGGCGTGCGCTCCACGGCTTGTTAATTCTGCAAATCGGCGAGAGTGATCAAGCCTCCATTTTTTGCCATTTCACTCGCGAGGATGTGCGCCGTTTCGCCTTCGTAGAAATCAGCGGGGCCCAGGTGAGCGATGCGATCGAGGGTGCGCGCGAGCTCAGGTTGTTTAAAAGTTTCCTGCCAGTGGTAGTAGGCGCCGTCCTTCAGAAAAATACGTTTCGATTCGGGAAACTGCGAAAGCAGAGGCGAAGACCGATCCCAGGAATCCATCTGCCATTTGGAAACCAGGAAACCGTTCGTCGCGAGAGCCACGGCGGGTTTCACGAGTTCAGCCCAGGGCTCGCGGCCGTATTTTTTATTTGCCAGGGCCAGGCCGCGGACCGTGCCGGGAACGCCGGCAGAGCGCCAGCCCATCACGCTGTCGCGCGTGGGAGTGCCGTTCGCGCTCAGATACATATCGTGAGTCGCGGCGGCCGGAGCTTTTTCGCGGAAGTCGATGAAGCTCGTGCGACCGTCGGCCATGTGGATCAGCATGAATCCGCCGCCACCGATATTTCCTGCATAGGGGTGCGTCACAGCGAGCGCGAAACCCACTGCCACGGCGGCATCGACGGCATTCCCTCCGGAACGAAGAATTGAGACGCCGACTTCGGTGGCCAAATCTTCCTCAGCTACCACCATGGCTTTGCGAGCGTAGACTGGCTCTCGAGCGTCGAGGCCCGGGACGATGAGCGCAGATATCAGCAGTACTGCGAGGAATCGCACGAAGCGAATTTTCATTGGCATTGACTCACTTTGATCCAGCGCCTGTGTTGTTTCCCGTTGGAGAATAGACCGTCATTGTAGGCCGCGCCACGTTGTTCACCGCGATGACACGTTTGCCGGCAATCAGGGAATCATCCGCCGTGGTGGTTTCTGGCACCGTGAAAGGCTGGGCGTCGGGCGCGGCTCCCGGCCAGATCGGCACTCGCGTATGTCCGGACGACGGCTGCCAGTCAGGAAGCTGCGTAGTCTGACCGGCGAGTGCAAATAAAAGAGAGAGAGCAGAGATCAAAGGCTTCATGGCAATGCACACAGCTTAATATATCCGGTCGTTTTTGGAAGCGGCTGATTGGGAACTGTGGTGTATTTGTATCGGGGACGGAGCAGAAGGCAAACAAAAACCGGGCAAACTTTTAGCTGCTTGCAGATGTGCGGCGCTTGCGGCAGTCCACGCAAAGGCCGCCTACTTCTGTGCGCGACACGGTGATTTCGATTCCACAGTCATGGGAAATTTGCCGCTTCAATTCTTCGTATAGCTCGCTTTCAAACTCACGAACTTTTCCGCAGCCCATGCAGGCTACGTGGATGTGGTCGCGCGGACCATGGCTTTCGTAGAAATGGCGGTCACCGCGAAGATGAAGGAGATCAAGCTCGTCGATCAACCCATGGCGTTTCAGGAGATCGATTGTGCGATACACGGTGACGCGCGTGATTCCCGAGTCGATTTTCTGCGCGCGCTCGAAAATCTCGCCCGCGTCCAGATGACGGCGCGCCGTCTCCATCACTTGCAAGAGGACTCGGCGTTGGCGCGTGAGCCGAATGCCGCGGGCTCCGAGTTCGCTCTGCAGACGGCCGGGCGCTTCGTGATTGATACGTTCGCCGGTGGATACGCGATGTGCGGGTGTGGCGGACATTGGTTTAATTGACATTATACCAAAATCGCATCGGAGGGAACGAGTGATGAAATTGATCTGCGACGGTTACGGGATAGCCTTCCACTTCGTGATTTCTACAGGCGCGGCAAGAATTTCGGCCCCCAGATTTCGGAAGGATTGAATGTGGGCTGAGCGCCCATGCGCTTCCAGATGCGCTTCGCTTTTCCAGTTTTCATGAAACACAAAGAGAGCGGGATCTACTTGCGATTGGTGCAAATCGTAATTGATGCAGCCGGCTTCGGCGCGTGTGGGAGCTAACAATCCTTCCAGGACTTGGCGAACGCGAGATTCCTGGCCCGGCTTCGCGCAGACATGCGCAATCACTGTGACAATTCCGTCCATGGGTGTCTCGCTATGGGTGAATATTCTGGCTTTGAATCAGCTTGAAAATATCGCTGTACATCACGAAAGCGAAGATGCCCAGCAAGAAAACCAGGCCCACTTGGACGAATCGTTCCTTGACCGCAATGCTCAGGTCGCGGCGCAGAGAACCTTCGATGAGCAGCATGAGTACGTGGCCACCGTCGAGAATCGGAATTGGCAGCAGGTTCAGCAGGCCTAGATTCAAGCTAATAATGGCGGTCAGGATGACCAGATCGACCGGGCCTCGCTTGGCCGCTCGGCCGGATTGCCGCGCGATCCCGACAACGCTCTGCAATTGGCCAAGCTTCACGCGCCCAGTAAAAAGGCCGGCGAGAACTTCGCCAATTTGTTTCATGCCCGATACGGTTTGAATTCCGCCTTCTTTCGCCGCCAGAAAGAATGGTTGCCGCTGGTAATTCGCTTGAACTTGCCGCGCCACGCCGACTTGCCAGACCATGCTTCCGTCCGCGTCCATGCCTTGAACGGGCGATATGTTAAAGTTCAAAGTTTGCCCGTCGCGCTGCACCGTAAATTGGACGGGATGACCGTTGGAGTTGCGCACAACTTCGACTAACTGTTGCCAGGTGACGATAGGCTTGCCGTTTATTGCGGCGATTTTGTCCCCGGCCCTCAGCCCCGCTTTTTCCGCGGGCGTACCGATTCCGATTTCATCCGCAATCGCGGGAGTCAGCGGATAACCGATCACTTCGTCCATATCGCTCGCGCCCGCCGGGATCCTCGCGTTGAGCGTCTGTTCGGCGCCATTGCGGTCAACTTTCAGGGTGACCGAGTCGTTTGGTTTTACATTTTCAAGTTGCGTGAGGACTTTGTCCCAGGTGGGAGTTTGAACACTGTTCACGGCGTCGATGCGGTCGCCGGGCTGGACACCGGAAGCGTCCGCTCCTTTTTGTGGGATGGCAGCAACTTGCGCGGGCGTTCGCAAGTAAGAGTCCGATTGAAGGCCGACCAACCAGAAAATTCCCCAGAATAGAAAAAATGCGAGAAGGAGGTTCATCGTGGGACCAGCCACGGCGATGATCATGCGCACCCAGCGCGGTTTGGAAAGGAACTCGTAGTCAGCGCCAGTGCGCTCTTCCACCGGATTGTCACCTGCCATGCGCACGTAACCGCCGAATGGCAGCGCGCTCAAACGGTAATCCGTATCGCCCCGCTTCACTCCGAAAACGCGCGGGCCGAAACCGAAGGAGAACACATCTACGCGGATGCCGGAAAGTTTTGCAGCGATGAAATGTCCCCACTCGTGGACGAATATCACGATGCCCAAGACGAGGGTGACCGAAACGATTGCAACCAGCGCGTTATGAAAATTCGCCATCATTGCCTCTGTTTAATTTTTCCTGCGCCCGGCTTCTTCCCGCGCGAGCCGTCGCGCTTCGGCGTCGGCGGCCAGCACGTCGTCAATTTTATCGAACGCGCAACACGGCATGCGTTCGAGCACGCGTTCGATTACAGCGGCGATGCCGGGGAACGAGAGCTTGCCGTCAAGAAACGCTGCGACGGCGATTTCGTCCGCCGCATTCAGTGCGCACGGCAGCGGGCCACCCTGTTTCAACGCTGCTTTCGTCAGCGCCAGGCACGGAAATTTTCGCGCCGGAACTTCTGCAAACTCAAGCTTGCGCAAAGTGGACCAATCGAGGGCACAATCATTCGACGGTACCCGCTCCGGATAGGTTAGCGCATAACGAATGGGCATGCGCATGTCCGTTGCTCCAAGCTGTGCCAGAATTGAACCATCCACAAATTCCACCATCGAATGAATTGTCGACTGCGGATGAATTACAACCTGAATCTGATCGAGCCCCACATCGAAAAGCCAGCGCGCTTCGATCACTTCGAAGCCTTTGTTCATCAGCGTGGCAGAATCAATCGTAATACGATTCCCCATCTTCCAATTTGGATGCGCGAGAGCTTGTTTTGGAGTCGCCTTGGCCATCTTCGCGATGGGAGTATTGCGGAATGGACCACCCGAAGCGGTCAGGACCAGGCGTTTTACTTCACTTCGCCGGCCGGCGCGGAGGCATTGATGAATGGCGTTGTGTTCGCTGTCAACCGGAAGGAGAACAACATTGTGGCGCTTTACGGCAGCCATCACGATTTCGCCGGCTGCTACCAGGACCTCTTTGTTGGCTAACGCAATAGATTTTCCCTGCTCGATAGCTTTGTAAGTGGCGGGCAGGCCGACCACTCCAACCGCTGCCGAAACAACCATTTCTGCATCGGGATGCGTCGCTACGCGTTCAATGCCTTCGGCGCCGAAAAGTATTTCGGGATCGGAGCAGTCGCCTTGTTTGCCGAAGGCTGTGGCGTCTTTGCGTCCTCGATTCTTTTTTAGTATGGCGCAAAGTTCACGCGCTCCAGCCTCCGTGCCGACGGAAACCACTTGCGGCCGATATTTCTTCACTTGTTCCGCGACGAGAAAAATGTTCGAACCGGCGGCTAGGGAGACTACTCGGAATTCTGCTGGAAGTGAGTCAATTACATTGACGCATTGGCGGCCTATTGAGCCAGTGGAGCCAAGTATCGCGATCTTTTTCATGTCGGTCTATTTTATGGGTGTTTGGGGAAATTTGCGAATGTGCGGTGATGTTTCGTAGGTGCAAAGGCAAGATGCCGGGCTAAAGACCCCGGCGCTACATATAAGTCCAAGCACAGCTACGAGGCGAACTATTTAGAAGCCGGGAGGGCGCTCGCTGGACACGTTGAAGGCGCGCTCCAGGGCCAACCCGGCCGCGGCCAGGGTGCCTTCGTCGAAGAGGCGACCGATCAAGGTGACACCGTGGGGGACGCGGCGCGGAGGCGAGAATTTTGGCAGAGGGCGGCTTGGATCGGGTGCCCAGTCGCTGCGGGCTTCGGACACTTCCACAAAACCGGCGCGCAGCGTCAGCGACGGGTGGCCGGTGAAGTTGGTGATGGTGAGCATTTCGTCACGCAGAGATGGAACGATAAGTAAGTCAACCAAGTTAACCAATCTTGCCATCTCCTGGGCCACCTTTCGGCGCATGCGGTCGGCCTGGACGAAGTCCACGGCGGAGAGAAAGCGGGATTGGCGGAACAGATTGGGCCAGGCGTCGAACGTCTGAACCTTAAGCTGGTCGATGTCGTGGCTCAGGGTGAGTTCTTCGAAGGAGGCGGCGCCTTCGGCGAACAGGATGAGGTCGAGCGAGTCATAGGACCAATTGGGCAGCGATACTTCGACCGGGACCATGCCGACTTTCTTTACAGTTTCCAAGGCGGCGCGATCTACGTCGGTGGCTGGATTTTGTTTCATCCATTCGGGGAAATAGCCGACACGCAATCCCTGGACGGAGGCAGCGGCGTCGAAGTCGAGCTTGCTGGGCACGCTTGAGACATCGCCAGGGTCGGGACCGGAGATGGCTTGCAGGACCAGCATGGTGTCTTCCACGCTGCGCGCCATGGGGCCGAGTTTGTCGAGCGACCAGCACAGGGTCATGGCACCAGTGCGGGCGACGCGCCCGTAGGTGGGGCGCAAACCAGTTACGCCGCAGCGCATCGAGGGAGAGATGATGCTGCCGCCTGTTTCGCTGCCGATGGAGAAACCTACCAGGCCTGCGGCGGTAGCGGCTCCGGGACCTGCGCTGGAGCCTGACGAGCCTTCTTCGAGGAGCCAGGGATTCATCGTTTGGCCGCCGAACCAGATGTCATTGAGTGCTAGCGCGCCGAGACTTAGCTTTGCGACGAGCACTGCGCCAGCTTCTTGGAGACGTGCGACTACGGCGGCGTCTTTTGTGGGGATGCGGTCTCTGAAAGGTTCTGCGCCATATGTGGTCGGGATACCTGCTGTGTCGAGGAGGTCTTTGCCGCCCCAAGGGATACCGTGCAAGGGGCCGCGGTATTTTCCGGCGGCGATTTCCTGGTCGGCGCGTTTTGCCTGGGCCAATGCTAAATCGCGAGTGATGGTGATGGCACAGCGGAGTTGGGGA